>JAEEGL016523419.1_pt1 | contig 76609 bp, 67 predicted proteins | sample 9134231 | NCBI WGS metagenome assembly JAEEGL01 (sample SAMN16246548, study PRJNA631951) | gut metagenome | biome: gut microbiome; feature: rumen; material: fiber-attached | host: Bos | place: Iran: Karaj | collected 2018-10 | reverse complement strand
TTGATATTCTAGTTTGTTACCAATTGAAAATAACGTATCTTTGCCCCCACAAAACCATCCCTCCATGCCCCTCACCCCATCTCCGCATCATCGAATAACCACTTTCCCGCCCCCTCCTGCGGCGCGGTACTACCATTCCACGCTCTCCATCTGGCTCTCCGTTGATCCGATGGCGGATAAGTACCCGGGAGTGAGTCCGTACGTGTATTGTGCGAACAATCCAGTGCGGTTGGTGGATCCGGATGGAAGGGTGATTGTCCCAAATGACGATGAAGCAGGACATTTGTATATTGACTACAAATCAGAAGTTAACAGACGTCTTAATAATGCAAGAGTATCGTTATCAGAATTAGAGCAAAAAAAAATAGCAGGCGAAAGAATCGGAAACAGAAAAATAAGACGTGCTCAAAATGAAGTCAACAAGTATCAAAACATTTATGATGAATTAACAGAGATGGAAGAATCCCAAACTGTTTTTAGAATAAATGCCCATACAACGGGCACATCTGTTTCGGCATACGGTTCAACGACATATGATCTTGAGACAAGTGAAGTCAATATAAACGTAGGAGATGGACAAAGGTTATTGAATGAAAATGGCTTCTATGAGTACATTACCCCGATGATGATATTGGCACATGAGTTAAAGCATGGGCACCAATACATTAAACATGAGATAGATTTTAATTGGGATGGGACACAAGGTGGGTGTCTTTTTGATTATACGGACGAGCTAGCTGCTATAAGACGGGGGGCAATGTTTGGGTATATAAATATCAATTCATTAGAAAGAGCATACAAATTAGGTGAACTCCAAAATCGAAAGGAACCTCGTTCTTATGACTCCTTAACACCAATGCAAAAACAATCATACGATGTACAAAAGGCGAATGGTTTTTTTCATTAAAGTCAATCATTGGGTATATTTGACTATAGCTATCTTGCTCTCATCATGCAAGATATACTCCTATGAGAACATCTGCGGTGAATATGCCATGGAATTTCCTAACAGATATTTTGTAGTCAGGTGGACTATACTCCTCGAGGATTCGGGTAACTTTGTGTTAACAGAACCGAGAATCGGTATGCTGGGTCCAGATACCCTATCAGGTAAATATACCATAAAAGACCGTGAGTTGATATTGGATTTTGGCAATGTCAACCGGTATCTCTACAAGCCAGAACTTGGAGATTCTGTCACGATACTCCATTTTTATAATAAAGAAAATACAAAACCCCAAGCGAGTACCATTGATATATATGGGCAATTCCTGAAGGAGAATTTTTCAACCAATTTTGCAGAAAACGACACTATCATAGGTGTCTTCGATAGCATTGTCTGCTCTACGTTTCTAACAGATACGATGGTCGTTTATCCTGCACACATTGGATATGAAATCAATATATACCTGTTTCAAGGTGCTCTTCCTCATAGTGCTCCCTACTGGGAATATCCTCATTGGCGGATTTGTTCACGGAATAAACTTCGCGACCCCAATAGATTATTCGTTAGACACAAAAGAAATATATACAAAAGAAAATAATTGAGAATATTGGCTCCAAATTAAAAACTAATTTTTCCCTATCTTTGCCCCGCAAATCGAGAATGAAAATCAGGTTAACGATTGTTTTATTAGTCATGTTCCATAGTACCATTCTGTTTTCCCAAGAGAACAAGGATACTCTCCGAACGGCTTTCTTCGTTGAAGAAATTATTAAGAGTAAATGCTATATCCCCTCCGAAACGAGTAAGCCGCCTAAAAAGAAACGTGTGTGTTGGATTTGCAAAATACATCCTGTCGATCGCCCGTACTTTATGATGGAACTTGTGGGATTTAGGAATCCTCATAAAAAAATAAATGTCAATGAAGTAAGTTCGTTATGCTTGTTCCCAATATGGGAGAAAAACATGCTTTTAGGGCACCCAACATTGGGGGTAAAAGTAAAATATAAAAGGAAGGAATTCCTTGTCCCTCTGTTTCATTGGGCAGGTAATATTTACTTAGAATGTGACAATGTGTTGTGAATTCTATTCATCTTACGAGACCCGTTACACCTTCTCGGGCAAGGAGCGCGACGAAGAGACCGGCTACGGCTACTTCGGCGCAAGATATTACAACTCGGATTTGAGCATCTGGCTATCCGTGGACCCGATGGCAGACAAGTACCCGGGAGTGAGTCCGTACACGTATTGTGCGAACAATCCGGTGAGGTTGGTGGATCCTGATGGGATGACTGTTGTAATCCCGGATGAAGAGGACAGAAGCTTTATAAACCAATTAATTGATCCGAAAAGTGATAATTATTCAAAAAGTTTTCATGATATCTATAAAGAATTAGATGAACAAACAGATCACACCTATACCTTTAAGAGTTGGCATTATGATGCCAATCGTAGCGGATTTGAAGAAGGAATGTATGAAAATCACGGAGACGGAACGTCAACCATAAATTTTTCAAAAGGCGATAGCCCGATGGTTTCTGACCGTTCTATAGGCGCAAGTCCGTTTAGAAATTTGTTTGAAGAGACGTACCATGCATTCCAAGATAAACATGGTTTGCTAAACCATAGTTGCATAAATGAAGCTGAAGCTTGGAAGTTTTCAGCTGGAGCATCCAATACAGTAACTTCATATATTGATATGGATGGCATTACTCATAGAACAATTATGGGTTGGATAACAAATGCTTCCAAAGGTGAAATTGCAGTCGTTTTTAAATTTGGATGGAGAGATGATTTGGTGAAAAAATACGAATTGAGCTTTCCTGAAAATCACAAAATGTGGAATGGGGTATATCGTGATTTGAAGTATGGTGTAAATTGCTTCATCCCCGATATGACTGGCGGTTTTATAAAAATTGATTTCTAACATGAGAGTATTCGTTACGATTTTCATCCTTTGTTTGTCTTTCTTGTCACTCCATGGACAGGAGATTCTTGGATATTTTAAATCTCCTTCTTCCGATTTCCATAACTTTCGGTGGCAGAAACTTTCCAGAAATGACACTGCATTTTTGGTCATTAAGCAAGAAAGAAAGTATTCAACAAAATATGTCATTTCATATAATGACATCAAGGTGAAATTCAAAATAGACAATGGCATTTTGTTCCAATTAGACTCTGTGTGTGTGCATTTAGAAAAGATAAAATGTTCACATGTGACATTCTTTTGGATGCATGTTTTCGACGACTCTCATTGGAGTGGCATAGGGCATAGCGTACCACCAGCTCGACATGTAAGCAAATCCATAATTATCCATGTTTATCCGAAACCAGAATATGCAATGAACGGTCCTATACAGGCTCACAACAACGCTTTAAGAATAAAACAAGAACAAAAACGTGTATACGTGTATAATGAAAAAAAAGGAAAATTCATCAAGGTGTCTCGTGAAAAGGCCCTACAAATGGTAGAGGAAGACAATCTCCCACAGCTCCCGTAGTTTTTTAATATCAAAGATTGCATCTATGTTATCTTATTTGCATCATTCCACGACCATTTTACCCCCTCCATCAGCGCGGCACTACAACTCCGACCTCTCCCTCTGGCTCTCCGTTGACCCGATGTCGGACAAGTACCCGAGCATGTCTCCGTACACGTATTGTGGGAATAATCCGGTGGGGTTGGTGGATGAGGATGGGAGGACATGGGAAATTTTGGGAGAAACATACATGCCAGGAACAGAATACACAGGAGATAACGAAAGGACCAAAATTCTATGGGGAATGATGGAACGAATATACGCTACCCCACTAGGGAAAAAGGTAATTGACAGAATGAATAATGTCACCACTGTGTACAAAATTACCGATGCGAAATGTTCAAAAACCGACAAGCCATGCTACTATAATCCAAATCATACGATATATCTAAACCAATCAGAGGACTTAGCATGGCAAAGCGATCCATTAACTAAAACACTCGCTCACGAAATGTTTCATGGTTATCAATATCTCAAAGGCCAAGGAGGTACCAATACACATAACGAAACAGAAGCGTATATGTTTGAGGGCATTATGTTTGGTCTGAGTAATAATGGCCTGACTCCGAGACGCACAGACGGATTGGGAGATGGATATTATGAAGCCTTTAATAAATTCAGGGAATGGAATAGTGTACTTCCCGAATCGGAAGAAGAATTTAATAATGTTTTCAGACCAATTCGCAAAGAATACAAACAGAAGTCTAAGGCAAATATGAATGGGGATTATGATAAATACTCCACACAAATACCCAAAAGGAATTTATTAAGAGAGCTGATTTTTGATCAATGAAAAAAAGAATACTAACCATCATGATTGCTCTTGCACCATTATTCCTATGGGGGCAAGATTCTCAAAAAGATTTGAGAAACTACTGGTATGGCCGAGACGGCTTCAGCTGGACATTCTATAATGTAGAAAGAATTCCCGATACAGTGTGGCTCGGAGTGACAGTCCCCATCAATATTGATGTGAGTTTTGTAGTATATTTTGACACAGACAGAGTTGACACGAACTATTGTGCTTGGGGGATAATTCGTCAATTCTATGCGGACCATGTGTGGGTCTCTGACGAATCAAAAAAAACTTTTTCATTCTACAATTTTGACCATACTGGATGGTCATGCTATAAATATGAAGACTTGAACTTCATTGATACCAATGAGGTAAAGCAAATAATTGATACTGTCGTCAATTTACTATCCAATAATTTTATAGGGTGTTCTTGCAAAATATGTCGATCCCGTTATAATAAGCACAAGGAGTGTTTTGTGCCACTGAAACGTTATCCCAAAACGAGCAGAGCTTTCTATTCAATTGGTTTATGGATTTTTCCTGACGAACGACGTAATGACATAAAATAGCCCATTCGCCACCTGTTTTCACAGCTTAAATATATACCTGAACAGATCAATCCCCCCCCATGCCCCGCACCCCATCCCCGCATCATCGAATAACCGCATCACCGCCCATTGTACATTGTTCATTGTCAATTGTACATTCTCCCGCGGCACGGCACTACCATTCCACACTGAGCATCTGGCTCTCGGTTGACCCGATGGCGGACAAGTACCCTGGACTGAGTCCGTACGTGTATTGTGCGAACAATCCGGTGAGGTTGGTGGATGAGGATGGGAGGGATATATGGGAGATTGATGAATGTGGTAAAATCATTAATCATTATGAAGACAATGAGATAGACCTATTTCGTATCGTCAATGGAGCTGGAGAATGTATAGCTGAAAGTCAAACATTTAAAGCAGGAACGTTCTCTTTAATATTAGATGATGAAAAATATTCGATTTTTTCATCAAATAATAATGAAAGTAGTGAGCGATTATTTCTCTTTTTTGGAGATAATTTATCCATTGAAAGCGAATGCATCAATTCGAATTTGGGCAGTTTTATAGGGAATAGTAATGACGAACGATCAACTAGTTTGTTAGATCCAATAATGACATTTATTCCTGAAATCGTTGTCGATCACCATATGCATAGCCACCCTATGCTGGGTTTTGGAGATTGGGTGATTTCCAAAGCTGATAGTGATGCCGCATATGAACTTTGGCTCCGCAATCCCAATGTCGTGATGGAACTGTATTCACAAAGGACTAAACAAATAGAAACCTATGACTATGATACACCCTATTATAGTTCAAAAGCAAAAAGCATGGTAGTGCCCATCAGGTTTTCTGCCATTTTCAAAAAATGATCTTATGAAAAGGAACTTACTATATCTTTTATTTTTTATTTCGTCTACGGGCATTTGCTATGGACAACAGACAGACCAACAGCAGCTTTGCATTTCAAAAGTAAAACAGGTACAGCAGCAATGTAGTCTGCTGTTCGATAACGAAAAATACACAATGTCAAGTGCCAAAATCGACACTTGCTTGGTATATGATGAAATGGTAATATCAGATAGTATTTTAAATTTTATTTGGAATCGGCATCAAGGCAATTACTATTTGCTTATTGGTTATTCATTGGACGATACATCTTCGCAGATTGTATTTGCAATAAAGCCGATCAATTATCTTACTGATGTCAGAACAGCGAAAGGATTCTTCCAATACAGGAATAGTATGTTTTTTATTCTATTTGGAATGGAGGATTTTATTGAAAAAGGGGACAGCCATTTTCCCATAGAATACAAGTCTCCTCTCCCTCATGATTTCATATTTGATGGGGAAGATATTGTTTATTTTTATTTATACAATAAAATTACCCAAAAAGTGGAATACATACCTTCCTCTTGACATACTGTTTTTTCTAAAAATCGACATGGGAATAAATATGAACTTTTGATCTTCTATCCCGTCTCAATACAGATTTCAAGTTCGTTATTTTATCTAACCTTCCATTAGTCTTGAAGGAGGAAACTCATTCCGAAATGCTATCTATTGGGCGATCGGGTACGCTATCCGTTCAGATTTTGCACTGGCGTGCTTGTATCCACTCTATCGTTGTCGCGGACATCAAGGTAGCAAAGCCGCAGTCAAAGCCCCCAAAACTCCAAGCCATGGCAAACAGCAACACCCGCAAGGTAACCATCTTCATAAACGGCAAGGAAGGAATGCAATGTGGAATTATTGTCGTACCTTTGCCACGTGAATCAAGAAAAGGAACTATTGGTGTCCGCTATCTCCTCTTGATACCCTCCACCTCGTCGCGCAACACCTGCGAGAAGGGGCGCTGCATGCGCGTCGCCCGTTTCAACAACTCCAAGTACCACTTGTGCTGCCCCTCCTCCTTGGTCTGCATAATGCAGTCGAGTGCCTCCACAGATGGGTCGGGGCGCCAGTCCGGCACCACGGCTGCCAACGCCTCCTCAATGAACCCCCACCCGAAGTTGTAGAGGTTGGCATCCGTAATCATCAGCAGGATGATGTCGTGATGGCGGAAAGTGGAACACAGGTCGCTCTTGTCCGCCCATACGACCGGATTCCAAATGTCGGGATAGACGGCCTCGTTGTAGTACCAGAATTCGTTGGTGGCGAATAGGTTATCCGAAATCCCACTGTTGACGATACTCCAGTAGTAACTGTCGGCGATGGTAAGCACACGCGGACGGACGTGGCTCGTGCCGTCGTACTCGAACCTGCGGATGGGGAAGTTGAGTGTTTCGTGGGGAAGTCCACACAGCAGGTTCATCGACGGCTCCATGTCGAAGTCAAGATCCTTGTTGAAACGCGAACTGCTGTCGCCGACTGCTATGATGTCGGGCAAATTTATACAACACTGATTTTCAATAAATCCAACCAGCGTGTCGGTGGCTTTCCACAACCCGTATGTACTCCAATGCACCCCGTATTTCGAGTATAAAGGGTGGGGTGACTTGGCCTTGAGATCGGAGAAGTAGGCATTGAGGTCGAGGTATCGGACCCCAGCGCGTCGGCATTCGGCTGTAAATCCCTCATAGTTCGTTTTCCCCTTGATTTCAGGATGATAGCGTTCCGGGATGCCTTCGGGGTGGAAGTGCGCCTTGCCCGGCTCGAAGACCAACAGCAGATCCACGCCGTACTCATCGCGCAACACCTGCTGCAACTGCTTCAACTCCCGCACCTTCTTCTCAATGAAGAAATCGCCGATGTAGTTGCGCCCGAGGTATTCGGTGATGTACATCTCCTCATAAAAGCAGCCGTCGGAACCCAGCACCAACTTTTCCGCACTGGTATAGTTGAAAATTCTGTAATTCAACTCATGATGAAAACGAATCCAAGCATTGGAAATCCCGACACCGCGGCGGACGCGCTCGTCGGCGGCCTTTTGAAACCGGCCAGTGAAGATGTTCTTGCCCGTAAAAGCGGCATTTTCTTCCGACGATTTCTGCACGCCGTACAGTGGCTGCCCTTTCCACTGAGGGACAAGCGACAACGCGGCGGGAGCCAGCAGCAGCAGGCAGACGAAAATCCAGAGGATGAAGGCGAGCGGATGTTGGCGAGTGGATTTCACGGCGGGACGGATTAGGGCGCGAATCAGAAGAGCTCGGGCTGTCCGTTGGCGCCGGCGGGGCGGATCTTCCCGAGGTGCTTGTAAGCGAGGTCGGTGGCTTCGCGCCCGCGAGGAGTGCGCATCAGATAGCCCTCCTGGATGAGGAATGGCTCATACACCTCTTCGATGGTGCCAGGGTCTTCACCCACCGACGTGGCGATGGTGGTCAGTCCGACAGGGCCGCCCTTGAACTTGTCGATGATGGTGCCCAAGATGCGGTTGTCCATCTCGTCGAGTCCGTGCTGGTCAACGTTGAGGGCCTCCAGGGCCAGCCGCGCGATGGGGCAGTCAATGACGCCGTTGCCCTTGATTTGGGCGAAGTCGCGCACGCGGCGCAACAGCAGGTTGGCTATACGCGGGGTGCCGCGACTGCGGGAGGCAATCTCCAGTGCCGCATCGTCGTATATCTCGATGCCGAGGATGCCTGCGGAGCGCTTGAGGATGCGCGCCAGCGTGGGCGTGTCGTAATATTGCAGTCGCAGGTTGATGCCGAAGCGGGAACGCAGCGGCGCGGTGAGCAACCCCGAACGGGTGGTGGCTCCCACCAGCGTGAACGGGTTGAGGGCGATCTCGACACTGCGGGCACTCGGTCCCGACTCGATCATGATATCGATCTTGTAATCCTCCATCGCAGAGTAGAGGTACTCCTCCACGACGGGCGAGAGCCGGTGGATCTCGTCGATAAAGAGCACGTCGTTGGGTTCCAGGTTGGTGAGCAGCCCCGCGAGGTCGCCGGGCTTGTCGATGACCGGCCCGGAAGTGACGCGCATGTTGACACCCATCTCATTGGCGATGATGTGCGACAAAGTGGTCTTGCCCAATCCCGGAGGTCCGTGCAAAAGCACATGGTCGAGGGCCTCCCCGCGCGCACGGGCAGCCTGCACGAAGACGATGATGTTCTCGATCACCTTCGCCTGACCGTAGAAGTTGTGGAAGTCCGCCGGACGGATGGCCCGCTCAAACTCCTTCTCCGCCGCGGAGAGACGCTTTTGGGATGGGTCGAGGTTGCTGTTCATACAATCATATTTACAAAAGGCAGGCACGACGGCTATTTCTCCGGCGTCACCTCATCTTTCTTGTTGACGAAAATATCCGTGAGCATGGTTTCCAAGACCACGGGGGAAATGCCGTGGGTGATCTCGCCGCCACGGCAAAGCGAAATGCTGCCGGTCTGTTCGGAGACGACCACCACGACAGCGTCGCTCAGCACCGTCACGCCGATGGCGGAACGGTGGCGCAGACCGAGATCGGTGGAGATGTCCTCGCGATCGGAGACGGGCAGGATGCAACGCGCAGCGCAGATGCGATGGTGGCGGATGATCAGCGCCCCGTCGTGCAACGGACTGTTTTTGAAAAAGATGTTCTCAATCAACTCGCGCGATACGATGGCATCCAACCGCTCACCCGTGTTGATGCACTCGTCCAGCGGCGTATCCTTTTCAAAGACAATCAAAGCGCCGGTCTTGGAGTCCGACATGCGGCGGCAGGCACGCACCACGGCGTTGATGTCGGGTTTGTATAGTTCATCCTCCTTCTTATGGAACCTCAGGGCCTTGATGATACGCGTGTGGCTCAACATCAGCAGGAACTTGCGGATCTCCGGCTGGAACACGACAATCAGCGCGATCACACCCACGCTGATGATCTGCCCGATGATGGCACTCACCACGTTGATGTGCAAGGCACTCAGCAACTTCCAAAGCACGAAGAGAGCAACGATGACCCAGAAAATACGCACCGCCGCCGTTCCCCGCAACAACTTGTACATGTAGTACAAGATGATGGCAAGCAACAGGATATCAACTACATCCGCAATTCCGAAAGTGATGAAGTCAGGCATTGTTTCTCATTTATCTCAAACGGTCGGCCGCACGCACCTTCTTTTCGTCGCTGGCGATGGCCCGGGTGGCAAAGAAAAGCGCGACGGCAGCCAGGAACGACACCATGATCCAATTGTTGAAGGAGATGTCCATGCCCGCCCCATACCACGACTGCTTGGCGAAGACCAAGTCGGGATAGACGAACAGCATAACAGCCAAGGCCACCAGCATAATGAGCATGTTGATGCGGTTGAACCTCATCTGGCGCACTCTGTTCTTATATAAGAATATGGTTACCAACGACATCAAGGCCGAGGCGAACCACAGAACCGCCACGTAGGTGGTGTTCATCACCGAACCGGCCAATTCTCCATCTTGGTATTTTTTCAAAGTAAAGGCATCATATTGATATTGAGCGACACCATTCTGAACTAACTCCCCGATCGGGATGAAGTTGATGGCGATGGCCACGCCGGCGGCCACTAAAAGAAGTAGTGATTGGATTCTCTGAATCATTTTGGTTGTTTTTGAAATTATAGGTTGAAAAGATGGATTAAGGTTAAAAAAGTATAAAAACTAGAGCTTACTTCCTACAAAATAGTCGTTTTTGTCGTCAAAAAGGATATTGAATGAGGTCATGGAGCCATAAATCCGGGTGATGTACTGTTGGAGGTTCACCTTCTCTTCATCGCTGAGACTGGGACTGCTGTTGATGTTCTGTTCGAGCACGCGCAGGCGGTCGCGCATCATCACGATCTTATGAAAGAAGGTCTCGATGGGGATCTCCTTGGGTTTCAACTCGCTGTTGGCGGGTTGGAGCAGCATGGTGCCACCTTCCCACTTCTTGCCCAACTCGGCGGTATGCTGCAGGCCGTTGTACTTGTCGAGCACAATCGTGAGCATGCGCTCGAACTCCCGGACATCGAGCCGTGGACGGCCGTCATCCGGCAACTCGCTGGCTTCCAGTACGTCGAACTGCACATTGGCCTTGGAGAACTCTATCTCCCCACCACCGCGGACGAACAACACCTTGATAGTCAGGTTGTTGTTCTGACTGATGATGCCCTCGCCGTATTTCTCGTGCTCGATGCGGGTGCCGACGCGAAAATCTTTTTCTTCCATGGTTATGAATTTGCTTTTTTCTGATTGTCAGCAGGTTGCTGCGGGATAGACTCCACATATTGCGGACAATCCTTTCGTTTGATAATGGAGTATATGATCAGCCCTATTCCTATGATAATGAAAGGGATACTAAGTTGCTGTCCGAAGTTGAGGGAAAGTCCGCTTTCTTTAGCGACCTGATTTTCCTTGACAAATTCGATGAGGAAACGGGCAACAAAGATTGTGGTGACCATGATACCGGAAGTGCGCCCGGGTGCGATTTTCCCTTTGGCGAACTTGAAATAGTACACTACCAGACCGAGGAACAGAGTAAGATAGACCAGCGCCTCATAGAGTTGGGCGGGATGCCTCGGCGTGGTCGCATGCTGTACCTGCCCACCGATCCACACAAAGTCATCGGAACAGTGGGTGAAGTCGAAGGCCCAAGCCACGTCGGTGACACTGCCCACAATCTCGTGGTTCATCAGGTTGCCACAACGCACAAAGGCCGCCGCAATCGGGATGGCGATGCAGAGACGGTCGAGCAGCCAGAAGAAGTTCATCTTCCGGGTGTAGCAGAAGTAGATGGTCCACAGCAACATAGCCGCCGCGCCGCCATGACTGGCCAGCCCGGCATAGCCCACGAACTTGCCCGTCTCATCAATGGGCAGGAATATCTCCTTCCAATGCTCGGATGTCAGATAGTAATCGCCATCGTAAATGAGGCAATGACAGAGCCGCAATCCGACAACACACCAAACGATGGTCCAGATGGAGAAGCGGTCCAGGGTCTTCTGCGAGATGTTCTCCTTCTTGAAAATCTTCTGTAAAGTGAAGTAAGCCAGCACGAAACCGACGGCCAGCAGGATGCCGTACCAACGCACCTGCAGACTGCCGATGGAGAAAGCCACCGGGCTGACCTTCCAGGTTATATATCCTAATATTGTATTCATCGTATCATTTTTAGGTCAAAAAAAGGATTGCAAAAATACATGAAATCTATGGATTTCTCAACGGCAAAGCGAAAAAAACGCAAACTCACTGATGCTCTGTCACTCCCAAAAGTCGTAGAAGTTAAACCACTGTTCGGGATACTGGCGGAGGACGTCTTCGAGGAAGGCGGCGTACTCGCGCGCGAAGAACTGGCTGCGGCTGCGGATGTTCCCCTGCGGTGGGGCCGGCAACTGACTCACGAACCCACGATAACGCGAGCCGCGTTCCCGCACCACCGACAACGCCACCACCGGCACCTCCCACTGCGCCGCCAGCAAGAAAGCCCCTAACGGGAACTTCGCCTGCCGCCCGATGAACTCCACCTCCACGGCCTTGGTGCTTCCAAACATGCGATCGCACACGATGGCCACAATCTCCCCATGGTCCAGGGCCTCCTTAACGGCAAAGATGTGCGACATGTCCGCCTTCACGGGAATCATATTGACATTGTGAGCCAAGAAAGACGCCTGCCTACGTGCCTGAAAATCAGGATTTTCTCCATCGAAAACCAAGATATTGATTTTCTTCATATCCTGGTTGAAGAAATGCCCCACCGCCTCGAAATTCCCGATATGGGCACCCGCCACGATGAAACCATGAGGCAGGGAGAGCATGTCGTTGAAGACGTGCGCGTCGGGAATATCGACGTCAAACTGCTTCTCGTTACCCGCCATGATGGCGAAACGGTCCAAAACGACGTGTCCGAAGATGAGATGGTTGCGTACGGTTGACACAAAGGACTTCCATCCCGAAAAATGATGTATCTCCTTGAAATAACGATAGATGCATCCGAATGCCTTGTGGTTGACAATGCAATAGAAGGGCACGACAAGATAGAGCACGGGGTAAAGGAACTTCACCCGCACCCGCTTCAGGAACCAGAAGAGGAAGCGTTGGCCGAAATTGCCGCCGCCCGTCTTCCCGCTCCACTGCCGCTGCCGCGTATCTTCCACCATTACTGCAACTTGCCCTCCACGTAGTCGTAAAATTGCGCCAGCGTCTTCACCGTCTTCATCTCCTCCGGCTTGATCTTGATCTTGAACTGGCGCTCCACGATGACCGCGATATCGACAAAGTCCAAACTGTCGATTTTCAAATCCTCTTTCAGACGGGCGTCGTCCTTCAACAACGCAGCGTCAATTTCCAACTCGTCAACCAAGAACTCGTTGACCACGCGGATGATTTCTTCTCTATTCATAACTGATTATTTGGGTTAAAAAGTGTTAAAATATGAGGTGATTATTTTCGACAAACAAAGATTTTGTGCATTTCGGAACCACAACGCACCAGATAAATACCGGCACAAGATACAGGGACCGATGCCTCGGTCACGGACGTACAGCAGCCGACACAACGGCCGGCAAGGTCATAGACCTCCACGTCGATGGGTTCAGCATTGGAGATCCGGACGACACCGTCGCCGCCCCACACCTGCGTCATCGGTCGCTCCGTCTCCCCTACCCCATCGTCATCTTCCTCACACAAAGCCCTGAATGACACATCCTTAATCTCCCACATCGGAATGTCGTTTTCGCCCACCTCGTAAAGAAAAGCCAACGTCACCGCTGGCGCACCTTGCATGTCGGCAGGCAATATGATGTCGTTTTGCTGCCACTCCCAGTTGTACGAAGGAAAGTGGGAAATGGGCAACTGCATCCACGTCGCCGCATTCACATCACCATCGAAGTCGCTGGAAGCCATCACCTTGCACGTCTGCGGCCAGGTGGCGGGCGTAGCATAGCCGATGGTATGCGTAAAACTCAATGTGGCATCGCGCTTGCCAGAGAGGTCGAAAGTGGGACTCACCAGCCAATCGACGTTGGCGCCCGTACTGTATCCACTGATGGCGGCGCACTCATAGTTGGTATATCCATACCACGTGCTGCCTCCCAATTGGTTGACCGGCTCGAAGCAGCCGAAGGAGGTCAGGAAACTCTCCTCATACCGCAGACTGCGACAGCCACCCTCCGTCGTCGAATTCAAATTCAACCCGATGATGATGGGATCATGGTCGGAATAGCGGAAAAGCGTGGTGTCATCGCTGTAGTTGTAGTGCAGCAGGTAACTTTCGTCGGCATTCACATGGTAGGGGGCGGCCCCAGTGACCTGCGCCGCCATCGACTCGGAGGCCAACGCATGGTCGAGATACTCCACCTGCCGACTGAAACTGTAACTGTAACCTTCTGGAGAGAAACGCATTAACTGATTCTCGAAACCGGCATCCTCCAATACGGCAATGGGTTCTTCCATTGTGCCGCAGTTAAGGTCTCCCAAAATGAGGATATCCTCGTCACCGTAATAGTCGTTGCTCAACTCGGTATGGAGGAAAGCGATCAGATTCTCGGCTTCTTCCACCCGTTGCGCATTGTAGTAGTTGTTGGTGCTGTCGCCCCCCGACTTCGACTTGAAGTGATTCATACTCAACACGAAACGCTCACCTGTGGCTATTTCCTCGAAGCACTGCAACTCCATGCGGCGGTAGTCACCGTACTGGGTTACGGAGATGTTGGCGCTGGGCATCGTGGGATGCCCGAGATGCAACACCGGCCGCACCTTGTCGGTGCGATAGAGGAAGCCGACTTTGATGTATGTGTTATCGACGGAGTCGCAGTCATCCACGTGGGCGTAGCGACCGGGCGCGGTGGCGGCGTTCAACGCGGCGACAAGCGTGTCAAGGGCCGTTGCCCCTTGTTGCAACTCCGCCAGCGCGTATATGTCGGCGTCGATGTTGAGCAGCGCCTTCACGGTCTTCAAGTGCTGCAGGGCGAACTCCTCATCGCTGGCGGCTCCATAAGTGTCCTCCCAAATGGGACAATAGTACTCCAAGTTGGCGCCGCAGACCACGAGGCGGGCGTCGCCCACGTCGGGGCGCGTCGTCGGCCGTTCGTTGTGTGCCAGCGTCAGCGGTCCGTCGATCCGGATGCTGTGGTCGCCCGTCACTACCGCCGTCAGATGGGTGATGGTGGCGCCCAGTCGGACCATGGAGATGTCGCAGTTAGTGCAACGCGCTGTAATACAGGCGCTCGCATTACTTGCCACGAGCGAGTCGTAAACCAACGTGCCCGGTGCCGCCACATCTTCCGGCATCCGAATGCGCTCATAAGATAAATATAGGTAATCACCGGAGGAATACGAAGCGCGGTCGATGACATGGAGGGTTTGGTTGAAGCAGACGGTCTGGCCATAATAGGGCATCAGCGACTGACCGGTGAAGACCACCGAAGTCGCCTGTCCCCAAGCCGCCAGCACCGTCAGCGCCAGCACCCAACCTGCCATCAGCCGTCTCATTTCTCTTCGATCATTTTGCCGGATTTCTTCACGACGAGATCCTCCACCGTGTCGTCATAATCAACGATAAGTGTTTCACTCTCAATATTTTCATTCATCAAGATCTCTTCAGAAAGAATGTCCTCTACATGGGTTTGGATGGCGCGTTTCAGCGGACGGGCGCCGTAATTGCTGTCCCAACTTTCCTGTACGAGGAAGTCGGTGGCGGCGTCGGTGATGGTGACGTTGAGACCCATGGTGCCGACACGGTCGAGCAACTTCCTGAGCTCCAACTTGACGATCTTCTTGAGATCCTCCTGGTCGAGACTGTTGAAGAAGATGGTGTCGTCAATACGATTGAGGAATTCGGGCGGGAACTGGTTCTTGAGGGCGTTCTCGAGAATTTTCTGTGCCTTCTTGTCCTTGCCGGCGCGGGTGGCGGAGGTCGCGAAGCCCATGTCCTGTCCGAAGTCCTTGAGTTCGCGCGATCCGACGTTGGAGGTCATGATGATGATGGTGTTCTTGAAATCGACCTTGCGACCCATTCCATCGGTCAGTTGTCCGTCATCAAACACCTGTAGCAGAACGTTATACACATCGCGGTGGGCCTTTTCAATCTCGTCGAGCAGGACGATGGAGTAGGGCTTGCGGCGGATGCGTTCGGTGAGTTGTCCGCCCTCCTCGTAGCCGACGTAGCCGGGAGGCGCGCCGATGAGGCGGGAGACGGTATGCTTCTCCATGTATTCGCTCATGTCGATGCGCACCATGGCATCGGGAGAGTCGAAGAGGTAGGTGGCGAGCACCTTGGCGAGATAGGTCTTGCCCACGCCGGTGGGACCGAGGAAGATGAAGGTTCCGATGGGCTTGTTGGGGTCCTTGAGTCCGGCACGGTTGCGGCGGATCGCCTTGGCGATCTTGAAAATGGCCTCGTCCTGGCCGATGACCTTGCCCTTGAGTTCGTCGCCCATGCGCAGCAGTTTCTCGCTCTCACTCTTGGCGATGCGCTGCACGGGCACGCCGGTCATCATGGCGACCACCTCGGCGACGTTCTCCTCAGTGACTTCGGGGCGGGACTCGATGTCACCGTCGTCCCACTGCTTGCGGATGGCGTCGAGGCGTTCCTCCGCCTCCTTGATGCGGTCGCGCAAAGCTGCGGCCTCGTTGTACTGGCGGTCGGCGATGGCCTGGTTCTTCTCCTGCTGCAACTTTTCGATCTCCTGTTCCGCCTCCAAATATTCGGGGGGCACGTGTACGTTGAGGATGTGTACGCGGGCACCGGCCTCGTCGAGCGCGTCAATGGCCTTGTCGGGCAGACAGCGGTCGGGGATGTAGCGATTCGACAGTTGCACGCAGGCCTTGATGGCCTCGTCGCTGTAACGCACACTGTGGTGGTCTTCGTAACGGTCCTTGATATTCTGTAAGATGGTGATGGTCTGTTCGGGAGTCGTCGGTTCGAGGATGATCTTCTGGAACCGGCGTTCGAGGGCGCCGTCCTTCTCTATGTACTGGCGGTACTCGTCGAGGGTGGTGGCGCCGATGCACTGCATCTCGCCGCGGGCGAGGGCGGGCTTGAACATGTTGGAGGCGTCGAGGGAGCCGGGAGAACCGCCCGCACCGACAAGCGTGTGCACCTCGTCGATGAAGAGGATGATGTCGGGGTTCTTTTCCAGTTCGGCAATAATGTTCTTCATGCGCTCCTCGAACTGTCCGCGGTACTTGGTGCCGGCCACCAGAGAGGTCATGTCGAGGGCGACGATGCGCTTGTTGAGCAAGGCGCGGGGCACGCGGCCCTCCTTGATGCGCAGGGCGAGGCCTTCGGCGAGGGTCGATTTGCCCACGCCCGGATCGCCGATGAGCACAGGATTATTCTTCTTGCGGCGCAGCAGAATCTGGGCGATGCGCTCCAACTCCTGCTCGCGGCCCACGATGGGATCGAGTTTGCCCTCCTCTGCGTAGCGGGTCAGATTCTTGCCGAAACTGTCGAGCATGGGGGTCGCGCTGCGCTTACCGCCCTTCGTCCCCTGGCCGATGCGACGGTCGTCGTAGTCATCGTCCTCGTCGTCCCCGCCGGGGAGTGACATGCCGGGGTTGTCGCGCAGCCGGTTCTTCAAATCCCCACCCTTCATCCGATTCATGAAGGCATCGGCGGTGATGCCGGCACGGTTGAGCATGGTGCGCACGCCGTTGGCGGTAGGTCCGGGCTTGAGCATGCAGAGCAACACATGCTGCGGTTCCACAATCGGGGAGAAGAGCGCCTTGGCGTGAAGCACGGCGGCCCGCATGAAGTTCTGCATCTGCGCGTTGAGCGGAAGCGGCGTGTCGGCGGGAACGTCGGCGGTGGCGTCGGCTTCCGAGAACCAGCGCCGCAGTTCCTCCTCGGCACGCTCCATATCGAACGAGAAGCCGGCCAGCAACTGCTTGGCATAACTCTCTTCCGGGTAGGTGATGAGGGCATACAGGAAGTGCTCGCAACTCACCTGCGCGAAGTGGTACTGGCGGGCGACGGCCTCCGCGGCCTCCAGCAACTGTTTGAGTTCGGTTGAATAATTATCCATGAATGAAGGTTGGGTTAATGGTCTGAAACAAGACAGAAGTCCCCCTGCCGTGGGCATGGGGACTTCCGAAAAGCTTACCTCACTTGTTCTGCATGGCAAAGTCGTAACCGGCTTTGAGGCAGGCGAGGTTGGTGTTGACGACGGCCTCGCCTTTGCGGGCGAAGGTCTCGCGCACCGCATCCTCGATCTCCTTGTACTCCATCTTGAGGAAGGGAGTGGAGGCGCCGAGGATGACCATGTTGGCCGAGCGGGCGCTGCCGAGGTCCTTGGCGATCTGGTCGGCGTTGATGACGACCTTGTTGGGCAGTTTGTCGAGTTCCGCCTTGAGCACCGCCTCGTCGGGATAGTTGGGGATGTTGATGAAGGGCTGGTCGTTGGTGATGACCCAGCCGCCCTTCGCCAGCCACGGGAGGTAGCGCAGCGACTCCATCGGCTCGACGGAGATGATCATGTCGGCCTTGCCCATGGGGATGAGGTCGGAGGCGATCTCATGGTCGGCGAGGCGGAAGTGCGACTGCACGTCGCCGCCGCGCTGGCTCATGCCGTGCACCTCGGCCTGCTTGAGGTACATGCCTTTCTTTACGGCTGCAACGCCGATGGTGGAGGCGATGGAGAGAATGCCCTGTCCGCCGACACCTGCTAAGATGATATCTATTTTCATTGTGTTTGTTTTTTCTGGTTAGTAATGGGTTCGAAAAACGGCGGGTTATTTCTGCTTCGCCTGTGCCTTCATTCTGCGGCTGAGGGTCTGGATGCACTCGCGGGTGGGGACGATGACGGAAACCCCTTGGTAGGCCAATTCTTCCTTGATGACCTGCACGTTGGCATCATGGTTGTTTTTCAACGGAGTGATGATGCGGATGTGCTCTTCGGCCACGCCGAGACCTTTGCAGATGCTGCCGATACGACCCAGTGCATGGCTGTCCTGACCGCCGGTCATGCCGGTGGTGCTGTTGTCGAGAATCATCACCGTGATGGGGGTGTTCTCGTAGATGCAGTCGAGCAGGGAGGTCATGCCGCTGTGGGTGAAGGTGGAGTCGCCGATGACGGCCACCACGGGACTCATGCCGGAGTCGGCGGCACCCTTGGCCATGGTGATGGAAGCGCCCATGTCGAGGGTGGTGTAGATGGCCTTGTAGGGCGGCAGTGCGCCGAGGGTGTAGCATCCGATGTCGGCGAACACCTTGCCGGGACCGTGTTCTTTCATCGCCTCGTTGAGGGCGAGGTAGGTGTCGATATGCGGACAGCCGTTGCAGAGCGCGGGCGGGCGCGGTGCCACGATGTCGGGAACGGGTGAGCCGTAGCTTTCGGGGAGGCCGAGAGCTTTGGCCACAAGGTTCGGGTTGAGCTCGCCATCGCGCGGCAGGGTGCCGTCCATACGGCCCTTGATGTTGCCGGTACGGTTGAGCAAGCCGCGGAGGTGGTCCTCAATCAGCGGATAGCCCTCTTCCACCACCAGCACGCTCTCGCACTCATCCACCATCTTGCCAATGAGGTTGGCAGGAGCGGGATACTGCGAAATCTTCAGCACGGGGTAGGGACAGGTGGTGCCCACATAGTTCTCCATCACGTAGTTGTAACCGATACCGGAGGCGATGATGCCCAACTTCTTGTCGGGACCGTCCTGGTAGAAGTTGTACTTGGAGCTCTCCGACTCCTTCTCGAAGTCGGCCTGCTTGCCCAGCAGCGCGCGGTAGTGGTTGCGGGCGTTGGCGGGCAGGAGCACGAACTGCTTCGGGTTGTCACAGACGTTGAGGTCGTTCTGCGGACGGGCGGCGCGGCGTTCGACGCCGGCGCGGCTGTGGGCCAGACGGGTGGTCACACGCAGCAAGACGGGGGTATGATATTTCTCGGAAAGGTCGAAAGCGTCATACACCATGTCGTAGGCCTCCTGCTGGTTGGAGGGTTCCATGACCGGGATAAGGGCGAACTTGCCGTAGTAGCGGGAGTCCTGCTCGTCCTGCGAGGAGTGCATCGACGGGTCGTCGGCCACCACGACCACCAGGCCGCCGTTGGCGCCGGTGATGGAGGAGTTCATGAAGGGGTCGGCGGCGACGTTCAGGCCCACATGCTTCATGCAGACCATGGCGCGCTTGCCGGCGTACGACATGCCGACAGCCGACTCCATGGCGGTCTTCTCGTTGCCCGCCCAGATGCGGTGGACGTTGCCTTCCACGGCCTGTTTGGAGTTCTGGATGTACTCGGTGATTTCAGTGGAGGGAGTGCCCGGGTAGGCATAGACGCCGGAGAGACCCGCGTCGAGTGCGCCCTGCGCAACGGCCTCGACTCCTAACAAAAGTGATTTAGCCATAATGGTTGTTTTTATATAATTATTTGATTAGTAATGATTTGACAATAAAAATACCCCACAAAACACAATTTCCCTTTCGGGGGCAAAGTTACGATTTTTTTTTGAATAACGAACGCCCGTTTTTTCCCAATAAAGTTGTATCTTTGCACCGTCATTTGCGGTTGTGGCGGAATTGGTAGACGCGCCAGACTTAGGATCTGGTTCCGCAAGGAGTAGGGGTTCGATTCCCCTCATCCGCACAAGTTCAACGGTGGAAAAGGAGCGATTGATGAAAAATCGCCGGCATACCCATCGATTGGGAAAGAATGGGAAGAATCGCGGATCAGTATTCCCCGTCAAGTGATTCGGAATTTTCTGTAAGGGTCCTCTAATTATTTTCAACTGATTATTAGTTAATTACAGGCAAATATATCCACAAATTGAACAAAAAATAAACAAAAAAATTCAACAAGCTGCAACCTTTTGAAAGTTTTGCATCCTATGTATAAAAATATGTTTTAATTTGCCGCGTTGTTTGCTCACCTTGATGTTTAACGGATTTCGCACCCAGGTCGGCGGCAACGTGAAGAAGTAAAAAAGAAGTCCCCAATATCACCTACCATGAAAAGATCTCTTCTGATTTTCGCTTTGTGCATTTGCATGATACTGAACGCATTTGCACAACAAAAAGAGATGGCCTCGCCGTCCGACTCCCCTCTGGCTTACGTTACCGACAAAGATGTCTTTGTCGTATCCGTCTCCCCTCAAAAAGTGAGTCAATGGATGGAGTTGCCACAATGGCTGAAACGACCTGTCGTAAAGAAGAAAATGGAGCAGCAGGGATTCTATCCGCTCCTGCAAAGTTGGGCCAACGGCGACGCCAAGTGCGGCCTCGACTTCCAATCCGACTGGGTCTTCGTCTCTACGCAGGATTCCACCATGCAAGTGTTCATCCCCATCGCCAACGTGAACAGTTTCAAAAAAGCGATCAGCAAAATCCATCTCAAAGCCATCCCGATAGCCGACAAGGAGAAGCAGTTCAGCCGCAAATACTATTATATCAAGAACACGGAAACGGACAATGTTGCGAACGGTCTTATTCTGTGCGACAAGTTGCTGTTTTTCTACAGGGACTTCTCCGCAGCCGGATTGAAGAACGCCTACAGGGGCTTTATGATGGGCGAAGATGAGCAACTCGCCATGGAATCGATGCTGCCGATCGTTGACATGTTGGAAAAACGCCTCCAGTCGCCGCGCGCCATCGAAACAGACGCCAACTTCCAGACTTTCGCAGCGCACACCAAAGGTCTTGACGGATTCATGAGAATGAAGGAATACTGGGAGATGGCAGAAAAGGCACTGGGGCTTTCGCTCCACGACAAAGAGCCGATTGCGATGGCCACCGACATGGAATACCATTTGGAGTTCACGCCCGAGGGCGCCATCGGCTGCGCACGGTATGTGGGCGAGAAGGATGCTGTAGAGCGCTTGCGCCAAGCCATCAAGCCCCAGACACCCATTCCCGCCGACATGCTCCAATTCGCATCCCCCAACTCCCACTGCATCGGGTTCATCAACATGCCCTTCTACGGCGATCTCCTAACCGACATCTTCCAAAATATCCGCGAACAGTATAGTGATCCCGATAGACCGAATTCCGACAGCGACTTCCTATCCGCCATTGAAGAGATAGGCATTTCCCCTGTTTTCGCCTTTTTCACAGACGAAAACGACAAGGGAGTATTTGTATGCAAAGCCGACCGCCCCGAAAAAGTGGAAAATGCGCTGGAAATCATGAACGATGAAGCGCAAAAAGAATACGATGAAGCGCAAAAGGAGATGGCAACACTAAATGAAGTGGCGGTGGAGATGGTTGATGAACTTGTGTATGAGGACACCCTCCCCGAAAGCGCGGTCTTCATCGAAGGCCGCGCCGACGAGGGAAACACCCTATGCGAAAAATTACATGCCGACTACGACGCCAAATATAGTCACACAACCCACACCAGCCAACTGCTTCACAAATACGAGAAGAATGGGATGACGGTTTTGAAAGTGGAGCAACAAATCATCACACACCAGAACGAATGCAACGCACGCATCGAGTGGAATCCTGAAACAGGAGACTGCCAATATTACGACAGGAACATAGGATCCTTTGTGAATGAGGATGATGTGTATTGGGAAATGGTCCACGACACCACCCGCTATACGAAGGTAGTGATTGCCATCAAAGGCAACTACCTGATAGCCAGCAAATCGGAGGATTTCCTCGACAACCTCAATCCCGCGCAAGCGAAGGAGACCAGCGCTCTGCAGACGGAGGCGCTTTCTCATGCAGGCGACCTCTGCTTCTTCAAGGCGGAAGATCTCGGGAATCTGTTCGGCTTCACGGAGGAAGAGTATCTAATTCCTCTATCTCCGAAGGACCAGATTCTCTTCGATGCGTTGCACAACATGTTCAACGAGAAAAGTTCAATAGTGGTAGAAGAGGAAGAAGATGGCATAGTCTTCCGGCTGAGCATCAATCCGAACGGCCACAACATGTTGGGGCGCCTGCTCCACATCCTGATAGATATGGATGAGACCAACGAATACCAGTAATTGGGAAAGAAGCTGGCGCCACACCCAACGTCATGCAGGCAGTGGCAAAAGCGCCTCTCTTTGGCAAGCCAACCTTACATCACGATATTCACGATCTTCTTCGGCACCACGATCACCTTCTTGGGCGTCTTGCCGTCGAGATACTTCTGCACATCGGGATCGGCGAGGATGGCCGCCTCGACATCCTTCGGCTGCATGTCGGCGGGGAAGACGCGCTGCAACCGCACCTTGCCGTTGAAGGAGACCGGATATTTTGCCTCGTTCTCCACAAGGTAACTGCCATCGAACTTCGGGAAGGCGGCATCGACAACGCTGCCGGTATTGCCCAGCAGGTGCCACAACTCCTCGGCCACGTGCGGCGCGTAGGCAGCGATCAACACGGCCAACGGCTCCACAATCTTCCGCTTGTGGCACTTCTGGTCGGTCAACTCGTTCACCGCGATCATGAACGTGCTCACCGCCGTATTGAAAGAGAAACGCTCGTTGTCCTCCTCCACCTTCTTGATGGCCTTGTGCAGCGACTTGTACTCGCCGCGGGTCGGCTCCTCGTCGGTGACGCAGAACTCGTTGTTGCCGTCGTGGTATAGTTTCCACAACTTCTTCATGAAACGGAAGACACCTTCGATACCGTTGGTGTCCCACGGCTTCGACAATTCGATGGGGCCGAGGAACATCTCGTACAGCCGCAACGTGTCGGCACCGTACTTCTCCACCAAGTCGTCGGGATTTTGCACGTTGTATTTCGACTTCGACATCTTCTCAATCTCCCAGCCGCAGATGTATTTGCCATCTTCCAGGACAAACTCGGCGTCGGCGTACTCGGGGCGCCAAGCACGGAAGGCATCGGTGTCGAGCACGTCGTTGTGTACCATATTGACATCCACGCGGATAGGGGTGGTCTCGTACTGCCCGCGCAGGTTGAGGGAGACGAAGCGATTGGTGCCGTTGATACGATAGACGAAGTTAGTGCGTCCCTGGATCATGCCCTGGTTGATGAGTTTCTTGTATGGCTCGTCCTTGCAGACCAATCCGAGGTCGAAAAGGAACTTGTTCCAGAAACGGGAGTAGATGAGGTGACCGGTGGCATGCTCGGAGCCGCCAACGTAGAGATCAACGTTCTCCCAGTAGCGGTTCTTCTCCTTGGAGACGAACTCCTTGTCGTTGTGGGGGTCCATATAGCGGAGGTAGTAGCCGCTGGAGCCGGCGAAACCGGGCATGGTGCTGTATTCGCGGGGGTAGCCCTCGGGGGTCTTCCAGTTGGCGGCGCGGGCCAGCGGCGGCTCGCCCGTCTCGGTCGGCTTGTACTCGTCGATCTCGGGCAGCAGCAACGGCAACTGCTCTTCGGGAATCATGTAGGGCACGCCGTCCTTGTAATAGACCGGGAACGGCTCGCCCCAGTAGCGCTGACGGCTGAAGATGGCGTCGCGCAGACGGTAGTTCACCGTGCCGTAACCTATGCCCATCTCCACCACCTTCTCGATGATGCGCTTGCCCGCCTCCTTCACCTTCAGCCCGTTGATGAAGCCGGAGTTGACAACGATGCCGTCCTTGGTCTCGAAGGCCTCTTTCTCGATGTCGCCGCCCGCAATCACCTCGCGGATAGGCAGTTGGAAGTGCTTGGCAAAGGCGTAGTCGCGGCTGTCGTGGGCAGGCACCGCCATGATGCCGCCGGTGCCGTAGCCAGCCAATACGTATTCTGCCACCCAGATCGGGATCTTCTCCTCGGTGAAAGGGTTGATGGCGTAGGCGCCGGTGAAGACGCCGCTCACCTTGCGCACCTCCGTCTGCCGGTCAGTTTCGGAACGGTTTCGCGCCCAGGTGACGTATTTCGCCACCTCCTCCTTGCGGTCGGGGGTGGTAATCTGCTCTATCAAAGCATGTTCCGGACACATCACCATGAACGAGACACCGAAGATGGTGTCGGGACGGGTGGTGAAGATGTCGAGGGTTTCGGTGCTATCTACGATGGGAAAGCGGATGAAGGCGCCCTCGCTCCGGCCGATCCAGTTGCGCTGCACCTCCTTGATGGAGTCGCTCCACTCCACGGTCTCCAAACCGCGAAGCAGTCGCTCGGCGTAGGCGGAGACTCGTAAAATCCACTGTTTCATCAACTTGCGCTCCACAGGGAAGCCACCACGCTCGGAGACTCCGTTCACCACCTCGTCGTTGGCGAGCACAGTGCCCAACTTCGGACACCAGTTCACCCACGTGTCGGCAATATAGGCGAGACGGTAGTTGAGCAGGGTCTCCTGCTGGCCTTTCTCGTCCCACGCATTCCAGTCGGCGGCGGTGAACTCGAGCGGCTGCGTCTGGGCAGCGTGAAGTCCGTCTGTGCCGTGGGCCGCCAGATGGGCGGTGAGTTCGGTCACCGGCCGCGCCTTCTCCAACTGCGTGTCATAGAAGTGGTTGAAGAGTTGGATGAAGACCCATTGGGTCCACTTGTAGTATTTCGGATCGGCGGTCCGCACTTCGCGGTCCCAGTCGAACGAGAAGCCGAGTTTGTCGAGTTGCTCGCGGTAACGGGCGATGTTCTGCCGTGTAGTAACGGCGGGGTGCTGGCCCGTCTGGATGGCGTACTGCTCGGCGGGCAGACCGAAGGCATCATAGCCCATGGGGTGCAGCACGTTGAATCCCTTCTGACGCTTGTAGCGGGCGTAGATGTCGGAGGCGATGTAGCCGAGCGGATGCCCGACGTGCAAGCCCGCGCCCGACGGGTACGGGAACATGTCAAGGACATAGAATTTGGGTTTGCCGGCATCCTCTTCCACATGGTAGATCTTCTGGTCACGCCATGCCTGCTGCCAACGCTTTTCGACTTCTCTGAAATTGTAATCCATAGTATTTAAAATAGTACGTCAAAATGAAACTGCAAAAATACAACGGAATTACGAAATAGCAGCATTTTTTTCGAAATTATTTTCGCTCCATTTCTCGGGCATCCAAAGTCACCTCGAAATAATGATTGGGGCGTTCAAACTCCCCTAACGGTTTTGTTTTCAATGTTTTAAGAATATCATCGGGCAGCAGTACCGCGCACATGGTGTGGGCGACGTGTACCAGCCGACGGTGGCATTCGCCCGGCAGTCCGTCGAGGATTCCCTGGAAAACGCTCCAGCGCACCGTCTCGGGATCGTAGCCGTAGTCGTGCCACACGATGACGGCATGCTCGTCGCGAAGCAGCGGCATCACGGCCGCACTGTCGTTGCGCACCGCCTCGTAGTGGTGATCGCCATCGATGAAGACCAAGTCGAACTTTCCGGCGTAAGGGGAGAAATCGAACTGCATGGAGTTGCCGTAAATCTGCCGCACGCCGGACAGGTCGCGGGAGAAAAGTCCGTGCAGATCGGCGTAGGCGGTGGACCCGGTCAAGCCGATGATCTCCTCGCGCGAGAGGTTAAGGGTGACGCACTCAGGAACCACGGCGGCAACGTTGGCGACACTCTCGCCACGCCACGTGCCGATCTCAAAGTAACTCCGGGCGCCGATCTTCTGCGCCAGCGACTTCAGCAAGGCGATGTCGGTAGGCATGGTCGCGCCGGACAGGTATGCGTAGGGATCGACCACCTGATGAAATCCGGGAAAGAGGTCGGCGAGATCAACCACGGGCAGCCCCTGCGGGAAGTTGTAGTGCTTCAGCACCTCCCGCTTCCGCACCTGCTCGTCGTCGAGCACGTGGTTGAGCAGGTAGGGATGGCGACAGATAAGCCCGAATGCCTTGAAGGCCTTGGCGATTTTGTTCATGGTCGGTTATTTTTTGTGAAGAAGTTCCTGTAAAAAAACGCCTGCCTGCCGGCGATAGCCGCGGATGTCGGCCAAGGTGATGAGGCACTGGCGAAGTCGGAAGCCGCTGCGTTTCAGGAAGAAAGCAAGCACAAAGACAGCATTGGCGGCATACGCGGCGCTGGTGGTGACGGCAGCGCCATAGACATCGTAGGCGGGAATGAGGGTGAAGCCGCAGGCGAAGGTGAAGATCAGTCCGCAAAGCGCGGCGTAGGTGTTCATCTGGTACTTCCCGATACCGGAATAGTAGTGCCCTATGATCAGGAAGACACTGTATAGCAGCGTACCCGGGATGAGGATGCGGATGAGTGGGGCCACAGCGCCGAACTCCGGACCGAAGAGCCAGCGGTAGAAGCCCGACGGGAAGCAGGCGAGTACCAGCATGGCGACGAGAGAGATGGCGAAACAGGCCTTGAGCAGGTCGAGGGTGAGGCGGCGGGCATAGTCGCCGTCGCCGGCGTTGGCGATGCGGGCGTACTGCACCAGCGCGATGCTGCGGCTGATGATCCAGACCGCCTCGGCGAGGGAGACGGCGTTGGAGAAGACCCCCGTGCTGCCGGTATCAACGAAGGTGTCGAGCAAATAGTAACTGAGGCGCAGGTTGAAGAACTGCACGAAGTGGCTGGTCTGGTTGAGGAAGCCGTACTGGAAGAGGTCTCGGAGCACGTCGCTGTACTCACGGAGGGGATGGAGCCGGAAACCGCGGAACTCCTTGAGGAGCATGAGGATGCCGATGAGCCAACTGCCGCCGTAGGCCACATATAGCGCCAGAAGGTAGGCGTGGATGTCGAGCATGCCGAAGCCGAAGTAACAGAGGCAGAGCATGCCGAGGATGGCGACGGGCTGCCAGAGGTTGAGGTAGTTGGAGGCGGGCACGCGCTCATGGCCGACGAGGATGGAACTGTTGACACTGCTGGCGGAAGCGAGCACCGCGAGGGCGCAGATGTGCAGCACCACGTCGGTGGGCAGACCGTGGTAGAAAAGCGGCACGGTGCCGGCGGCGACAAGTCCGACCAGCAGCGACCAGAGGTAGGAAGGCAGGATGAGTTTGGAGAAGGGATGGCGGGAGGCGAGATAGACAAGACTGCCGCCGCTGACGATTTCGGAAAAGATGAGGATGAAGGCGACGGTGGTGAGCACGAGCGTCTGCTCGCCCTTGCCGACGTCGCCGACGGCCTGCGACACCACGGCGGCGATGGCGAAGTTGAGCAGCGCGCTCAACATTTTGGTACCGAAGGTGTTGATGATTTTCCTGAGCACGCCGACGCCGATAGGTTAATACAAGAGTTCCACGTCGCCCTTGCCCTCGCGCACCACCTCGATGTCGCCCGACGTGCAATCGACCACGGTGGAGGGCACGTTGTCGCCGTAGCCGCCATCGACGACCAGATCTACACGGTCGCCGTAGCGCTCCTCAATGAGCTCGGGGTCGGTGGTATATTCCACAATCTCGTCGTCGTCCTTGACAGAGGTGGAGAGGATGGGATGCCCCAGTTCGCGCACGATCTCGCGCACGATGGTGTTGTCGGGCACGCGGATGCCGACGGTCTTCTTGTTGCTTTGCAGCAACTTAGGGACGTCGTTGTTGGCTTCGAGGATGAAGGTGAACGGTCCGGGGAGGGCGCGTTTCATCACCTTGAAGATGTTGTTGCCGATGGGCTTGGTGAAGGTGGAGAGGTGGCTGAGGTCATGGCAGATGAAGGTCATGGCATCCTTTTTCTTCTTGTTGCCGAGGATTTCGGTGATGCGTTCGATGGCCTTGGGCATGAAGATGTCGCACCCGATGCCGTAAATGGTGTCGGTTGGGTAGATGATGACGCCTCCGTTGCGCAAAACGTCCACGGCCTTGCGGATCTCTCTGGGGTTGGGGTTCTCGGGATATATCTTCAGTAGCATGACGTATAAATAAAAGAGGGTAAGCTACTTACATCACATCGCTACGACCAATGTACCCTTGCTGCATTCCTGCCCTGGGGGAGTTGAAAGGGAGCAGATTGTATAAGACTTACCCGACTGCAAAAGTACAACTTTTTTTATAGATAGGGATGATTGTTGAAAAAAAATCTTCCAAGGATAAAGATGAGGTGACGGAATGCAAAAAAAGCCCCGAAAGGCATACGCTTCCGGGGCTAAAAGTTCGGATTTCCATTTTTACTTCTTCTTGAACAGAGAGACGATCCACAAGAGGACCACGGCGCCGAGAACGGCCACAGCCAACTGCGCGACCATGCCGCCACCCGCGTTGATGCCCAAAAGGTGCATGATCAGGCCACCGATGAAGCCGCCCAAGAGGCCGATGAGGATGTTGCCGAGAAGGCCGAATCCGCCGCCACGCATCAGTTTGCCGGCGAGGAAGCCCGCCAATGCGCCCAATAATAACGAAATGATGATACCCATAACATTGGATTTAGGTGAATAAATAAAGAACGTGCAAAGGTACGTCTTTTTTTTGGAATCCGACATCTTCTCACGGCGGAGAAATGTTGTATTTTTGCAGTCCGAAAAGAACACCATGCCTTACCTCGGAGAAACCCTTGCATTGATCGTGGCGTTGTCGTGGACTGCGACGGCGCTTTTTGCCGACGAGGCGAGCCATCGTCTCGGTGCGCTGCCGCTCAACCTCATCCGCATGGTGCTGTCGCTGCTGATGCTCACGCTGCTGCTCTGGGTCGGCACGGGGCTTCCCTACCCCGCGTTCGCCTCGGGCGAGGCGTGGTTCTGGCTCGCCCTCTCCGGCGTGGTCGGCTACGTGTTCGGCGACTACTGCCTCTTCAACTCCTACATCGTCTTCGGGTCCAAGTTCGGGCAGCTCTTCATGACGCTGGCGCCGCCCACGGCGGGCATCACCGGCTGGCTCTTCCTGGGCGAGCAGATGCGGTGGACCTCCTGGCTAGCCATGGCCGTCACCCTGTTCGGCATCGCCTTCTCCATCCTGGTGCGCAGTGGCCGCTCCTTCCGGCTGCGGCTGCCGCTGAAGGGCGTGCTCTTCGGCATCGGCGCGGGCGTGGGGCAAGGCGTGGGGCTGGTGCTCAGCAAGATCGGGCTCGACTGCTACGTGGCCGACCTGCCCGCCCACACGCCCGCACACCTCGGCACGCTCATCCCCTTCGCCGGCACTTATATCCGCGCCCTCGCCGGACTCGTAGGGTTCACCCTCATCCTCGCCCTGCGCCACCAACTGAGCGAGGTACGCACAGCGCTGCGCGACCGCAAGGGCATGACCTTCGCCACCCTCACCACCTTCTTCGGACCGTTCGTGGGGGTATCGCTCTCGCTCATGGCCGTGCAATATACCCACGCCGGCATCGCCTCCACCCTGATGGCACTCACCCCGGTGCTCATCATCGTGCCCTACGCGCTCATCCACCGCCAGCGGATCTCCGCCCGCGAGGTGCTCGGCACCCTCATCACACTCAGCGGCGTCGCCATGTTCTTTCTGTTGTAAAATTTCATAATGTATGCTTTTGTGTTTTTATTATGAGAGAGAAGCAGGATGACCTGAACCCATTGAAATCGCAAAAAAACACAAAAAAACCTCCGTTTGCATCTTCCTGTTTTTTTTCTCTTCCACAAAAAACAAAACCAAAAACTGAAAACTGTCCCCTGCTCCTGAAACCTAATTTTTTCGTACTTTTGCAAAGTCAACGCAAATAAACCAAATACCATGATGAACTTCATAACCGATGGCGCACGGAACTTCCTCCCCGCCGACCTTTTCGCCACTTCGGAAGCCCGCGCACATGCCGCCTTCCGCCAACTCACCGAACGTACTGGCGCCGGCAACGACTTCCTCGGCTGGCTCGACCTGCCCATACAAACTGACATCCTCGACAAAGTGAAGAGTGTCGCCCAACGCCTGCGCCGGCAGTCCGACGTGGTCGTCGTCATCGGCATCGGCGGCTCCTACCTCGGTGCCCGCGCCGTCATCGAGGCCCTGCAGCCCCACTTCCCCACCCTCCAGCGCACCAACGGCACACCGCTCGTGCTCTTCGCCGGCAACAACATCAGCGAGGACTACCTCGCCGACCTGAAGAGCGTGCTCGACCAGCGCGACTACTCCCTCATCGTCATCTCCAAGTCGGGCACGACCACCGAGCCCGCCATTGCCTTCCGCATCTTCAAGGAGCACTGCGAACGCAAATACGGCAAGGAGGACGCCCGCAACCGCATCGTCGCCATCACCGACGAGCACCGCGGCGCCCTCAAGCAACTCGCCACTCAAGAGGGCTATGACACCTTCGTCATCCCCGACAACGTCGGTGGCCGCTACTCCGTGCTCACCCCCGTCGGTCTGCTGCCCATCGCCATCGCCGGCTTCGATATCGACAGGTTGCTCGCCGGCGCCCGTCGGATGCGCGAAGAACTGCTCCAACACGACCAGGTATCCCAGAACCCCGCCATGCAGTACGCCATCATCCGCAACCATCTGTATCTCAACGGCAAGACCGTCGAATTGATGGTGGCCTACGAGCCGCGCCTCCAGTATTTCATCGAATGGTACAAACAACTCTACGGCGAGAGCGAGGGCAAGGAGAACAAGGGCATCTTCCCCGCCGGCTGCATTTTCTCCACCGACCTGCACTCCCTCGGCCAATACGTGCAGGAGGGCGTGCGCATGCTCTTCGAAACCGTCATCTCCGTCGAACACTCGCACCACGCCCTGCCCATCCCCTTCGACGAGCAGAATACCGACGGCCTCAACTACTTGCAAATGAGACGGATCAACGAGATCAACCAGATCGCGGAGACCGGTACCCGCATGGCGCACATCGACGGCGGCGTGCCCAACCTGCGCATCGCCATCCCCGAGATCAACGAAGAGACCCTCGGCGAGATGATCTACTTCTTCGAGTTCGCCTGCGCCATCTGCGGCTACATGCTCGACATCAACCCCTTCAACCAACCCGGCGTAGAGGCCTACAAAAAGAACATGTTCAAGTTGTTAGGCAAATAACGACCATGACTCCCCTTGATCTTCCCGACATCCGCCACACGCTCCACAAGTTAGCGGAACCCTCTGGTGCAGAGAAAAACACCCGGGCACTGATTCTCCAAATCCTGGAAAAGCAACAGCCATCGCAGGTGCATCTGTTCCCCGACAGCCGCAACATTCTGGCGGTTTTCGACACCGGCCGTCCCGGTCCGACCCTGCTGTTCCGTGGCGACTTCGACGCGGTGCGAGTGGATGAGACGTTGAATCTCCCCTACGCCTCTGCCACGCCCGGCGTCGCCCACAAGTGCGGCCATGACGGTCATGCCACCATCCTGCTCGGATTGGCGGAACAACTTCACCAACAGCCACTTGAATGCGGTCGCGTGCTGCTCTTTTTCCAAGCGGCAGAAGAGACCGGCCAGGGCGCGGGCGAGTTGCTGCACACCGGTATCTTGGACCGTTACCGTCCCGACTGCGTCTTCGCCCTGCACAACATCCCGGGCGTGGAGCTCGGCACGGTGGTCTGTCGGCCGGGCAGTTTCACCTGCTCGGTTGTGAGTTGCGACATCACGCTGCACGGACGGGCCTCGCATGCCGCCGAGCCGCAGAAGGCCCTCTGCCCCTACCCCGCCGCCAAAGCCATCACCGACCGTCTGCTCGCCCTCAACCGCTACGACATGACGGCCGACGACTTTCAGTTGGCCACGCTGGTGGAATTCCGCGTAGGCGAGCAGGCCTATGGCGTCACCGCCGGCGACGGTGTCGTGCGCTTCACCCTCCGCAGCAAGGAAGACGCTCGGCTGCAGGCGATGAAGCGGGAGGCGGAGACGGTCACCGCCGAGGAGACGGCCAAAATGCCCGGACTTGCGAGTGAGATCACCTGGAAAGAGTACTTCGCCGCCTCCCGCAACGACGCCGGAGCGGTGGAGAGTGTGCGGAGTGCCGCCGCCGACTGCGGGCTGCCGTACCTCGACAAGCCAACGCCCTTCTCCTGGGGCGAGGACTTCGGTCTCCTCACGCAGCACTACCCAGGAGCGCTCTTCGGACTCGGTTCGGGCACGGAGCAGCCGTCGCTGCACCACCCGCACTTCGACTTCCCCGATGCCCTACTGCCAATCGGTGTCAAGGTCTTCTATCACATCGCACAGAAGGCATCCTGCCATTTTTTCATGTAACTTTGCCGCGAATATAATAATTTGTCAAAAAAGTAGTTTAAATCCTTTATGAATAAGATTGCTGAATTCTTCCATCCGCGACGGTTGCCCTTCCACTTCCTGCTGGCCATCGTCGTCACGCTCGTCTTGGCGGCATGCTCCTTTTGGATTTTGTCGTCCTACACCCACCACGGCGACGAGTTGTCAATGCCCGACTATCGGGGCAAGAACTACAACGACCTGCGTGACTCCGCGACCGTAGGGAAGTTCGTCTTCGAGGTGAGCAACGTGAAGATCTTCGACGAGAGCAAGCCGGAGGGCACCGTGGTGAAGCAGGAGCCGGACCCCGGCGGCAACGTCAAGCGCGGGCGCAAGGTGCTGCTGACGCTCTCCACCGCCGTCCCACGGACGGTGAAGATGCCGCAGTTGGCAGGCAACATCACGTTGCGCCAGGCCAAGCACATTCTGGAAGACTCCGGGCTGGAACTGGGCACCGTGGTGGAGACCGAAAGCGACTCCCCCAACCTCGTGCTCGGACAGTACCGTGAGAAGACCGGCAAGGCCATCGCCGCCGGCACCGACATCAAACAGGGCGAGAAGATCAAACTCGAAGTGGGCGTGGCGCGCCGCAATCCCGTCGATTACGGCGGCGACGGCGACGTGAGCGACGACACCGAGGCTGATCCGCAAGCCGGCAACATAGAATTCTGACCTTTCCAATAACACTGAAATGAAGAGACCGCTTAACATCATCTTACTCACTATCCTCCTGGCACTCTGCGCCACCACACTCTCGGCGCAGGAGGTGCTTACGGGGCTGTCCGTCAACAAACCGGTGGCGCGCGCCGCGCAGTCGCCCCGCGCCGAGGCCCTCCGCAACCCGCTGCACCTGCCCTTCGTGGAGGACTTCTCCAACTACACCGGACTGCCCGACCCTAGTCGATGGCAGGACCGTTACGCCTACGTCAACCGCAGCTTCGCCCTGCGGCCGCCCACCCTCGGCGTGGCGACACTGGACGTGCTCGACGAGAACGGCCGGGTATATGAACGCGCTGCCAACGACGGCTTCCGCGCCGACGCCCTCACCTCCCTGCCCATCCGCCTCGACTACAACTTCACCAACAACTCCGCCATCCACGCCTCCGATTCCGTCTATCTCAGCTTCTACTACCAGCCCGCCGGCGGCTCGCTCAGCGGCTTTGAGTGGGAACGCCTCGGCAACCGCCCGGAAGCCCACGACTCCCTCATCCTCGAATTCGGCTACGCCACCGGCAACATCGTCTTCGCCGGCTATGAGTACTGCGACTACTTCCTCGGCGACGACGAGATGTACATCGCCGGCGACACCCTCTTCAACCCCTTCATCCCCGGACTTTTCTACATTTTCGAAGGTCCCGCCTTTCCCGGCGACCTCATCCCGATGCCCTGCGACTCGCTCTTCGAAGACGAGATGATCTGGGAACACATCTGGAGCGCCCCGGGCGAACTGCTTGACAACTGGCTGGCTGAGAACGATAAACAATATTTCAAACAGGTGATGATTCCCATAACCGACAGCCGCTGGTTCATCGACAACTTCCAGTTCCGCTTCCGCAACCTCGCCAGCATGGAAGACAACGGCATCGTCGGCTGGGCCGGCAACGTTGACCAGTGGAACATCGACTACATCCGCCTCGACGTCAACCGCACCCACAACGACCTCTACCCCAACGACCTCGCCTTCGTGATGCCCACCACCTCCATCCTGCGCGAATACCAGGCCATGCCGTGGAGCCAATACCGCGACAGCGAATTGGACAACCACTTTGAAAACGCGCTGGTGAATCTCTCCAACAACGTGAAGAACAGTTATTACACCTATAACATCCGGAAAGTGGGCGGCAGCCAGGTGGCCAACTACACGCCCAACAACGAGAACGCGCAACCCTATTGGGAACACGGTCTGCACGACGCGGCCGTCCACGCCACGCCACCGTTCCAGTTCTCCTCGCTGCCCACCGACAACGCCGACAGTGCCACCTTCACCATCACCCACATCTTCCAGGAGGTGGGTACCGGCAGTCAGATGCGCTGCAACGACACCTGCGTCTTCCAGCAGAAATTCAGCAATTTCTACGCCTACGACGACGGCACCGCCGAAGCCGGCTACTCTATCCTCTCCAACCTCACCAACCCTGTCGCTTATTTTGCCATGCGCTTCTCACTCAACCAGCCCGACACCTTGCGCTGCGTGCGGATGTGGTTCAACTCCGTTCTCGACGACGCCAACATCGCCGAGTTCACCCTCTTGGTGTGGGACGACGACAACGGCCTGCCGGGTGAGGTGCTTTACGAAGCCGAACACCAACTGCCAAAGCACGGACAGCAGTATGAGGACTTCGCCAACTACTACATCGACGAGCCGTTGGCGGTCGAGGGCAGTTTCTACGTCGGATTCTTCCAGAACCACGCCACACAACTCAACCTCGGCTTCGACCAGAACACCGACTCGCGCGCCCACTGGGTATATCGCGTCGGCAGCAACTGGCAAGAGCCCTTCCTCAAAGGCACGCCCATGATCCGCGCCGTGGTGGGCGCGCCCATCGACCACTCTGGCGTCATCGACCATCAGATCGCCGACTGCACTCTCTATCCCAACCCCGCCGGCAACACCATCCACGCTGTCGTTCCCGACAATTTGAACGGAATTTCCTGCCGTATCTTCGACTCCTACGGCAGATTATTGGCGCAGTACACGCTCCAAGCGACAGATACCGAAATCTCCATCCAAAATCTTCCCTCAGGTATCTATCTTATGCAAATTTGCAATAATCAGCAAATTATAAGAACTGAAAAGTTTATTAAACAGTAAAATTACGTCTTTACACACCATAAAAATAGATTTTGTAATTTTTTGATAATCAGTTTAATACAAAAATATCCAAAAAAAGAGTTAAACAGGCCACAAAACAGGCATTTTAATTAAAAAAAAATCTATATCTTTGCGGCGATTTTCTAACTAAACCCCGTACAAATTATGAATGAACAAGAAAACAATGTAAGTTTTTTCCGCTTTGAAGACTTACGGATCTACGCCAAAGCACTTGACTACATCAAATGGGTACATTCCGCTGCTGCCGCATTTGCAGGCACGGGAGCGACCATTGTCGGCGATTCTTTTGTTAAATCAGCACAAGGCATAGCTTTGAACATCGCAGAGGGTTCCGCCCGCAACAAAGCGCAGTTCGTCTATTATCTCAAGATGGCTAAAAGTTCTGTGAGAGAGTGTGTCGTTTACACCGAAATCGCTTCCCAGCTCAACTTGCTGGACGAGGACGGCAAGGAGTATTCCCGCAACCAACTCATGGAACTCACCAAGATGATCGGCTCGCTGGTTGCCTCCCTCCAACGCACGGTCAACCCGCGCGACGAAGAGAGCATGATGGAAGATGACATGCCCAACGTGTTCTAAACCATAGCGCAACGTTTTGCCAAAGGCGTCGGGCTCTTCCGGCGCCTTTGTTTTTTTATCCCCTCGCATTCAACGCCTTCTGATAACGGCGAGCATTTTGCAGATGCTCACTGTACGTCTTCGCGAAGTTGTGCGCCCCCGAAAAGTCCTCCTTGGCACACATATATATATAGTCATGGTGCTCGTAGTTGAGCACGGCGTCGATGGCATTGTCCGACGGCAACCGTATCGGACCAGGCGGCAAACCCTTGTATTTGTACGTGTTATAAGGGGAATCTTTTTTTATATGAGCATCCAGAACGCGGCGAATGCTGAAGTCGCCGACCGCGAAAATCACCGTGGGATCGGCCTGCAGCAGCATTCCCTTGTGCAAGCGGTTCATATAAAGCCCCGCAATACGTGGCTGCTCCGCCGGCTTGTGGTTCTCCTCCTCCACAATCGAGGCCAACACGCACACCTGCATCGGCGTCAACCCTATCTTCTGCGCCTTCTGCTGCCGCTCCTCCGTCCAGAATTTTTCATAATAACTGTAGATTTTTTCAAAAAAATCCTTGGCTGTAATATCGTAGTAAAATTCGTAAGTATTTGGACGAAAGACTGCTATGACCGTCTGCGGGGTCAACTTCTCCCCCATCGGCGCGTAGTTGTCCAAGAAATCCTTGTCAGACAAAAGCCGCTCCAACTCCTTCCAATCGAAATAGAAATCGTACTTCGACAACTTTTTCAGCAAATCAGGAACCGTGCGCGCCCCCGTAAAGGTGACTTTCACCGGATAGTGCTGCCCATGCCGCAACTTCTTCACCATCGAAAAGTTGCTCTCCCCCTTCTCAAATTTGTACTTTCCGGGTTTTACATTCTTGTAAAACAACAACTTGCAAGTAATCTTGAAAGAGGTCTCATGTTCCAGCAAGTTCGCCTGACGCATCTGCTCCATCACCTGCTCGGGCGTGGAATCACCAGCAACCACCAATGTCATATCCTTTGAGGCATTACCTCCGAATAGCATCCGCAATACACTGATACAGAATACTATAAAAAGAATACCGAGAACATAGCCGATATATTTCGACTTCTTTTTAGAATGAATCATGGCAATCTGTTGTTTTCGTTTTCCGCACCCCGTACAATCATCTCGCAGTTTTTGCAATCGAAATCAAGGCGGAGTGTTATATTATTGCTTTTCAAGAAAATAGGTTCCTTGAAAGGCGGTTTTTTCGAAGATTTAGAACAATATCCCAAAGTGTATTTGATGCAGTGCTTGCAGGTCATCAGGCGGGCATCGACGACCGGTTTCTGCTCGAAGGCAGGCCGCACGTCGGAGGCCCCGTGCTGCCGGTAGAAGTCGGCGGCGACGGAGTTCATCACATTGGCGCGGTAGTCGGCGCAGCCCGGCTCCGGCAACGGCATCACGGCCATGGCGCCGTCCCGGTGCTCGCATAGCGGTCTTCTATGCGTTTCCAACCGCCTCTGTATCAGTATGTCAACGGCCTTCCGGCGCCACTCGTTCACCACCGAAGCGGGGAAGAAAAGCGGCCGCTCAAACTTCACATCCACGCGCTTCGCCTCGAAGGGGGTGTCGCCCAACTTGCCTAACGAACGACGGATGGACTCCGTCGCCGCCTCGCCCTTTTGCGACGGCTCCTTGAGAACCGGAAAGGACACCCTGCAATCCACACCCGACATATCCACCATCATCAAGCCGACTCCACCCTCGACCTCCTCTAACAAGATATCGACAGGAATCTTACGTGTCGCCGACCGTCCGTTCAACAACTTGTCGAAGACGATGTCGTGGTTGCGGAAAACCGACATCCCCACTTCCAGACCATCGATCGGTTCCAGCGTAGTGATGCGGTTGGCGCAATTTCCCTTCCCTGTCGGAGTAGTCCGCAGTGGGGCTTCCACCTTGTTGATGCGGAATCCCCGCAACTCGTGATCCTTATCGACGAACCCCAGGCCATCGCCATTGTGGAGTTCCAACGACGTATCCAACGCCAACGTGTTGCCCTTCAAAAAGATAACACGTCCCGCCGGCTCACCTATCGACTTGGGTGTGTCGGGATCCACCATTACCTTCTCGCGGTGGTGCAAGAAATAGTCAGTCTGCCCGCGGTTGAAGGTCTTGCGCGGGTCAGGAACGAAAGTCGTCGTCACCCGCCCATCGGAAGCGGGAATATAGCGGTGGTCGCGGGCAAAGAGTTCATCCAGTTGCCGTCGGTAATACGCCGTGACGTTTTTCACATAGTCGATGCCCTTCAGCCGTCCTTCGATCTTGAGGGACGTGATGCCCGCATTGATCATTTCCTCCAAGTACTGAGACCTGTCCATGTCCTTGAGCGACAGCAGGTGACTCTGTTTGCGCAGCAGTTGTCCGTCAGCGCTGTAGAGGTCGTAGGGCAGGCGGCAGAGTTGGGCGCACGCACCGCGGTTAGCGCTCCGGCCGAGGCAGGCCTCGCTGAGGTAGCACTGTCCGCTGTAGCTCACGCACAACGCCCCGTGCACGAAGGCCTCCAACTCCACGGTCGTCTGCGAACGGATTTCACGAATCTGCTCCAACGACAACTCTCGTGCTAAAATAACGCGCTGGATTCCAATATCTTGCCAAAACTTCACCTTCTCGGGAGTGCGGTTGTCGGCTTGCGTGCTGATATGGATAGCAATGGGAGGAAGGTCGAGTTGCAGCAAGGCGGTATCCTGGATAATGAGCGCATCGGCGCCAGCCTCGTAAAGGCGGGAAACCATCTCCTGGGCGATGGGTAACTCATTGTCTTCCAGAATAGTATTGAGAGCGACGTGGACGTGGGCATGATAGAGGTGGGCGTGGCGGCAGAGTTGCTGGATGTCGTCCACGGTGTTGCCGGCGGCCACGCGCGCACTGAAGGCGGGCGCACCCACATAGACCGCGTCGGCGCCATGTTCGATGGCCGCGATCCCGCACTCCAAATCCTTGGCGGGCGCCAACAACTCAATCTTCGTCGCCACAGCTAATCCTCTTTCGGGACCTCGTTGTTGAAAAGCATCTTCACCGATTTGGCGTAGTCGCCCTCGCAGATCACCGGCTCCGCAGTGGCAGGGTACAACTCCACCTCCACGCGGTCTCTCCCCGCATCGCGATAGCGCACCAAACTGCCATAACTCACGGCATAGTTGGCATTGATAAGGACGAAATCGACAAAGTCAACATAATTCAACAGATCCTCAAACACTTGCGTACACATCAAGGTCTTGCCCGACGTGGTGGTCACGCGCGTCTGCTGTCCCTCCTTGTGGAAATAGGCGATGTTGGCCTGGTTGACCTTCTGCCAGCCGCCGGCGATGTTCAGGAAGAGATAGGTCTTCTCCACCGCACCGTCTTTGTACTCCAAGGTCTTGCGCGGACGGCCCTGTTCATCGTAAAATTCCCAGTTGCCCACCGCCAAACCATGGAGATAGTTTCCCTTGTAGAAAAGGACCTCATTCGGGAAGTAACTCTCTGTCAGACCATTCATCTCACCATTGATGTAGTGGGTACGAGCACTGATCTTGCCGTCGGTGAAGTAGGTGACGCGGTCTCCATAGAGCAGGCCGTTGTCGTAACGGCACGAATCCAGCAGGATGCCGGTCTGCGAGGAGTAAGTCTTGAACTCGCCGTGCTTCACGCCCTCACGGAAGTGCTCGGTCTGGATGAGCGTTCCCTTTTCATTGTAATAATTCCACTCGCCGTCCTTGAGTTGATCCACGAAGTCGCCCTCGGCGGCTAATTTCTCGTTCTGGTCGAACAGCAACGTGTGTACCTTGTGCGTTCCCTCGATGAAGTTGGTCTTGCTCTCCAACTTGCCGTTGGGATGGTAGTATTTGAAAGTCCCGACGGGCACGCCGTTGTTGAAATGGCCTTCATAGCGCAACTTGCCGTTCTCGTCGTATTTTTTCCAATAACCATGTTTCTTCCCGTCTTTATTCAACTGGTTATCAGTATTTTGAGACATCAAAACCCATGGCATTGCGACAATCAGCAGGAAAGTGAGGATCTTTTTCATGATAAAGGTTTCAAGTGAAAGGTTCGACTATTTCTTGTCCTGGTCTTTTTTTTTGGTTTTCTCGCGTATCGCCTTGATAATGAAGAAGACAAGGAAAGCCGTCATGCCACCGCCGACGACACCGTAGTACATGTCGCGTTTCTGCGAAGGGTCTTCGACCGGATAGATATAGACGAAGACGCACAGTACAACGCAGACGATGATGAGGCGCAGCAGATCTTTCAGTCCCTCCTTCATGATTTCAGGTTGGCGATTTGTTCTTTCAGCAGTTTGATTTTCTCCTCGGCATCGGATTTCTTCTTCTTCTCCACATTGACGACGGCTTCGGGGGCGTTGTTGACGAAGCGTTCGTTGGAGAGCTTGCCCATCACCGACTTGAGGAACTTCTCCATATACTCCAGGTCGGCGGTCAACTTCTTCAGTTCGGCCTCCACGTCGATGTTCTGAGCGACAGGGATCATGTACTCGATATTGTTCTCGATGAAGGAGCAGGTGCCGGCGACTTTTTCTTTAACGTATTGGATTTCGGAGATATTGCAAAGTTTAGTAAGAATGGCGTCCATTTCGGCGTCGGCGGCACCCTGTTGGATGACAAGCAGTTGCAAGGCCTGCTTGGGCGGGATAGACATGTCGTTGCGCACGCGGCGGACGCTTTCGACCACCTTCTGCATGTTGGCGAAGCGGACGAGGATGTCGTTGCCGGGCATGTTTTCGACGAAAGCGGGCATGGCGCTCACCATGACCGACTCATTCGCGCCGCGCTCGCGCACGTTGTGCCACAGCTCTTCGGTGATGAACGGCATGAAGGGGTGCAGTATCTGCATCAGTTTCTCGAAGATGTCGATAATGGCGTGGTAGGTCTTGCCGTCGATGGGCTGTTGGAAGCCGGGCTTGACGATCTCGAGAAAGTAGGAACAGAACTCGTCCCAAGTGAGTTTGTAGGCGGCCATGAGGGCGTCGGAGATACGGAACTTGTCGAAGTGGTCGTTGATTTCGCCTATAACTTCGTTGAGGCGGTGGTTGAACCAATCGACGGCGGCCGCGGCGTAGAGCGGCTGCGCTAGTTGCTCATCCACCTGCCATCCCTTGATGAGACGGAAGGCGTTCCACATCTTGTTGCTGAAGTTGCGGCCCTGTTCGCACAAGCTCTCGTCGAAGAGCAGGTCGTTGCCGGCGGGCGAACTGAGCAGCATGCCCATGCGGACGCCATCGGCGCCGTACTTCTCCATCAGCATGATGGGGTCGGGCGAGTTGCCGAGCGACTTCGACATCTTGCGGCGCAGGTGGTCGCGCACAGTGCCGGTGAAATAGACGTGCTTGAAGGGCACTTCCTTGCGCCACTCCAACCCCGCCATAATCATACGGGCCACCCAGAAGAAGATGATGTCGGGGGCTGTGATGAGCACGGAGGTGGGATAGTAGTAGTTGATGTCGGCATTGTCGGGATGGCGCATGCCGTCGAAGACGGAGATGGGCCAGAGCCAGGAACTGAACCAGGTGTCGAGCACGTCCTCATCCTGCCGCAGGTCGGCGTCGGTGAGGTGGAGTTCGGGGAACTTCTGCTGTGCTTGGGCAAGTGCCTCCTCACGGGTGCGGGCGACCACCACCTCCTTGTTGGGCAGATAGTAGGCGGGGATGCGGTGCCCCCACCACAACTGGCGGCTAATGCACCAATCCTTCAAGTTCTCCATCCAGTGGGCGTAGGTGTTTTTGAACTTTTCGGGGTAGAACTTGATATCGTCGTTCATCACGGCGTCGAGGGCGGGCTTGGCCAAGGAGGCCATGTCGCAGAACCACTGCAGCGACAACTTCGGTTCAATCACCTCGTTGGTTCTCTCGGAGAAGCCGACCTTGTTGGTGTAGTCTTCGATCTTCACGAGGGCGCCTTCGGCTTCCAAAAGCGGGAGGATGTCCTTACGGGCTTGGAAGCGATCGACGCCGACGAGGAACTGCGCATTCTCGTTGAGCGTGCCGTTGTCGTTGAAGATGTTGATGGTGTCGAGTTTGTATTTCAGTCCGAGGTTGTAGTCGTTGATGTCGTGCGCCGGGGTGATCTTGAGGGCGCCGGTACCGAACTCGCGATCGACATATTCATCGAAGATGAGCGGGATGGAACGGTTGACGACGGGCACGATGGCGCGTTTGCCGCGCAGGTGTTGGAAGCGTTCGTCTTCCGGGTGCATGCAGATGGCCGTGTCGCCGAGGATGGTCTCGGGACGGGTGGTCGCGATAGTAACGTATTCGTTTTCAGTTCCTTCAATCTTATAACGCACATAATAGAGTTTCGATTGAAGTTCCTTATAGACCACCTCTTCGTCGGAGACGGCGGTGAGGGCCTTGGGGTCCCAGTTGACCATGCGGACGCCGCGGTAGATCTTGCCTTTGTTGTAAAGGTCAACGAAGACGTCGATGACGGCTTCGGAGAGTTCGGGGTCCATGGTGAACTTGGTGCGGTGCCAGTCGCAGGAGGCGCCGAGTTTGCGGAGTTGCTTGAGGATGATGCCGCCGTGTTTCTCTTTCCATTCCCAGGCGTACTTGAGAAATTCGTCGCGGGTGAGCGAGCGCTTGTCGATGCCGCGTTCCTTGAGCATGTTGACCACCTTGGCCTCGGTGGCGATGGAGGCGTGGTCGGTGCCGGGCACCCAGCAGGCGTTGAAGCCCATCATGCGGGCGCGGCGCACGAGGATGTCCTGGATGGTGTTGTTGAGCATGTGTCCCATGTGGAGGATTCCGGTGACGTTCGGCGGCGGGATGACCACGCTGAACGAGGGTCGGCCGTCGGGTTCGGACGAGAACAGTCCCTGTTGTTCCCAATACTCATACCATTTGTTTTCAATAAGTTGCGGATCGTACTTTGTTGCTATTGCCATGTGAAAAGTGATTGTAAAATGATGGGTGCAAAATTACATTAAAATTCGCGATTTTTACGTAAATTTGCACCGTCTTTTTCAAAAATATCAACATGAGCATTTTCTCCCCCCAAGACCTTGCCTTCCTGCGCCAGCGCGGCAGCGACGAATCCGCGGTAGAGCGGCAGTTTCAATACTTCACCACCGGCTTCGCCTTCGCAGACCTGCAGTGCGCCGCCACCGTCGGCAACGGCATCGTGCGGCTTTCGGAAGCCGAGAGCGCGCAGTTGCTCGCCGACTACGACCGGCTCACGGCTGACAAGAGTCTGCTGAAGTTCGTGCCCGCCTCCGGCGCCGCCTCCCGCATGTTCAAGCAGCAATACGGCTACTTGGAAAATGACGACGAGGCCACCCGCGCCGCTGCCATCCAGCAACTGCACACCCTCCCCCGCCTCGCCCTCGCCGACGACCTCCGCGCCGTCATGAGCCGCGACGGACTCTCCCTCGACGACGAGATCCGGCGCGACAACTACCGCACCGTCTTCGAGTACATCCTCACCGACAAGGGGTTGGACTACGGCAACAAGCCCAAAGGCGTGCTCCAGTTCCACCGCTACGCCGACGGTTGCCGAACCGCCTTCGAGGAGCATCTGGTGGAGGCCGCGCTCTACGCCCGCCAGGCCGACGGCACCTGCCACCTCCACTTCACCGTCTCCCCGCAACACCTGCCGCTCTTCACCGAACTTCTCAACCGTGTGAAAGCCAAGTACGAACAACGCTTCGGAGTGAAATACGACATCACCTTCTCCACGCAGTCGCCCGCCACCGACACCCTCGCCGCCACCGAAGACAACCAGCCCTTCCGAGACCACGACGGCAACCTGCTCTTCCGCCCAGGCGGCCACGGCGCCCTCATCAACAACCTCGGCAAACTCCGCGCCGACATCGTCTTCGTGAAGAACATCGACAACGTCTTCACCGACGACACCGTTGCCGACACCACGAAGTACAAGAAACTTCTCGCCGCCTACCTCATCACCCTGCAGGCCCAGGTGTTCGATGCGCTGAAACGGCTGCGCGAACGTCCGCTTTCCGATAGTGAATTATTTGAAATACAACATTTTGCAGAAGAAGAACTATTCATCCGCTTCGGCACGGAGCATCCCGGCCAGCAGGAGTTGATCCAGCAACTCGACCGTCCCATCCGCGTGTGCGGCATGGTGAAGAACGAGGGTGAGCCCGGCGGCGGCCCCTTCCTCGTGAAAAACGCCCAGGGCGAGTACTCGTGGCAGATCGTGGAGAGCGCGCAGATCGACACGTCCGCGCCCGAACAGAAGTCCATCCTGCTCCACTCCACCCACTTCAACCCGGTGGATCTGGTCTGCGCCTTCCGCAAGGCCGACGGCACCTTCTACCCGCTCGCCGACTTCGTGGATCCCGCCACCGGCTTCATCTCCTCCAAATCCTACGAAGGCCGCGCCCTCAAGGCGATGGAGCTCCCCGGACTCTGGAACGGCGCCATGGCCCGCTGGATCACCGTCTTCGTGGAAGTGCCCCTCACCACCTTCCACCCCGTGAAAACCATGAAAGACCTGTAAGTCCATGAGGAAACTGCTTCTTCTATTTGCCATCCTCGCTCCATTGTGGCTCTGCGGGCAGAAACTTACGCTGACTGTCAACAGCAGTGCCCCGCGCGGCGACACGCTGCACCTGCAACGCATCCAGCGCGTGCAACTCACCGACGAGCACCAACGCTTCGAGGGCAGCATCGTCTATCGCGACGTCGCCGCGCTCCCTTACACCGCCAAGGCCGTCTTCAAACCGAAGGAGAAACTCGCCGCCGGCTACTATCAGGTGACGGTCGGCGACACCCTGCTCTTTCCCCTGCTGATTTCGGAAAACAAGAGCCAGAAGATCACCGTCAACATTGATGCCAACGGGGCCGTGGATTTCGCCAACAGCTTGGAAAACAGCAATTTCCAACGTTATACGGAGCAGATGGCGGCCATCCGCCACAGCGAGGACTCTCTCAACCGCGTGTATGAGGAGGCCCGAGCCACCCTGCCGCAATACATATTGCAAGATTTAGTCCAACGGCTCAGTGCCAGCGCCGAACGGCTGTCCGCCGACCTGCAGGCACTCCAGTCTCGGACAATATCCGAGAACCCGGGCACGTTGTTGGCTTCCATCGTGAAGCTCTCGATGCCGTTGCCGCCGCCGCCCGCCTACATCCTGCAAGACCGCGGGCGCATGACCGCCTACGCCGCCGAGCACGCCTTCGAAAACTTCACCTTCACCGACGGCCGGCTCTGCACCACGCCGCAAGCCATGGACATAGTCATCGACGCCTGCGGGAATCTCTTCTACATGAATCCCGCCGAGTCGCCCGCCATCGCCGAGAAGTGGCTCAACCGCCTGCAGGCCAACGCTGACAACTACCACGCCGTATTCAACGTGATGGAACGCGCCTTCGGCACCATCGGTGTCTCCTTCTGGACCGAGGAGATCTACCTCGCCATGCTCAAGAACGCGCTTTCTTACAGTCAGTTGGAAGAAAGAAGGGTGAAATATTACCAGCAGATTTACGAACTACAGAGCAAGAACCTCGCGGGGGCGCAACTGCCCGACCTGCACATCCAGTGGGGCGACAGCACGACCTCCACGTTTTACGAACTGAAGAGTGATTACACCCTGCTATACCTGCACGACCCGGACTGCCACACCTGCGCAGCCGTGCGCGCCCTCCTGGCGAAGAACGCCGAACTCAACCAGGCCATCGCCAGCGGCCGGCTCACCGTCGTCACCCTCTACTTCGGCAAGAACGAGACCGCCTGGCACAGATACCTCCAGAGCGAGGCCAACCCCAAGTACCTGCACGGCTGGGATTACCTCGGCGAGATCGAGGCCGGCGACCTCTTCGACCTCCGCGCCATCCCCGTCATCTTCCTGTTAGACAAAGACAAACGTGTGATCCGCAAGAACATCGCCCACTTCGAGATCTCCGACTGGCTGCGCCATCTCAAAATCATACCTTAAACCCACTTGAAATCACAACCTCTAATTCCCAATAAAATCGTACTTTTGCACGCTCATTTTTTTAATTCATGAAGAAAATCCTCATCATCATATTCGCATTGACACTGCTGCCCTTGTACAGTGTGGCGCAAGGATTCACGCTGACGGTCAACAGCAGCATCCACGCCGACTCACTGCATTTGAAGATGTTCGACGGCAAACGCGATTTTTGCGATACGCTGTCGGTGCCTTTCTCCGCGAAAACGGTCCTGAAGAGCAAAAGCGTGCTGCGACCCGGACATTATCAGGTGTACGCTGACACTTCGCTGCTATTCGACCTGCTTATCTCCGAGCAGAAGAAACAGAGCATGACCGTACGTGTCAACGGTCTGGAAGATGTGGTTTTCGAAGACAGTCCGGAAAACGCCAACTGTTTAGAATACAACAAGAAATCCGCTGCTTACCAAAACCAGCGTGCCGCACTGCGTCAGGAGTTTCAAGATGCCCAGAAGACCATGCAGCCCTACATGTTGCAGACGTTGGCTGAAAAGTTGATGGCGCAAGATCAGCAGATCATGCAGGAGGCGGAGGCATATAAGCGTCAGGTGATGGAGGAGAATGCGGGCACGCTGCTCGCCTCCATCGTGCAGTTCTCGCAGGAGATCCCGCTGCCGCCCGAAGAATACTACCGCAACCGCGGTATGCTGCTGGTTTACACCATCGAGCACGCCTTCGACTACTATCCCTTCGCCGACACGCGCATGCTCTCCACACCCATGGTGGTCTATCGTCTATACGAGTTCGCCGCTAACCTACTCTACCTGCCGCCGGAAGAGGCCGGCCGCTATGCCGCCCTGCTGCTCACCCAGGCCCAAGCCGACTCGCGCACTTACCACTTCTTCTTCGAGTGGCTGCAGAAGACCTTCGGCACCATCGGCACCGCCTACTGGAACGAGGAAATCTACCGCGCCATGCTCAAGAATGCGCTGGCATACAACGGGTTGTCGCAATCCGATCGCAACTTCTACCAGCGGGAAATGGACATCTACAACAAGAACCTGCCCGGCAACGTCGCCCCCGACTTTCCCGTGCTTTGGAGCGACGGCACGAAATCATCCCTCCATGCGGTGGAGAGCGAGTACCTCCTGCTCTACTTCCAGAATCCCGACTGTCCCACCTGCACCGAGGTACGCGGCCGCCTCGCCGTGAACGACGAACTCAACCGCGCCATCGCCAGCGGACGACTCAAGGTCGTCACCATTTACTTTGAAGACGACGAAGCCCTCTGGCGCCGCTACCTCCAGGAGAAGGCCAACCCCAAGTATCTTCACGGCTGGGACTTTCAAGGCGAAATCAATGCCAAGGACCTCTACGACCTCCGCGCCATCCCCTACATGTTCATTTTAGACAAGGACAAGAAAATCATCAAGAAAGATATCGTCGAGAATGAGATCTCCGACGCCCTGAAAGAATTAAAAATCATAGAATGAAGAAGATGACCACCAGCGAAGAGTTCGACATGGTATTTGAAAAGTGCAGCGACATCTTTTCCAAGAAGGCGCTGGACTACGGAACGGCGTGGCGCATTCTGCGGCCCGCTTCCATGACCGACCAGATCTATATCAAAGCACAGAGAATCAGAAGTATAGAACAAAAAGGAGAAGCATTGGTCGATGAAGGTGTCATCCCCGAATACATCGGCATCATCAACTACTCCGCCATGGCACTCATCCAACTCGAACTCGGCGTGGCCAACACCATCGAGGAGTTGATGCCCGCCGAAGAGGCCATCGAGCGCTATAAAAAGCAACTGCAAGCCGCCAAGGACCTCATGTGCAACAAGAACCACGACTACGATGAGGCCTGGCGCAAGATGCGTCGCAGTTCGCTGACCGACATCATCCTTATGAAATTATTGAGAATCAAACAGATAGAGGACAACGGCGGCGAGACCGTCATCTCCGAAGGGTTGGATGCCAACTACTTCGACATCATCAACTACGCCGTCTTCGCCCTCATCAAACTCTATGAGGAATAACCCTTTTTCATTCCAAGTCATCCATTAAGTAAAACGAATATGAACGCCAACAAAGAACCCATCATCATCATGATCCTACGCATCGCCATCGCGTGCGTGTTCATCTACAGCGGCATAGCCAAAGCCCTCGACCCCGTGGCCACCTCCTACACCTTTGACGACTACTTTTTCTCGTTCCACCTCTCTTTCTTCCAGATTTTCAGCACCTTCGCCGCTTTCGTCATGCCGATGATAGAGTTCGTGCTCGGTGTGATGATGCTCGTGAAAATCAACATCAAACTCACTTCCAGTCTCTACCTCATCATGATGGCCTTCTTCCTGTTGCTGACGGCCTGGCTTGCCTTGGCAGAACACCTGGAAAAAAATTACGGTTACAACCTCAACGTAGTCAAAGACTGCGGATGCTTCGGAACAGAGGTAAAACTTACTAATTTCCAGACATTTATGAAGAATGTGATACTCATCATTCCCACCGTCATCGTATTCTTCTACCGCAAACGCATCCCCGATGTGCGGATGACAGCTCTCGGGAAATGGGTGGTCTTCGGAATCGCCTGCATCTCCTGCCTCATCCTCGAAGCCCACTGCTACCGCCATCTTCCCCTCAAGGACAACAGCGACTGGAAGATCGGTACCGACCTGACTGAGAAGTATATAGACCAAGATCTTATCACCAAGTCCGTCTTCATCTACCAAGATACCGCCACAGGTGAAGTGGTCAAGATCACCGAGGAGGAGATGGCGGAACTGCCCGACGACAGTCCTATATACAATATGGAGTACGTTTCCGACGAGACCGATACCATCCAGAAGTTCGTGCGCGCCGAGAACTACAACTTCACCATGGAGGACAAGGACAACAACGACCTGAAATCCAGTCTGATCAACAAGAAGAACAAACGTCCGCTCTACCTGCTCTTCATGCAGGATTTGGACCAGACAGAAATGGAGGCCCTGCAAGATGATGATTTGCAAGAGATTATCCAATATTGTAAAACCCACGACTGCGACTTCTACGGGCTGACCAACACCCCGCGCGTGGAGATTGACAAGTTCGTGAAGGACAACAAGATACCTTTTGAAATTCTCTGTTGCAGTTACTTCGATGTGGCCAAAGGCCCCTACTTCGTGCGCGACGCCATCCACTCCAACCCGGGCATCATCCGCGTGGAGCAGGGGAAAGTCACCGGCAAGTGGGCTTGGCGCGACTTCGACGACGTCCTTGACGACTAATTCACTTATTTACCCCCATTCTAACATTCTCATTTTATGAAAAATCAATTGGCAAATGCCTTAAAAACAGCATTATACGACTTATATCAAATTGACTGGACACCGGACACTTCACTCATCCAGAAGACGAAGAAGGAGTTTGAGGGTGATTTCACCATCGTGGTCTTCTCATTCGTGAAACAGGCGAGGAAGTCGCCCGACGCAGTGGGCGCCGAACTGGGTGCGAAGATGAAGGAGTTGACCGGCTGCGAGTACAACGTGGTCAAGGGCTTCCTCAACCTCTCCTTCCCAGATGCGGTGTGGTTGGATTTCCTAGACAAAAACCGCGAGCAGATGGAGTACGGCTACACCCGTGCCGCCGCAGACGAGCCGGTGACGCTCATCGAATACTCCTCCCCCAATACCAACAAGCCGCTGCATCTCGGGCACATCCGCAACAACCTGTTAGGCGATTCCGTATCGCGCATCCTGACGGCCTGCGGCAAGCGCGTGGTGAAAGTCAACTTAGTGAATGACAGAGGAATACACATCTGTAAGTCGATGTTGGCATGGCAGAAATTCGGCAACGGCGAGACGCCTGAAAGCGCCCACATCAAGGGCGACCACCTTGTGGGCAAGTACTATGTGGAGTTCGACAAACACTACAAGGCGGAGATTGCCGAGTTGGTGGCGGGCGGCATGGCCAAGGAGATGGCCGAGAAGCAGGCTCCGCTGATGTTGGAGGCGCAGGAGATGCTGCGCAAATGGGAGGCCAACGACCCCGAAGTGCGCCAACTGTGGAACCAGATGAACGGCTGGGTCTATGCCGGCTTCGACGAGACCTATCGCCGTTTGGGCATCACTTTTGACAAAACCTACTATGAATCAAATACATACCTTCTCGGCAAGTCGTTGGTGGAAGAGGGACTGCAACAGGGTGCCTTCTACCGCCACACCGACGGTTCGGTGCGCGTGGATCTGCGCGACAAGGGGCTGGACGAAAAGGTGTTGCTGCGTTCCGACGGCACCTCCGTGTATATGACGCAGGACCTCGGCACGGCGCAACTGCGCCACGAGGAGTTCCACCCGCAGCAGATGATCTATGTCGTCGGCAACGAGCAGAACTACCACTTCGACGTGCTCAAAATCGTCATCGGGGAGAAGTTGGGGCGCGAGTTCGGGAAGCACATCCACCACCTCTCCTACGGCATGGTGGAGTTGCCCAACGGCAAGATGAAATCGCGCGAGGGCACCGTCGTCGATGCCGACGATCTGATGGAGGAGATGGTGTTCCAAGCCCGCGAGAAAACCTCCGAACTGGGCAAGGACGGCGGCGGCACCACGCCCGAAGCACTCTACGAGATGATCGGACTCGGCGCGCTCAAGTACTTCATTCTCAAGGTGGATCCCAAGAAGAACATGCTCTTCAACCCCGAGGAGTCCATTGACTTCAACGGCAACACGGGTCCGTTCCTGCAATACACGCACGCACGCATCCGCTCGCTGCTGCGCAAGGCCGGCGACAACGGCATCGATGTGAGCGCCGCCACCCCGAAATCCCCGCTGGGCAAGGCGGAAAAAGACATCATCAAGATCCTGTACGATTTCCGCGAAGTGGTGCAGGCGGCGGGCAACGGCTTCAGCCCCGCGCTCATCGCCAACTACGCCTTCGACCTCGCCAAGGAGTTCAACCGCTTCTACCAGGAGACCCCCATCTTCAAGGAGAACGACCCCGACAAACGGCTTCTGCGCCTGCAGATTTCCGAGATGACCGCCTTAGTCATCAAGAACGCTATGGCGCTGCTCGGCATCAACGTGCCGGAGAAGATGTAGCTCCTGAGATAACATAAACAACATGGAATGAGTGAGTTGATATCCGGATTGGTGATGCGTTCAACGGGCAGTTGGTACGAAGTGCGCACCGACGACGGCGGCATCGTCAGTTGCCGACTGCGCGGGCAGTTCCGCACCAAGGGCATCAAGACGACAAACCCCGTGGTGGTGGGCGACCGCGTACGTTTCCTCGTCGAAAAGGACGGTTGCGGCTACATCACGACATTGGAACCGCGCCGGAACTTCATCGACCGCAAGAGTACCAACCTATCGAAGATCTCGCATATCATCGCCGCCAACATCGACCAGGCCTTCTTAGTGGTCACATTGCGAGATCCGCGCACTTCGCTCGGCTTCATCGATCGGTTTTTGGTGGCTGCCGAGGGTTTTCGCATTCATACTCATCTGATTTTTAACAAAATAGATATTTATTCCGAAGAAGAGAAAGAGGAGATTGCCGCTTTGGAAGCGATATATGAGAAGATCGGCTACCCGACCCTCCGCACCTCCACGGTCACGGGCGAGGGCATGGCGGAATTGAAGGCGCTGATGGCCGGAAAGGTGTCGCTTTTCAGCGGTCACTCCGGCGTGGGAAAGTCGGCCATTATCAATCATATAGATCCCACGTTGAACCTGAAGGTGGGCAAGATCTCCGACGTTCACAGCAAGGGCACGCACACCACCACTTTCGCCAGCATGTTCGCTGTGGGCGACGGCTTTCTCATCGACACCCCGGGGGTCAAGGAGTTCGGGCTGATCCGCTATCGTCCGGAAGAGATCCGCGACTATTTTCCAGAAATCCGGAAATACAACAACCGTTGCCGCTTCAGCGACTGCTCGCACACCCACGAACCGGGTTGCGCCGTGTTACAGGCGCTGGAAGATGGCGAGATCGCCCCACATCGTTACGAAAATTACCTCAACATCCTGAACGACAGCGACATGAACCTTGCCGAATGGCAACTTCGTTGACGGTTTTCAATTTTTCTTCCCATTTTTCACCTTATTTATAATAATCTGGTGAAATTTTACGTTGTAAATTTCTGTACTAAACATGACCTTATGAAGAGATTCCACATACTATTGCTTGTTTTACTTTTGGGCACGACGACTGCGTTCGCGCAGGAGAGCAACGACCGCGAGACGCCCGACGCCGTGGCCATTGACACGCTCTGCACGGCCGACAAATTCAAGAAAGTCATTCTTTTCGACGATTATACCTGGGAATATTTGGAGTTGGAACGTCCCGACATCGACGAGGAATCACTGATGGCGAACTGGGACACGGAGGCCATCCACGCATACAAAGAGATTGACGTGAGCGCCATGCCCGACAGCGTGACGCTGATCCTGCGCGACTCAACGCACAAGTTCTGCATGCCCGCGAAGGGCTACGTGATCTCGCGCTACGGCTGGCGTCACAAACGTCCACACCGCGGCATCGACATCCCGCAGCACATCGGCGACTCCATCCACAGTGCCTTTGACGGCATCGTGCGCATCAGCGAGGGCAGCAGCAACACCGGCGGGTATGGCAATTTAGTCATCGTGCGCCACCCCAACGGTTTAGAGACCTATTACGCCCATCTATCCAAGATCTTAGTCAAAGAGAATGAGGTAGTTAGCGCAGGCGAAGTCATCGGTTTAGCGGGCAGCACCGGCCGCAGCACCGGTCCGCACCTGCACTTCGAGACCCGATACATGGGCAAGGCCTTCGACCCCGAACGCGTGGTCGATGTGACCAACAACTGCCTGCGCACCGACACCGTCACCATTTACAAACAATACTACAATCCTGCCTCCCAGTATTCGAACCGTGCCGTGGCCGTGCAACCCTCCTCCACACCCACGCAGAGCCACGCCAGCACATCCACTTCATCCAAAGTCTATTACACCATCCGCAAAGGCGACAACCTCGGGAAAATCGCCAAGAAATACCACACCACCATCTCCAAACTTTGCAAACTCAACCACATCAAAGAGACCACGATTTTACAGATTGGCAGAAAATTACGCGTGAGATAACCATTCTGAAAAAAATTTCGTATGTTTGCAGCGTGTTTAATCTTCAAATAAATCCTCCGATGAAAAGACTCCTTCTTATAGCCATTTGCCTTTGGGGCATCACATTTTGTCAAGCACAGACGCTGCCGACGGAAGCCGACCACTTCATCAACACCTTTTTCCCGGATGCGACGGAAACCGGCATATCCTTTTACGACCACTCCGAAATGGCGTACCGTGTAGAGTTGTCGTCTGATATTACGGTTGGATTCAATTCCGACGGACAGTGGATCGAGGTGGAGTCTTTTTCCAGCGACATCACGCAAGTACTGAGCCAGCAACTGCGTCAGGCCATCGTCGCTCACGGCGAGAATCCCCGCAATGCCGTCAGAATCAACCGCAACCCTTCGACTGGAATCACCAAAGTCACTTACAATGACGGTCTCCGTTGCGAGTTCGACGCCAACGGCACCTTCCTGCGCAAAGTCGTAGAGTAAAGCTCCCCGACGACGATGCGCCTCGCCTCCCGCCTGCTTTCCTTTCTGCTCCTCATCACCTTCTTTGTGGTTGCCTCCGCGCAATCCGACACGGTTCAACGCCATACCTTGGAGAACGTCACCATCCACGGCGGCGTCAATCCGGCCGACCTCATCATGCGTCAGGTGGCGGAGCACCGCGACTCCAACAGCGCATACAATTCACAGTCATTCAAGTATATAACATACCATAAAATGTCGCTCCAGCCCTCGTATCTGAGCGACAGCTTACGCGCCCTCAACGACCAGCACCTTTTCCTCAGCGAGTCTGTGACCGAGGTTTACTTCAAGCATCCCTCCAAACATTACGAACGGATGATCGCCGCCAAGACATCCGGGCTGGAAGATCCCGCAGTCAACCTCATCCTTTCGCGCGTCCATTTCCACAACCTTTATGCCGACGATGATTTTTCCATCATGGATGTGGCCTACGTCAGTCCATTGGCAAAAAAAGCGTTGAAACTCTATGATTACCAGATTATTGACAGCATCGAAACAGGCAGCGACACCATCGTATCCCTTTCTTACGCGCCCCGTTCCGGCGTCGCCTTCCGGTCGTTGAAAGGCAAGTTGTATGTACACTTGGGCGACTATGCTGTGACGCGGTTGGAGGCCATGCCCACCGACCCCAACACCATCCTGAAGATACGGGTGGCGCACGAATACGAGAAGGCCGAAAACGGGTATTGGTTCCCCAAGCGGATAGAGGCACGGCTGAAGATGCCCCGCATCGCGTTGCGCGGCGACACGATGGAGTCGTTCGCCCTCGCCACGGCGACAATCAAGGATTTGGAAATCGACCTGCCCCTGCATAACAACGTCTTCGGACTGATTGACGTGGAGGAGGATGTGGCTTCGGAAAGAGCCAGCGAAAGCCATTTGGAAACCTACCGCGACAGTCTTCTAACCATCAAGGAATCAAAGACCTACGAAATGTGGGACAGTCTCAGTCGGAAGTTGAAACTCACCCGTCGCTGGAAGATGCTGCCCTCGCTCATGCGGCTCTGCATCCCCGTCGGTCCTATCGACATCGACGTGGCGAGCATCGTCAACCGCGGACAGACGGAAGGGTGGCGCGTTGGACTGGGGCTATACACCAACGAACGGTTGGCGCGGTGGTGCAAACTCGGCGGCTACTTCGCCTATGGCTTCGGCGACAAGCAATGGAAGTGGTTCGTGATGACCGACTGGGAGTTGGAACGAAAGCACAGTCTGATGTTGAAACTGCGGTTCTACGACGAGATCGTGGAGAGCGGCGCCTCTCGCTGGGTCAGTCGCGACGAGAGCGGCCTGCTCAACGGCGAGTACTACCGCCACTGGATTCTTGACCACTACGACCGCAGCCGCGCCCTGACCGGTCGGCTGCAGATGCGCGTAGATAAGAACATAACGCTCAATGTGGCAGCAGGTTACTCGCAAAACCACACCCTCTATCCCTATCGTTTTCAGAGCGAGGAGATTCCTGAAGAGAATCCATTTTTCTCCTTCACCAACTGCTATGTAAGTGGAGGAGTGCGGTTTGCGTACCACGAGACCACCTACCGCACGCGCAACATGGCCTTTTACCAACGATCGAAATTTCCCACCCTGCAAATCACCTATGAGCATGGGCTGCCCCATGTCTTCGGCAGTGGCTACAGTTACAACAAACTGAATGCGCGCATCCACCATTTGCAGCAATACAAAATACTGGGCTACAGCGAAATAGCTATTGTTGGAGGATGGCTTGACCGCACCCTCCCCTACTCGCTGCTGTTCGTGATGCCATCAGGGTATTCCAAGATCGGCTTCTACGGGCGCGAGCAGTTCGCCACGATGCGGCCGAGTGAGTTCGTAGCCGACGCCTACATGGCGCTCTTTTTCCGCCACAACTTCGGCAAAATGCGCGAAGGCATTTTTTCACCCCGCATCGTCATTTGCCAAAATATCGGTTTCGGCTGGATGCGATGGAGCGGCGACCACCTCGGCGTGGAGGCGGGCGGTATGAAGAAAGGATATTTCGAGAGCGGCATCGTCATCGAAGACATTCTGACAGCCAGGGACTTGCTTGGACTCGGCATCGGCATCTTCTACCGGTACGGGCCCTATTCATTGGACAAGGTGATCGACAACTTCGCCTTCAAGGTCTCCCTGACGGTGCCCATGGGGGAATGACATGCTGCAGGGATGGTTGCGGATTAAAAATAAGTTCCTGTTAAAAAAACGCGATCTGCGGAACCTTGCTATCGGATGCCGGAAACCTTCCGATAGAAGTTCAGGGCGTAGCGGTCGGTCATGCCGGTGAGGAAATCTACGACCACCCGCAGTTTGTAATAGTCCGGCAGGTCGTTGAAGGTGGCGGCGCCAATTTCCATCAAGGCAACTTGCAGGATATTGTCCGACAGCAATTTGACTGCGCGGCGACGGTATTGCTTGCCCCTGACAAACAGGCAGTCGGTGAAAAAGTCCAGCAGGGCTGTCAGCACATTATGCCCAAGCAGTTCCAGCTCGTAGATGCTGGAAATCGAGAAAATATGCTCGATGCAGAAGGCCTGCAGGTGGTTTCCCAATTCTGAACTGGAGAAAATCAGTTCCTGGTTGAACGTGCCGGCTTCGATGCTGTCGATATTCTGCTCAAAGCGGGTAAAAGCGATATCTACCAATTTGGTGATCAACGCATTGCGGATCTTGGTAATCTTCGCTTTGTCGGGAACATTCTCCGAAATCAGTTCATTGATTTCGGGGAAGTCGGCATGGATGGCATCGCGCAGCATCTCCAACGTGTACAGGTGCTTGCCAAAGCCGTCTTCGAGATCCATAGTGAGGTAGCAGATGGAGTCGGCGGCTTCGACGAGGTAGCAGAGCGGGTGTCGCACGATGCGCTCGCCGACCCGCAGCCCGCAATGGTCGGCAATGATATCAAGATACTCTTTCTCAGACTGATAGACTCCCACCTTGCGGGTCTCAATGCGACTTTTGTCGATGGCGTTGGGGTTGGGGTATTTCAGCCCGGCGGCCAGCGTGGGGCAGGTGAGGTTGAGCCCGTAACGGTCGTTGAGATGCTGCAACTTGGTGAGCACGCGCAGCCCCTGGGCGTTGCCGTCGAAGTGGATGAACTCGCGCTGCTCGTCGGCGCTGAGGGTCAGCGGGCAGTCGTCGCGCTCAAAGAACTTCTGGAAATACTCGCCGATGACAGTCTCGCCGAAATGCCCGAAGGGCGGGTTGCCGATGTCGTGTACCAGACAAGCATTCTGCACGATGACGGGGATCTCACGGAAGAGCGTGTAGGTATCGCGACCAGTACGACGCTGTAACTCATCGCTTTCGCAGAAGCGGATGCTGAGCGAGTATCCCAGCGACATCACTTCGAGCGAGTGCGTAAGCCGCGAGTGGATGTTGTCGTCTTCGGTGAGCGGGAACACCTGCGTCTTGGCATGCATGCGGCGGGTGGCAGGACTGAAGATGATACGTCCGTAGTCGCTCTCGAAGGCGCTTCGGGCATCGCTCTTGCGGTTTGATGGACGGATGCGGCTTTCGGTGAGCAGAAGATCCCAGTTCATGGTATTTTTTTGTAAATTATTGGATGCTAATAAGTTGCCAACGCAGCGGCGCCCAGGATGGCGGCATCGTTGTCGGCAAGTTGTGAGCGCAGGATCTGCGTCTTTCCCTGGAAGATGGAGAGCAGGCACTTCTCGAAGTGGATGCGCAGCGGGTCGAGCAGCCAGTGGCCGGCCCGCACGGGACCGCCCATGAGGAAGATGGCTTCGGGGGAGGAGAAGGTGACGGCATTGGAGAGTGCCAAAGCCAAGTGCTTGGCCGTCTGTTCCCAGGTGCGTTGGGCGAGCGCGTCGCCGCTGTCAGCGAGGGCTGTCAGGTCCTTGCAGGTGATGTCAGCGGGTGTCTCCAGTCCGTGGCGGCGGCGCAGTTCCCTATAGGTTTGCACGATGCCGCGGGCGGAGGCATACTCTTCCAGGCAGCCGCGCCGGCCGCAGGAACAGCGCCGCCCGTTGGGGCGCAGTGTGGCGTGTCCGAGTTCGCCCGCGAAGCCGTCATGGCCATAGACCATCTGCCCGTTGACGACGATACCGCTGCCAACGCCCGTACCCAAGGTGATGAGGATGAAGTCGTTCATCCCCTTCGCGCCACCATATACCTTCTCACCCCACGCCGCCGCGTTGGCGTCGTTGGTGAGGGTGACAGTCGTGGCTAAGCGGGCTTCCATCAACTCCTTCAGCATCACCCGTCCCTTGAACTGCAAGTTGGGGGCGTAGTCGATGGAACCGGTGTAGAAGTTGCCGTTGGGGGCACCGATGCCTATGCCGGCGATGTCAGAGAGGGTGATCTTCTGGGCGGCGAGCAGTTCGCGTACCGCATTGGCGAGGGCGTCAGCGTAAGCGTTCGCTTCGCTGAAATCGCGGGTGGCGAGATGTTGCCGACGGACGCAGACGCCTTCGGCGGTAACAAGCCCTAAGTCAGTGTTGGTGCCGCCGATGTCGATGCCCACGGCGAAGGGCTGTTGTGCTTTGGACATATCGTTGGTATTTTCGGTCGGGGAGGAAGGTTACTCTTCGTTGGCGGCGTTCTCCGCACGCTGACGGGCACGCTTGCGGTCGATTTCGTTCAGCAGGATCTTTCTGACACGCAACGACTTGGGAGTGACTTCCAAATATTCATCGTTGGCGATGAACTCCATGTACTCTTCCAACGACAGTTTGATGGAGGGCGCGATGCGCATCTTCTCATCCGAGCCGGCGGCGCGCATGTTGCTGAGTTGCTTCGACTTGCACACGTTGATGACCAAGTCGTCCTGACGGATATGCTCACCGATGACCTGTCCTTCATAGACCATGTCGTTGGGTTCGATGAAGAAGGAGCCGCGGTCTTGCAGTTTGTTGATAGCGTAAGGAAACGACTGGCCTGTCTCCATGGAGATGAGAGCGCCGCAGTGACGGCCGGGGATGTCGCCTTTCCAGGGTTGGAACTCGAGGAAGCGGTGCGACATGATGGCCTCGCCTTCGGTGGCAGTGAGCACTTGGTTGCGCAGGCCGATGATGCCGCGCGACGGGATCTCGAAGTTGAGGTGTACGCGGTCGCCGACGGTGTCCATAGAGGTTAGGCTGCCCTTGCGGCGCGACACGTAGTCGATGACGCGGCTGGAGAACTCTTCGGGCACCAGCACGGTGAGTTGCTCTACCGGCTCGCATTTTACTCCGTCGATCTCCTTGATAATGACCTGCGGCTGACCGACCTGCAGTTCGTAGCCTTCGCGGCGCATGGTCTCGATAAGCACCGACAGATGCAGGATGCCACGGCCGAAGACGGTCAGACGGTCGGGGGAGTCGGTCTCTTCCACGCGCAAAGCGAGGTTCTTCTCCAACTCCAAGTAGAGGCGGTCGCGGAGGTGGCGTGAGGTGACGTATTTGCCTTCCTTGCCGAAAAAGGGCGAGGTATTGATCGTGAAGAGCATGCTCATCGTCGGCTCATCGACCTTGATGGGCGGCAGCGGCTCGGGGTTCTCGAAGTCAGCGATGGTGTCGCCGATGTCGAAGTTGTCCAATCCGAGTACCGCGCATATCTCGCCTGGGTAGATGGTCTGTTTCATCTTCTCTTTTCCCAGTCCTTCAAAGACATACAACTCCTTGATCTTCGACTGCACGCGGGTGCCGTCGCGTTTCACCAGGGTCACGTTCTGCCCCCAGTCGAGGGTGCCGCGCTTGAGTTTGCCGATGGCAATGCGGCCGACGTAGGAGGAGTAGTCGAGCGAGGAGATCATCAATTGGGTCGTGCCTTCTTCCACCTTCGGGTCGGGGATGTACTTGATGATCTGGTCAAGCAGGTAGCTGACGTCTTCGGTGGGGGTGCGCCAGTCGGGGCCCATCCATCCCTGCTTGGCGGAGCCATAGACGGTGGGGAAGTCGAGTTGGTCGTCGTTGGCGCCAAGGTTGAACATCAGTTCAAAAACGGCTTCCTGCGCCAGTTCGGGGTCGCAGTTGGGCTTATCGACCTTGTTGATGACCACGATGGGCTTCAATCCCATCTCGATGGCCTTCTGGCAGACGAAGCGGGTCTGCGGCATGGGGCCTTCAAGGGCATCCACGATCAGCAGCACGCCGTCGGCCATGTTGAGCACGCGCTCCACTTCGCCTCCGAAGTCGCTGTGGCCGGGAGTGTCGATGATGTTGATCTTGTAGTCCTTGTAACGGACAGACACATTCTTCGACAGGATGGTGATGCCTCTTTCGCGTTCAAGGTCGTTGTTGTCAAGCAGCAGTTCTTGCGTCTGTTGCTCCTTGCGGAAGAGGTTGCTTTGATAGAGAAATCGGTCCACGAGGGTGGTCTTGCCATGGTCAACGTGGGCGATGATAGCTATATTCTTGATTTTTTGCACGTTGTGAATATTGCGGGGCGAGATGCCCGGTGTTTATTTTCGGTTTCCTTGGTTGGCGACGGCGTCCATCAGTTTCTTCACCGTCTCTTCGTCGGCGAGGAAATAGTCCTTCTGCAACTTCATGTCGTCGTCGAATTCGAAGATGTAGGGGATGCCGGTGGGCAGGTTGAGTCCGATGATGTCGTCGTCGGAGATGTTCTTGAGCACCTTGATAATGCCTCGGAGGCTGTTGCCGTGGGCGGCGATGATGATGTCGCCGGAGGTCTGCACGCGCGGGCGGATGACGTTCTCCCAATAGGGGACTATGCGGGCGATGGTGTCGCAGAGCGCTTCGGTGTGTGGCTTCGCCTGCGGGTCGTCGATGTTGCGGTACTTCGGGTCGAGGGCCGGGTTGCGCTCGTCGTCGTCGGACAGACTCTCGGGACGGATGTCATAACTGCGGCGCCACTGTTTGATCTTCTCCGGTCCGTACTTCTCGGTCATCTCGGCCTTGTTGAACCCCTGCAGCGCACCATAGTGCTTTTCGTTCAGGCGCCACGTCTTCTCCACCGGGATCCATAGTTGGTCCATCTTCTCCAACACGATGTTCAGGGTCTTGATGGCGCGTTTCAGGAAGGAGGTGTAGGCGTATTCGAACTGGAAGCCCGCGTCTTTGAGGGCGATGCCGGCTTCGGCAGCTTCCTGAAGGCCCTTCTCCGACAGATCGACGTCGGTCCAGCCGGTGAACAGGTTGGCCTTGTTCCATTCGCTTTCGCCATGGCGGATAAGTACTAATCTATGCATGGTATGAACTTTATTTTTATAAAAATGTGATTTACAGTATGTTATGAAATTCTATTGTTTTTCGGGAAGATCACCGTGGGGTGGAATTTCTTGGCTTCCTCAAACTCCATGGAGCAGTAGGAGATGATGACGACGATGTCGCCGACGAGCACTTTGCGTGCGGCGGGGCCGTTGAGGCAGATGACGCCGGAGTCTTTCTTTCCCTTGATGACGTAGGTCTCGAAACGTTCGCCGTTGTTCATGTCGAGGACTTGAACTTTCTCGTTCTCAATGAGGTTGGCGGCTTTCATCAGACTTTCATCGATGGTGATGCTGCCGACGTAGTTGAGGTTGGCTTCGGTGACGGCGACTTGGTGAATTTTGGATTTTAAAATCTCGATCTGCATTGTACTATGTACTATTTATAACGGATGTTGTCGATAAGTCTGACGTTGTCGGCCCAAACGGCGATGCAGCCGACGGCGGTGGGTGCTGCGGTGAGGTCGGCGATGGGTTGCAGCGTCTCTCCATCTACGATTTGGTAATATTCGAGTTTGAAGAGGTCGTACTTTTCTATCTCGCGGGCGACGAACGCAATGATCTTCTGGGTGTCCGTGGTTTGAAGGTCGCGCGACTCCTTGAGGATGCGGTAGATGTTGGCGGCGGTGGCGCGCTGGTCGGCGGTGAGCCGCTGGTTGCGGGAACTGAGGGCGAGGCCGCTGGCTTCGCGAACGATGGGGCAAGGGATGATCTCAAGTTTCAGTCCGCACTGGCGCACAAGGGTCTTGACGACGGCCACCTGCTGGTAGTCCTTCTCGCCGAAGTAGGCGCGGGTGGGATCCACCCAGTCGAACAGGCGCTTGACGATGATGCCGACGCCGTTGAAGTGGCCGGGGCGGGCAGGGCCTTCCATCACCTGCTCCACGGGACCGAAGTCATAGTGTTCCGTGGCGGGGATGCGATAGACCTCTTCCGCGCTGGGGGCGAAGACGATGTCGGCCAAGTCGCCGACGAGGGCGAGGTCGGCGTCGAGGGTGCGGGGGTACTTCTGCAGGTCCTCGGCGTTGTTGAACTGCGTGGGGTTGACGAAGACCGAGACCACGCAGAGGTCATTCTCGGCGTGTGCGCGGCGAATGAGCGAGAGGTGCCCTTCGTGCAGTGCGCCCATGGTGGGCACCAGCCCGATGGTTTTCCCGGCGGCGTGTGCCGGTGCCAGCGCTTTTTGGAGTTCCTGTATCGTCTTGATGAGTGTCATAGTGTTTCTCTTTTTTTTATAGTATTGATAAACAATAAATTGTCTTCAATTACACAAGACCATTTTTAGCGCGCAAATTTACACGATTTTCCGCAATTTTGTCGTGTTTTTGCGGAAAAATATGCGACGATGTCACCGAGGCATGAGTTTTCATCGGTTTGTCATCCTGCGGGGCAGCGACTCCTTCGTGCAGTACGTGACCCTCAAGGATGACGAAAACAGGTATTCCGCGATCTGACGGCGCGGCACGGTGGCGGGTGCGACGACGGCAGCGGGTGGTTTGCCGCGCAATTACATGGCGGTGACGGAAGAGCGCGCGCCAGGGATGGGAGCGGGCACGGAACGCGCGCGGTGGGCTACGGCAGCGGCGGGCGAGCGGCGACCGACGGAAGCCGCTGTAGAGCCGCACGGCCGTGCGGCTCTATGCCGCCCGCCCTGCTGCCGTGTTCACCGCGAAGTGAAGTAAAGCGGACAGCCCGTCCGGCGGGGCGAGACATTAGGTGTCCCACAGGCGAGACGCCCGTGGGACACAGAAGAAAATGCGAGATGATGGTGGGGCATGCCCCGCCGGGGCGCCCTCGTATGGTTATAGGTTACATATTGAAAGGCAATGTATTAACCCTTATTCTTTGGCAGGAGCGAGTTGCTCTTTCCACTGGAAGGGGACCGGCTCGACGGTGTATCCTTTCCTGCGGAGGAGGGAGATGACGCCCTTGGGGCCGCCGAGGTGCGCCGCGCCGACCGCGCAGAAGAGCGAGTGCTCGCGGGCGATCTTCTCGAAGTTGTTGGCCATACCCACGTTGCGATCGATGAGGAACACCTTGTTGAATTTTTTGGGCATGCTGGCGTCGTCGCTCAACGCCAGCAGCGAATCGAGTTCGAAACCGAGGTAGGCGTTGAGAAGGCCCAACATCTGGTCGTCGCCGGTGTCGGCGGAGGTGTCGTTGATGGACTCCGTCAGCATCTTCACCTGCTCCTTCAACTTGATGGCGTCGATGGCATCGACCTGGGTCTGGTACTTCTCCACGCCGTAACAGAGTTTGCCTGCTTCGCGGGCCTTCTTCAGGAAGAAGAGGTCGAGGGCCTCCTCCTGGTCTTGCGAGAAGGAGGACGACTGTAACGCCGACATGACGAAGAAGGGCTTGGTGGTGTTCATCAGATAGGCCGAAACATGGATCTTCTTCTTGCACAGACTGTCCAACTTAGCGAAATCCTCTGCCGGCATCATCTCCGACAGCAGTTTGCCCTTGGGCATGTACATGGCGGACTTGAGTTCCTTCGGGTCGATCTCGTCCATGAGGATTTCCATGGCGAAGGCGTCGCAGGAGTAAAGCGCTGTAAGCACGGTGGTGTCGAAGGAGAAGACGCGCTGGTCTTGGATGTGAATGCTGCCATACAGGTAGGAGGGCGACTGCATGCCGTTGCCGGAGACTTTCCAGAGCAGCGCCTGGGCACTGGAGAAGGCGACAGTGAAAACGAGGGCGAGGGTAAAAAGTATTCTTTTCATAAAAAAGGTTTTAATCACGCGGCAAAGATAGCGAAAAAACGCGTATCTTTGCACCTCCAAAAAAAGAATCGCAAATCTTAACGCAAGCCATAATGACCACTGACAGAATCCCCGTCAAACTATACTCGGAAATCGGCCGGCTGAATGCCGTTTTGTTGCACACTCCGGGTCCGGAAATCGAGGCCATGACGCCCGAAAACGCCCATGACGCCCTGTACAGCGACATCCTCAGTCTCGACATCGTGAGTCAGGAGTACCGCTATTTCCGCGGGGTATTCAACCGCTGCACACACACTTACGAGGTGATGGATTTGCTGGCGGAGATCCTTCAGACGCCGGCAGTCGCGGAGGATTTAGTGCGCAAAAGTTGTCAGATTGACGCCTGCGGGCACCTGGCGGACGAGTTGCTGACGCACACGCCTCAGCAACTGGCGCACGAGTTGGTGGAGGGTGTTCAGTACCGTCCCGGCAAGGATCCCGTCCATTTAGCGGATGCGCGGTATGTGCTAAAGCCGTTGTACAACCTCTTCTTCACCCGTGACGCCGCCTCGTGCGTCCACGACCGGGCGCTCATCAACACGATGTCTTTCCACGTGCGCCAGCGCGAGACGCTGATTTACCGTGCCATTTTCGAGCACTTCTTCCACGCCGACACGTTCTGTGCTCAGACGGCTGATCCGAACGCGCGGACGGAGGGCGGCGACGTGCAGATCGTGCGCAACGACCTGCTGTGCGTGGGCTGCGGAATCCGCACCAACCACGCGGGCATCGACTACCTGATGAAGGCGCACCGGCACCTGCCGAAGTTCACCATCATCGCACAGGAGTTGCCGCTGGCACCGGACTCTTTCATCCACCTTGACATGGTGTTCACCTTCCTCGGTCCCCACAGTTGCATGGCCTATGAGCCGTTGATTCGGAAGAGCGGCATCTTCGCCGGCAAGCGCACCACGATCATCAGCAGCGACAACGGCAAGGTCACCACGCGCGAGATGCCCAACATCTTGGAGGCGTTGAAGGCCTGCGGCATCGACTTGGAGCCGATCTTCTGCGGCGGCGATGACGAGTGGGCGCAGAAGCGGGAGCAGTGGCACAGCGGGGCCAACTTCTTCGCCTTGGGCGAGGACCACATCATCGGCTATCGCCGCAATCCCCGCACCATTGACGCGTTGGCGCGTGCCGGTTACCATGTCCTGCCCGCCGAAGAGGTGGTCGATGGCGGCATCGATCCCTTCTCTTACGACAAGTGCGTGGTCACCTTCGCCGGTTCGGAGTTGCCGCGCGGCGGCGGCGGCGCCCGCTGCATGACGTGTCCCATCAACCGCGAGGAGACGGAGTATTAGAATTCAGGGTGGTTGTTGGTTATAGGTTATTGGTTATAGGTTATAGGTTACAGGTTTTAAGTTACAGTGGGTAGGGATAGATTGCAGGGATGAAATCACATCATCATTCCCTCGCCTGCGAAACTGTAGAATTCATCCCCATGCAGGATGACATGGTCGTGGAGTTTGATGCTGAACATGGCTGCCGCCTCCTTGATCTGGTTGGTCAGTCGGACATCCTCTTTACTCGGTTGCAGGCGGCCGGAGGGATGGTTGTGGCATACGAACATGCCGACGGCATTCAATTCGAGTGCCTGTCGGACGATCCGTCGCACGTCCACGGCCGTTCTGTCCAAACCGCCGACACCGACTTGCTGGATCTTGAGTATGCAGAGGGCGGCATCGACGAACACCACCCAGAACTCCTCGTGGCGGGCTTCGGCGAAACGGCTCTGCATCAGGGCGGCCAAGTCTTCCGCGGAGCCGATCTTCTGTTTCTGCTCCACGGTTTCGGCGCGTCTCCGCCGTCCCAACTCGAAGGCGGCGTGCAAGGTGACGGCCTTCACCTTCCCGACGCCCTTGATGTGTGTCAGTGCCTCGATCGACAGTTCCGAAAGTTGGTTCAAGCTGTTGTCGTGGGCGGCCAGCAGGCGGCGGGCGAGTTCCACGGCCGACTCCTGCGCGCTGCCCGTGCGTAGCAGAATGGCCAATAGTTCAGCGTCGCCCACGCCGGCGGCACCGTGTGCCATGTACTTCTCCCGCGGCCGGTCCGACACCGACCACTGTGTGATGGGGAGATTTGGGGTATAGGATGAGTTGTTCGAGGTCATAAAGAATCGAATAGCGGAGGCGTGTTGCCTGGTTGATGAAACAGGGGAAAACTAATATGCCTTCTGGCGCTTGAGCACGTATGGCAGGAGAATCTGGTCAAAACCCTTGGTGATATCGCAGGGGATCAAGTCAATCTGATACTGCCCGCACTTCACCTTCAGTTCCTTGAAGTAGTCGCCGATCGTGGCCTGATAGTAATCGCGGATCTGGTTCGCGTGGATCTTGAGTTCCTCGCCGGATTCCATGTCGATGAACTTGTACAGCCGGTTTTCCAGTGCGAAGTCGAACTCCAGTTTTTTGTGGTAAGTATGGAAGAGGATCACCTCGTGTTTGTTGTGCTTGAGATGTTGCAGGGCGAGCAGCAGTTCCTCGAGGTCGGCGGAAGTTTCAAGCATATCGCTGAAGATGATGACCATGGAGCGGCGGTGGATCTGCTCTGCGATGCGGTGCAGGGTGTCGGTGACCATGGTCTTGCGGCGAACGTCCTGCGAGATGGGGCGGAGCAGTTTTTCCAGTTCGCGGTAGATCATCTTCTGGTGCATGTCCCCTCCCCTCGCCTGGGTATGCAGTTCGAGGGTGTCGGAGAAGACGCTGAGGCCGACGGCGTCGCGCTGGTTCTTGAGCATCTGGATGATGGCGGCAGCAGCGTAGATGGAGAAGAAGATCTTGTTCGGCGAGGCGAGCGTGTAGTTCGGCTGCAATGGGAAGTACATGGATGACGAGTTGTCGATGATGAGGTGGCAACGCAGGTTGGTCTCCTCTTCGTAACACTTCACGAACAACTTGTCGGTCTTGGCGTACAGTTTCCAGTCGATATGCTTGGTCGGCTCGCCGGTGTTGTACTGGCGATGCTCGGCGAACTCGACGGAGAATCCGTGCATCGGACTTTTGTGGATGCCTGTGATGAAGCCCTCCACGACCTGTTTGGCGACGAACTCGAGGCTGTCGTACTGTGTTACTTTCGACAAATCCAACTTGTATTCCATACGCTTATCGTGCTTTCGAAAAACCGTGCAAAGGTACAACTATTTTGCGAACTACCGACATCGGCGTTTGCAAGGCGCAATAATTTATGTCCTATGGCGACCGCCTCGCGGCGAAACTGCGGATGAAATCCCGCGCTTGTCCATTGGGGGGCGCTTCCCAAGGATTGTCGGGGTACAGAGCTGCACCGGACCATCGGGTAAGCGTTTTCCATTGCCTGTCCCAAAGCAGGATGACGGGATATTCGCAATCGCCGATCACAGCCATAAGTTCGCCTTCCTCCGCCGGCATAGGGAATAGAGGAGTGAAGGGCAGCTGCAGTCGGGAGTGCAATTTTTCCAGACTCTCACGCCGTGCGAGGGCATTCACCGCCCTACTTTCGACGACATATAGGGAACAGTCGCCCAGGTCGAGCGTGTTGGCGAAGTCGATGAGCCCCTCCTCACAGGCGTGGCATTGCGGCGGGCGGTTGACGATGAAGAGGGCCCGTCGGGTCGGAATGCTGTCCATAGCAAAGGGGCCTCCGGAGAAGTCCGTCAGTGCCAGCTGGTCGGCATCCACCTGCGGCGCGGATTCGGCCGGCCGCAACGCCCGCACCTTCAGCTGCGGTGGCGATTGGGCGAAGAACGTCTCCTGGGCAGCGGCGTACTCTGTTTCGGTGCGCCCGACATACGGCTCATCCGAACTCTTCACCACCTGCACCAGCATGTCCCGACCGCCTGTCATCAGCCGCAGGGCGCGGTCGGCGTAGCAGAACGGATACTCCTCCGTCGCCATTCGATGGTCCGCCGCGAACTGTTTCGCCAGCGGTTCGCACACCGCCGCCGACCACGTCCTGTCCGTCTGCACCCGGTAGAGGAAGATGTCACGGCGGGCGCGGGCGGAATCGTACTGATGGCAAGAGAGCAAGAAAGTGGTGTCGTTCATAGGAAAGACCTCGAGCGGAAAGGAGTACGGTGTACAGCTGTTGAAGATGTGCAGGGCGCGGTCGCCACCATAGGGCATGGCGCTTACCGTCTGCCGATAGTCGGCGGGCATGGGATTCCATCGTGGGATGTGCAACCGCAACACGCCAGTCGGATTGCCGTGCAGGTCGTAGCGTTGCAACACCGGTTCCGGTGTCGGCAGCAGATAGACATTGCCGCCCAGAGGTTTGAGAAGAGTGTTGGGGGCGAACTGCAGCAGGAAGGGGGCCGGCAGCGGGAAGCGGGCCACGGAGTCGAGCCGGTTGTCGGTGCAGGCCGACAGCAGGAAGCCGTCGTCGTTGACCTGTGCGACGGCATAGGCCTTGCCGTCATCCCAGAAGGGGAAGTCCGCGTCAGGGAATGCGAGGGCTTGTGACAAACGGCAGGTGGCATCCTTGCGGATCTCGAACAGGAACAGCCGATCATGGGTGGCCAAGGCGAGGGAGCCATCCGTTACTGCCAACGCGCTCAGCCAGTACTTGCGCACCCCGAGGAGATTTCTTTTCGGTTCCGGCAGTGGCACCTGAATCGTGCGGCAGGTTTCCGACAGCAGGTTCCACTCTTCCACTTCGAGCAGGCATCCCCGTCCGCGCTGGTGTTCCACCTCCGATCGGCACAGGTAAAGCCGGGGGCCATCCACGCATCCCAGAATCCTGCCTGGCCGACAAGCACAGGAGGATGCGGACAGCGTCATCTCGGCCACCAGCCGGAAGCGGTGCGACACATGCTCTTGTGCCGTGGCCGTAACGTCCGCCAACATGCAGCAGGCAAGCAGGAATATCCATCGTATTGGTCGTTTCATCATCGCAAGTTTGGGTTTTGTAAAAGGGCACACTCCGAGCAGGGGAAGTGCCGAAGCGCGCCCTGTAAAATCATTGATATAGTCGTTTCACCACTTATTGGCGGGCGTTCGGAAGCAGGTTGCTGTCGTCAGTCTCGATGGTGATGGTCAGCGTACCCTGATGGAGGTCTTTGCTGTCGTACCGCCATTCGGCCTTGACAAAGTAGAGTTGCGATTTCGTCCCATCGCTAATCGACACCTTCTGGGTGGCGAGACCGCTGTAACGGCCTCTGTTCGCCGCCGTCTCCGAGGTGGCGATCAACGCATTGATGGCATTGAGCACGCCGGCATGGGACAACAGCGTGCCGCCCAATGCGCCGCAGTCGCTGGCACCGATCTCCCGCGAGGCACGGCAGAAGTTGTAACCGGGCCCATAGCAGTCCAATGTAGCCATGTTGACTCCATTTTCGCATCCCACAAAACTGGTCGTCACCCGCTGGTAACAGTTGAAGAGGTTCTGCCAGGCCTCGCCGGACTTGTTGACCTCCACCACTAACACCTTTTTGCCGAAACATGTCATTGCCACTAAGCATAGACACAGGATCATAAACATTCTTTTCATAATCGTGTTTTTTAGGTTAATGAGTTGTTGAGCTTACACTTTCGCAGTATTACATCCCTTGGGATGCAGTATCATCGTCAATGATCACATTGAATGTCGGTCTTTCTTCTCAGCATCAGGTTTTTAGTTAGACATCGGTTTCTTTAAGCGTCATGAGATTGTCGAGTCACGTAAGGGCTGCTACCCCTTGTTGATCTTTCGTCACAAAGATACATTAAGGGGCTACCGATTTCCAAACGTTTTAAGAAAATATTTTAAAATTATTTTATTGAAAATCAACAACTTATCACCTCTGCCAATATCTAACATAGTGAAATGGCTGTTTTTTGGAAGAATTTCATCCTCCCCTTCATCGCACGCTACAGTTCCAGATGCTCAAATTCGGCGATCTTTCGCTTGTAGTCGGCACGGATGGGTGCCGACTGCTCCGTCTTTCGGTCAAAACCTGACAATACACTATGGCAGATCGTCTTGACCTGACCCGTCACCGCACTTTTCAACCGTTGTACCATTTTGAAACTCTTGTTCCCGAATTCATAAATGGCTGTTTCGCAAACAATTTGATCATGCACTTTGATCGGTCCTCGAAAGTCCATGTCCACATGCACCAACACCATATCCATGGAGAGCCAGTCGATCTGCTCGCCGAAAACATGTTCGAAATAGCAACTTCTCCCATAGTCGAAATAGTTGCACTGTACTCCGTTGTTGACATGCGCAAAGGGATCCAAGTCGCTCATTCTGACTTGGATAGGTGCGAAAAACCTAAAGGTGATATCTTCTGTTGCAGTCATTGCCGGTCTAAAAAAGTGTGGGTTCCCAATTGAAATAGCCGACCATTTTGCGGCCAGGTGCGGACTCATGGTTCAAAAAAAGCAACTTCACCTCCGGCCCCCAAAGGAAATTGCCTGGCTTTCCAGAATTACAAATCACTCTATGACAAGGGATTAAATAGACCACAGGATTTCTTCCCACCGCATTGCCCACAGCACGTACCGACCTGGGATTGCCAATGTTGCGGGCGATTTCACCGTAAGAGGAGACCTTCCCCACCGGGATATTCAACAGTTCCTGCCACACTTTGATCTGAAAGTCCGTTCCCTTGACATACAGCCGGATAGGTTCGACCTTACTCCAGTCGCAACGCAAGAAATTCTGCACATTGCGATGCTCCGGCATGGTCTGGCGCTTGAACTCGACATTCGGATAAATCTCACGCAACCTACTCATACACACATCATTGCTATCATACATTCCCATGAAGCAAATTCCCGTGCCGAAGGAGGCAACGAGCATTTTCCCGTAGGGCGTGCCGATGACGCTATGAGTGATGACTTTCTTCTTTTTGTGGCGTCCCCAGTCGGCGTGCGTCATCTGTTCCAAGGTGATGACCTCGCCATGCGAACGCCCCAAGTTGCGGATTTTCTCCTTTTTCATAAGCACTATATAATATGGTATTTGCGCACTTCCTCTATCAGACGGTCCATCGGCACGGGCGTGACGCCGCTGTACTCGCAGACGATACCGCCCGCGAGATTGGAAATCTGCGCCGTCTGCTGGGCCGTCAAGCCGGAAAGCAGGCACAATGTGGCCACTGAAATGACCGTGTCGCCAGCACCTGACACATCGCTAATACGTCGTAGATAAGCGGGTTGCGTGTAAAAAACATCATGTTCGGCATCGTATATGGCGACGCCATTTTCCGACATGGTGGTGAAAAGATACGCTATGCCGTTTTCTTGGGCGAAACGACGCACCCGCTGCTCCACCTCCGTCATTTCCATTTCCCGAGAGCCCTCTTCCAAACCCTCTCTCAACTCTTTCAAATTGGGTTTGAAAAGTGTAACTCCTTTATAATGAGAAAAATTACGGCGTTTCGGATCTACAGTGACGATGATTCCACGTTCTTTCGCCCACATCACGACCTGAGAAATCAACTCCGGCGAAATGATTCCTTTGTCGTAATCCTCAAAAATGATAGCGTTAACATTTTGAGTATCAAGAATTTGCTTTATTTCATTCAACAATCGTGAAGCTTCGTCGGCAGCCAATGGTGAGGCATCTTCTTCATCCACCCGCAGCATCTGCCGTGCATTGGCGATGATACGGTATTTAACTGTAGTCTTGCGCGTTGCGGACTTCAGCAGGTATTGTGTGGGAAGTTTGTGCTCCTCCATCAACGCCACAAACTCTGCACCCTTCTCATCATTGCCGATGACGGAACACATCAGCGCCGTCGCACCCAACGATTGCAGATTCATTGCCACGTTCGCCGCACCGCCCGGGCGATAGTATCGCTCGTGCACATCGACGATCGGCACCGGCGCCTCCGGGGAAATGCGTCCGACGCCCCCTTTCAGGTAGGCATCTACCATGACATCTCCAATGACGAGCACCGTTGCCCGTGAGAAGCTTTCTATCAGACTATTTAACATGCAACGTGGTTTTCACTACCTTCGTCAGTTCGGCAATCGGAGCCGCACCTTCGCAACGACGGCGCATCTGCCCCATCAGGTAGTTGAACTTGTCGTTGTCGTTGGTACGCTTGCGGTTCGGTTTGAAAGTCGCCAAGCAACTGGCCAATTCCTTCACCATCGCCAGCGTCTTGCAGTTGCAACTGGCCGGCAACAGGGCGCTGAACTCGGCTTCGGGTTCGGCGAACATCTTCTCCACCAATGCGTTGACAACGGCAAAGTCAATTTTCTCCTTCTGCAGGAAGGCAAACATGTCATAGACGCGGTCGAAAGCGAACGGCACCTGACGATACTTGCCGTGAAGGTGTTTGAAACGCTGGCCCATGAAGGTGCCGACATACTTGCCGTCGATCTTCAACTCGTTGACAATCCGTTGGATAAGCGGGAAGAGGTTATGAGTGAAAAGGTAGAAATAGCAATCTTCCGGCACGCCCCACTGCTGCAGTTGCTGATAGCGGGCGGGCACATCCATGGCGGGTACGTTCTTGCGGATCTCCTCGATGCGGGCGTTGTCGAGCGGGATGGGCGCGGAATCGGTGTCGGGGTACATACGGTCAGCACCGGGCAGCACGCGTTCGAAGATGGTGGTGCCGTCGGGCAGGCCCTTGCGGGTCTCCTGCGGCACGCCGTCGAAGGTCATCAGCGCACGTTCCTCAATGACATCCAAGGCCATGGCCACGTCAGCGTCGGGAGCCCAGAAGATGATCTGCGCGTCGTCGTCGGCTGCATTGAACATCTTGGCGACCTTGGCGAAGACGCTGTCGCTCACCACATCGTCGAGGTCCTCGGATGTGGCCATGTTGGGGCGCTCGATGCAGGCGATCACCTTCAGGCGGCCGGCGAACTCGTCGTAGAACGGTTTGCCCGGCTGGGTGAAGTGCGACAGCAAGCCGGCGAAGTGCGGCATGTTGACGGCATAGAGTTGTTCGCCACGCGCGATGGCATCTTGTATCGGGGTGAAGTAGAACTTCAAATCCTTGGGATTCAGTTTCATCGACTGCATCTTCCACTCGTCTTTTTTGCAACGGCGGTTGAGTTCGTCGCGGATGGCGAGCAACGCCCACTGGCGATAGCACTCATTGTGAGCGAGTTCCGGGATCCATTTGGTGTGTGCGACGCCCTTGATCTCGATGCGGGTGCCGCCGGTGCAACTCACGTTCACGTCCTCGCGGCCGGCGCCGATGCCCGTACGCACCTTACCCAGACTGCGGTTCAGAAAGCGGATGGCGTTGCAGGCCTCACGCAACTCCTCCGGGTTCATCAACTCTGGATAGGTGACCGTCTCAATCAGCGGCATGCCCAAACGGTCGGTGCGATAGACACGGCGGTGACCGATGTCGGAAACCTCACGACAAGCGTCTTCTTCCAAACTCATCTGTATCAACTTGACAGTCTTGTGTTTGAGCGGAAGTTCGCCCTCGATGCCGATGATGGCGGTACGCTGGAAACCCGTTGGAATGGAGCCGTCCAAGTACTGCTTACGGGTAATGTGTACCTCACCGACGATGCTCATCTTGGAGGCCAAGGCCGCTTCGATGGCGATCTCCAACGCCTGATTGTCAATGAAAAACGGCGGAGTGTCGTCCACCTCATAGGTGCAGGCCGTCGGGTTAGCGATGTGATACACGATTTCCTTGCGCGTGCGGAACTCCATCAGCGCGGTGCCGTCATATTCGCCCATCTCCGACAGGGTAGGACGCATGTGACGGATGATTTCCGCGTCGTACTCGTCGGCCTTCTGATAACGGCCGGCAGGACAACGGCAAAAGAGTTTCTTCTCCGTCAGCAACTGCTGGTGGACTTCCAGACCTGATTTGTAACCAATTCTGTCATAATCTTTTTGAGTCGCTTCCTTACGGTTTACATAACCGATTTTCTGACGCGATTTCTCGTAATTTTGCGTGGGGTCGAATGCTTTCACTATGTTGAATTTTTGATTTCAAATGAAAGCGCAAATTTACATGAATTTCGCGTTCATGCGACCACTTTGCCGTTTTTTTTCAAAGAAAGAGACAGAAGATGCTATAAATCAACATCATGCTCGATGACTTCGTCCGCCAAAGAGCACTTCACCGCCTGGTCCAACTGGGCATTGATGCGGGCAAGTATTTCTGAATCAGAAAGTTCCGGATTACGGCGACGGATTCGGTCCATCCGCGTCGGCAGCGAGGCGTTCACTACATAGACCTTATCGAAATAGTGTTCCAAATGCGCCTCGAAGATGATGGCCGACTCCATCATGACGGCCTCCGCATGTTGTCGGGAGGCCCACTCGTCGAATTTTTTCATCACCAACGGATGAATGATGGCATTCAACCGCTGCAACTGGGCGTCATCATTGAAGACTATCGCTGCCATTTTGCTGAAATCCAGTCTATTTCCATCAAAAACGGAATCTCCGAAGGCCTCTCGGATCTGACGCAAAACCTCGGGATCGCTGTACAATAGTTTCGCCTCCTCATCGGCATAGAACACCGGGATTCCCTCCGCAATGAACTGCTTGGAAATGAACGTCTTACCCGTTCCAATACCGCCGGTGATCGCTAACTTTTTCATCGTCGTGGTGCCGTTTTACAGAATCGGTCTTTCTATTTTTACGGATTATACGACGATTTTGTTGCCTATCGGGGCAAAAAAAGAAAAAGAAACCTTACTCCTGGAACTCCCCAGCCGGCAAAGTGATGTTTTTCTGAGGGTTGGTGAACTTGATGACCGTAACGTCGCCGTTTTTCTCCGTCATCTTCACCCGCGTCGCCACGTATGTCTGCGGATTGAGATAGACTTCAATGCTTTTATACATCTCACTGAACTGCTTGCTCTTAGGGGTGAGATAGACCAAGATGTCGCTGGATTTGTAGTAGGCGACAGTGAAGTCGGTGTTGTCAGTCAAGCCGCTACCGTTGATGGTGCGGAGGATCAGGCCGGCCATCTCGCCTACCATCTTGTTCTTTGTGGAGCCCTTGGCGGTCTTGATGAAGGCGCCGCGTTCGTTCAGGATGATCGAGTAGGCGCGCGGCGTGCTATAGGCCCAGCAGAGTTGGTTGGATTTCTTGTATGACAACGTGCCCTTGGAGACCGCCGGTTGCGTGAACGATTTGGAGGTCTTCGTCTGCTCAAAATCCACTTTCAACGTCTGCATTTTTGATGATGCCGACGTAATACTTTGTACTAAAGATGTTTGCGCTGTTCCCTGCTGTAAGGTATAGCCCGAGGGCTGTGCCAAAACATAGCAGAATGTGCAGAGGAAAAAGAGGGCGGTGAGGGCAATTTTTTTCATTTTTAGAAAATTTTGAGAGGATCAATCTAAAGATTCGACTATTCGGCAATGACAGTTTATAAGACGGTGCATAAAAAAAATAGAACAGTAGAAGTCCGAAAGGTTTAGTCTTCTACTGTTCTTATTGATTTTCAGAATATTAGTAGCGATAAAAATCAGCTTTAAAAGGACCCTCTTTCGGCACGCCGATGTAGTCGGCCTGTTTCTGGGTGAGGTGGGTGAGTTTGACGCCGATCTTGTCGAGGTGGAGGCGTGCGACCTCTTCGTCGAGGTGCTTGGGCAGGCAATAGACGCCGATCTCGTAAGGGTGCTGCCAGAGTTCAAGTTGCGCCAACGTCTGGTTGGTGAAGGAGTTGCTCATCACGAAGGAGGCGTGGCCGGTGGCGCAGCCGAGGTTCACGAGGCGGCCTTCGGCGAGGATGAAGATGGAGTGTCCGTCGGGGAAGATGTACTCATCGACCTGCGGTTTGATCTGGCGCTTGCGGATATTCGGGATCTGCTCAAACGCAGACACTTGGATTTCGTTGTCGAAGTGGCCGATGTTGCAGACGATGGCTTGGTCTGCCATTTTGGTCATGTGTTCGGCGGTGATGATGTCGCAGTTGCCGGTGCAGGTGACGTAGATGTTGCCCTCTCCGAGGGTGTCCTCTACGGTTTTGACCTCGAAGCCCTCCATGGCGGCCTGCAAGGCGCAGATGGGGTCGATCTCGGTGACGATGACGCGGGCGCCGTAGGAGCGCATCGACTTGGCGCAGCCCTTGCCGACGTCGCCGTAGCCGCATACCACGACCACCTTGCCGGCGATCATCACGTCGGTGGCGCGCTTGATGCCGTCGGCGAGCGACTCGCGGCAGCCGTAGAGGTTGTCGAACTTCGACTTGGTGACGGAGTCGTTGACGTTGATGGCGGGGAAGAGCAGTTCGCCGTTCTCCATCATCTGGTAGAGGCGGTGTACGCCGGTAGTGGTCTCCTCGGAGACGCCCTTGATCTCGGCGACAGCGCGGTGCCAGCGTTGCGGATCCTCGGCGAGGATGTCTTTGAGGGTGTTCAGAATGACGGCTTCCTCGTGGGAGGAGGGTTGCACGTCGAGGGTAGAGGCGTCTTCTTCGGCGCGGTAACCCTTGTGTATCAGCAGGGTAGCATCGCCGCCGTCATCCACAATCAGTTGAGGGCCCTTGCCGCCTGGGAAGGCCAAGGCCTGGGAGGTACACCACCAGTAGTCTTCGAGCGACTCGCCTTTCCAGGCGAACACGGGCACGCCGGTGGCGGCAATGGCGGCCGCGGCGTGGTCCTGAGTGGAGAAGATGTTGCAACTGCACCAGCGCACGTCGGCGCCGAGAGCCACCAGCGTCTCGATGAGGCAGGCGGTCTGGATGGTCATGTGCAACGAACCCATGATGCGCACGCCCTTCAACGGCTTGCTGTCGCCATACTTGGCGCGCAGGGCCATCAGTCCAGGCATCTCTTTTTCGGAGACCTCGATCTCTTTGCGTCCCCAATCGGCCAACTTGATGTCGGCGACTTTGTACTTCAATTCGTAATCAGTCATTGCTTTCTGTATTAAATTCATAAAAATGATTGCGGCGGCAAAGATACAATTTTTTTTCAGATGACAGGTTGCAGGTTGGGAAATGGCTGGCAAGAGGCGTGTGGAAACGTCTCTACCATTCTACTTTCCCGCCACCGCGCGACACCCCTTCTTCAAGGAAGGGGAAATGGGGCCGTCGCCAGTGTCGGCGCAGTTTTCAATTCCCAGTCTCTCAATTGACAACCGTCGTGGCCTCCAGTCCGTTGATCTGCTCTACCGTCAGTCCGGTGTATTGTGCGATGGAGGCGACGGGAACCCCAAGCACCTTCATGTTCTTGGCAATGGTCAGTGCTCCCTGCTGCATTCCCTGCTGCATTCCCTTTTGCAGACCCTCCTTCTCGCCGTCCTCGAAGGAGCAGCGCATGGCGTCCTGCACGTCGGCGTACTCCAGCACGCTCTTCTTGTACTCTTGTTTTTCCATGTCGTTCAGTTTTGAGATTTCACA
>JAEEGL017323501.1_pt1 | contig 76614 bp, 66 predicted proteins | sample 9134231 | NCBI WGS metagenome assembly JAEEGL01 (sample SAMN16246548, study PRJNA631951) | gut metagenome | biome: gut microbiome; feature: rumen; material: fiber-attached | host: Bos | place: Iran: Karaj | collected 2018-10 | reverse complement strand
TTATGATCCCAAGTCTGTGGAAAACGACATCTATCAGATGTGGCTTGACGGGGGCTACTTCAAGGGCCGCCGGGATCCTGACAAGAAGCCGTTTACCATTGTGATGCCGCCCCCGAACGTCACCGGGCAGCTTCATATGGGGCATGCCATGGACTGCACCCTGCAGGACATCCTGATCCGTTTCAAGCGGATGCAGGGCTACGCCGCCCTATGGGTCCCCGGCGTGGACCATGCCGGCATCGCTACTCAGATCAAGGTGGAGGAGGAACTGCGCAAGGAAGGCCTTACCCGCTATGACCTGGGCAGGGAAAAGTTCCTGGAAAAGGTGTGGGACTGGAAGCGGAAATACGGGGACCGAATCGTCATGCAGCAGCGGACGCTGGGCTCCTCCTGCGACTGGGACCGCCATCGCTTTACCATGGACGAAGGCTGCTCCAGAGCCGTGCGCAAGGTTTTCGTGGATCTGTATCACAAGGGACTCATCTATCGGGGAAGCCGGATCATCAACTGGTGTCCCCACTGTACCACCGCCCTTTCCGACGCGGAGGTGGAATACGTGGACAAGCCCGGTCACCTCTGGCATATCCGTTATCCGCTCAGCGACGGCAGCGGGTATGTGACCGTGGCCACCACGCGGCCGGAAACCATGCTGGGCGACACCGGCGTGGCTGTAAACCCGGATGACGAGCGCTATAAGGATATCGTGGGCAAGACATGCATCCTGCCGTTGGTTGGTCGGGAGATGCCCATCGTGGCCGATGAATACGTGGAGAAGGATTTCGGGACTGGCTGTGTGAAGATGACCCCCGCACATGATCCCAATGACTTCGAGGTGGGCCTGCGGCATAATCTGGAGGTCATCCGCGTGCTGGACGATAACGGCCGCGTGAACGCCGAGGGCGGCAAATACGAAGGCCTTGACCGGTATGAGGCCCGTAAGCGGATCGTTGCCGATCTGGAAGCCGGCGGCTGGCTCGTAAAGACCGAGGACTATGCGCACAACGTGGGTACCTGCTACCGCTGCCACAGCGATGTGGAGCCCATCATCTCCGCTCAGTGGTTCGTGAAGATGGCGCCTCTGGTGGGGCCCGCGATCGACGCGGTGAAGAGCGGACGAACGAAGTTCGTTCCGGAGCGCTTCAGCAAAAACTATATCAACTGGATGGAGGGACTTCACGATTGGTGCATTTCCCGCCAGCTCTGGTGGGGCCATCAGATCCCCGTATGGTACTGCGCCGACTGCGGTCATATGACCTGCTCAATGGATGATGCCACGGAGTGCGAAGCCTGTCACAGCAAGAATATCCAGCGGGATCCCGACGTGCTGGACACCTGGTTCAGCAGTGCGCTCTGGCCCTTTGAGACGCTCGGCTGGCCGGAAAAGACGGAGGACCTGGAATACTTTTATCCGACGGACGTGCTCGTCACCGGCTACGATATCATAACCTTCTGGGTGAGCCGCATGATCTTCTCCGGATGCGAGCATACGGGGCAGACGCCCTTCCACACGGTGCTGATCCATGGCCTCGTGCGGGATGACAAGGGCCGGAAAATGTCCAAATCTCTGGGCAACGGCATCGATCCTCTGGATATGGTGGATCAGTACGGCGCGGACGCCCTGCGGATGAATATGATCACCGGTAACAGCCCCGGCAATGACATGCGCTTTTTTACAGAACGCTGCGAGGCGATGCGCAACTTTGCCAATAAGCTTTGGAACGCCTCCCGATTCGTCATGATGAACCTGCAGGTGGAGGATAACGCTCTGCCTGAAGAACTGAGGCTGGAGGATAAATGGATCCTGACGAAGCTGACGCGTCTCATCCGGGAAGCCACGGAGAATATGGAGAAGTATGAACTGGGCGTTGCCGTTGCAAAGATCTATGACTTTATCTGGGACAGCTTCTGCGACTGGTATATCGAACTGACAAAAAGCCGCCTCCAGAGCGGAGACAAGGAGAGCAGCGAAAGCGCGCAGCGTGTCCTTCTCTGGGTCCTGACGGAGGTCCTGAAGCTGCTGCACCCGTATATGCCCTTTATCACAGAGGAGATATGGCAGGCCCTGCCCCACGAAGGAGCTGCGCTGATGGTGGCTTCCTGGCCCGTGGCCGATGATGCGCTGGAATTCCCCGCAGAGGAAGCGGAGATGGAGCGTGTCATGGCGGCCATCAAGGCAGTGCGTACGCTTCGGGCCGAGAAGAACGTGCCCCCGTCCAAGAAAACCAGCATGACCGTGGAAACCGCCCACCCCGAGAGTTATCGGGACGGAGAAGCCTTTCTCATGCGCCTTGCATCTGCCAATGAGGTCCATATCACCACCGAGCCGGTCCAGGACGCTGCAGGATGCGCCGTGGCTACGACGGAGGACGCCCGGGTATATTTGCCGCTGGCGGAGCTGGTGGATGTGGAGAAGGAGCTGCAGCGCATTGCCAAGGAGTTGAAAAAGGCGGAAGGCCAGGCAGCGGGACTGAAGGCGAAGCTCGCGAACGAAGCGTTCCTTTCCAAAGCGCCTGAGCAGGTGGTAGCCGCAGAGAGGGAGAAAGCGAAAAAGCTGGATGCGTTGGTAGAAAACCTGCGGGAAAGCGAAGCAAAATTGCGTTTGCTGCGCTGAAACGACTTATTTTGCGGAAAATAATAACTAAAATAGCCCTGTGACCGACGGTCACGGGGCTATTTTCATAAGTTCGGAGGCATCACATGAAGATCACCGGTTCCTGTCAGGGAGGCGTACTGACCCTGCGATTTCAGGGAGATATGGATCACCACGTTTCCGGGAATGCCATGGAGGCGCTGTCCGAGCGGATCGACGCTTTCCTGCCGCGGAAATGCGTGCTGGATCTGCGCGGCGTGAGCTTCATGGACAGCTCCGGCATCGCGCTTATCCTCCGAGCGGAAAAGAAGATGCGTGAGCTGGAAGGCTTTCTGTTCCTTTCCGGCGTGCCGGAACAGCCGATGCGGGTTCTCCGAGCCGCCGGAGCGGACCGGCGATTGACGATTACGGAATAAGGAGAGATACATATGTCGGCATTGAATACCGTCAAGGTGGAATTTCCCAGCTTATCCGCAAATGAAGGCTTTGCCCGCAGCTGCGCCGCTAGTTTTGCAACTCAGCTGGACCCGACTCTGGAGGAGCTGGGGGATCTGAAGACGGCGGTCAGCGAAGCGGTGACCAACGCCGTCGTCCATGCATACCCGTCGGAAATCGGAAAGGTGATGATGAAGCTTCGCCTTCTGGACGGCAATGTGCTGGAGGTGACGGTGAAGGACTGGGGACGCGGGATACCGGATGTGGAGAAGGCGATGGAGCCGCTGTATACCACGGGCGGAGAGGAAAGAAGCGGGATGGGCTTTTCCATCATGGCCTGCTTTACGGATATGCTCAGGGTCCGCAGCACACCTGGCAGGGGGACCACAGTTGTGATGCGGAAGAAGATATCCAGGCGGATAAAGCTTTGAAATCAGCTTTTGCACATGAACTGCTGAGCGCGGCAAGGGAGGGGGACAAGCAGGCGGCGGAAGTGCTTCTGGAGGCAAACTCGGGTCTCATCTGGAGTATCGTCAAGCGTTACTATGGACGGGGAGTGGACGGTGATGATCTGTATCAGTTGGGCTGCGTGGGCTTCCTGAAAGCCGTGCGCACCTTTGACGAGAGCTTTGGATACCGCTTTTCAACATACGCCGTTCCGAAAATCAACGGGGAGATACGCCGCTTCCTCAGGGACGATGGGCCCGTCAAGCTGAGCCGCAGCGTCAAGGAGCGAAGCCTTTTGATCCGCAGTGCACGAGAAATGCTGACCCAGCGGCTGGGCCGTGAACCCCGGCTCAGCGAGCTGAGCGAGGAGACGGGACTCCGGCCGGAAGAGATCGCCGATACGGATCTGGCGACGGAGGAAATCCTGTCTCTGCATCAGACCCTGGGGGAGGACGGACTGTTCCTGGAGGATGTGATACCGGATCCGGATGCAGAAGATCGCGATCTGAATAAGATGGCGCTGCGTGAGGCGATATCCAAGCTTCCGAAAAGAGAGAAAGCAGTGATCGACCTGCGCTACTTCCGGGGATTGACGCAGTCCGCAGCGGCGAAGCTTCTAGGCGTCAGCCAGGTGCAGGTCTCACGACTGGAACGGCGGGCGCTGGATGCGCTGCGCGGCAGTCTTCGATAAAATATCTTTTCAAAACAAGCAAAATAGGATAAAATGGGATGCCTCGAACAGGCATCCCATTTTTGAAAAGGAAAAGATATGAGCGACTGGAAAGAGAGCTTTGTTTCCGCGCGGCGGAAAATCATTGAAGGCTGCTGGAGCGATTTGAATCCTGAGCAGCGGAAGTCTGTGATGGCGACGGAAGGTCCGCTGCTGATCCTGGCGGGTGCCGGCAGCGGAAAGACCACTGTTTTGATCCGTCGGATCGCATCCCTGCTGAAATTCGGCCGTGCCGCCGACTCGGAGGAGCTGCCCGACGGGGCGACGGAAGAGGATTCTCAGTTCCTGGAACGGTATGCGCAATTGCGCTCGCCCGAGGATCGGGAACGGGCGGAAGCCCTGTCGGCTCTGGACGTACCCGCTCCATGGCAGATCATCGCAATCACCTTCACGAATAAAGCCGCCGACGAGCTTGTCAGCAGACTGGAGCGGCTGCTGGGTTCGGATGCGGCGGATATTTGGGCTTCGACCTTCCATTCCGCCTGCGTTCGGATCCTGCGAAAAAACGTGCAGGTCCTGGGCCTGTTCGGCCGTGACTTTACCATTTATGACACGGCTGACAGCCAGAGCCTCCTGAAAAGGATCCTGAGGGATCTGGATCTGGACGAGAAAAAATATGCGCCTCGAGCCATGCTCAGCGCCATCAGCGCGGCAAAAAACGCAGCGATACTGCCGGAGGAGTATCTGAATGACGCCGGTCCGGATCTCTGGAAGAAGACGGTAGGTCAAGTTTATATGGAATACCGAAAGCGGATGCTTCAGGCGGACGCCATGGATTTTGACGACCTGCTGCTTTATACGGTGCTTCTGCTGGAAAACTGCGCCGAGGTCAGGGAATACTATCAGAGGCGCTTTCGTTATGTCCTGGTGGATGAATACCAGGATACCAACGTGCTCCAATACCGGCTGGTTCGTCTCCTTGCAGGAGAGCGGCAGAATCTATGCGTTGTGGGTGACGACGACCAGGGGATCTACAAATTCCGCGGCGCAACGATCCAGAATATCCTCGATTTCGAGCAGGATTATCCCGGCGCCCGCGTGATCAAGCTGGAACAGAACTACCGCTCGACAGGCACGATCCTGGACGCGGCGAACGCCGTAATCCGTGAAAACCGGGGACGGAAGGGAAAAACGCTGTGGACGGCCAATGAACGAGGGGAGGCCATCACGCTTTATACCGCCATGAGCGAGAACGACGAGGCGCAGTATATTGCCGGAAGGATCCTGGCCGACATATCCGCCGGAGGCAACTACCGGGACCATGCGGTGTTGTACCGGGTGAACGCCCTGTCCAACAGGCTGGAATATGCTCTGAAGCGGAACGGAATCCCATACCGCATCTACGGCGGCACTCGCTTTTACGACCGGGCGGAGGTCAAGGACATGCTGGCATACCTCTGCGTCGTGGCCAATTCCGACGACACGCTCCGGCTGCGGCGCATCATCAACCAGCCTCCCAGAGGCATCGGCGACACGACTCTGGAACGGGCGTCCGAGATCGCACAGCGGGATAACAGCACCCTCTATGAGGTGCTGAAGCGTGCGGAGGACTACCCGGAGCTTCACCGCAGCGCAGGGAGTATCCGCGGTTTTGTCGCTATTGTGGAAGAGACCCGTGAACGGCTGGACGGGCCGCTGGACGAGTTGTATGATTTTCTGCTGCAGCGCAGCGGATACGCGGCCATGCTGGAGGCGAAGGATCTGCAGGAAAACGTGACCCGACTGGAAAACGTGCTGGAGCTGAAAACCAACATTGCCAGCTTTATGAAAGAACGTTCCGGCGGCGGGACACTGCAGGAATTTCTGGATGAGATGGCGCTCTACAGCGATACGGATGAGATGGCAGAGGAAGATAACCGCGTTTCTCTCATGACCATGCACAGCGCCAAGGGGCTGGAATTCCCTACGGTATACATCGCCGGAGCGGAGGATGGGATCTTTCCCGGCCTGAAGTCCATCGGGGACGACGCTGAGATGGAAGAGGAGCGGCGGCTATGCTATGTAGCCATTACCCGTGCACGAAAAAAGCTTTATATCACAAACGCCAGGCAGCGCATGGTCTTCGGACGGACGCAAAACAATATGCTCTCCCGATTCATCTCTGCCGTACCGGAAGAACTGGTGGAACGGCTTCCGAGGGATAAACGGGATCCGGCGGCCTGGAGCGGCGTTTCCCGATCCGGCGAGGGCAGACAGACATATACAGCTCGATCCGGCGGGAACCGGCATGACCCAGCCGCCTTCTACAGCCGTCCGACATCATCGCGGACGCATTCCGGTGCAAACGTTTCTAAGCCGAAGCCTGCGTCTGCGCTGAAGCTCAACGCAGGAGACACAGTTGAACACAGCGCCTTTGGACGCGGTACGGTGTTGAGCGTTCGCCCCATGGGACCGGATTGTATTCTGGAAATCGCCTTCGAAAAGGAGGGCACCAAAAAGCTGATGCAGTCCTCCGCCGGAAAATACATGAAAAAAGCCTGAACCGAACCAATCTCCTCCGCATAGAATGGGTCAACCATTCCGCGGAGGAGATTTTTATGCGTTTTCAATATCGAAAAGTGGGCAGGCTGCTGATCCTTTTGGGCGTCCTGCTGCTGGCAGCCCTGGTGCTGCCCTCGGATCTGTGGCCCTTCTGTATCGGCGTGCTGCTGATCGTCTGCGGGATCGCGATCTGCCGCAGATGAGCATATCGTCTGTTTTCCGCGCATATGCTCTATTGACATTTCAGAGCAAGGAGCGAGGGAATCGTGGATATCAGATTCAAAGGCGCAAGCCTTCCGTATTATGAGCGGATCCTGAACACAGCCGTCTCTCAGGAAGATACCGCGGAAGTGATCGTACCGGACGCGCTTCCGGACGCAGCTGAGCTTCTGATGACCGACGGACAGTGCCTGATCCGCGGCAAGGACGTACGCCGTTCCGGCATTTCCGTTTCTGGGATCAGCGAGCTGACGATACTCTATCTGTCAGAGGACGGAAGTCTGTGCAGGATACCTGCTGAGATCCCCTTTGAGAACGAAATCAGCTTTAATGTTCCCGACGATACAGCCCGTGTCGTGGCCACTGTTCGGCTGATCAGCTGCGAAGCAAGGATCCTCAATTCGCGTAAGCTGCTTCTGCGTGCCGAAGTCTGCATCACTGTTTCCGTTTGGACCCCGAAGGAACTGCGCTGGGCCGTCGAAGCATCGGCGGAGGGCTGCGGTGTGGAGCTGAAAAGGGAGCAATGCGTCCTTTGCGGCGTATGTGCCGTGGAAGAAAAGACGTTTACCGCCGAGGAAACGCAGAGTCTTCCCGCCGGAAAGCCGCAGGCGGAGGAGCTGCTGCTTGCCCGCGCATCGCTCCGGCAGGAGGAAGCGGAACAGGTTGGGCGAAAGCTGGTGGTCCGTGGAGCCGCCGCAGTTTCTGCAGTGTATGAAACGGCATCCGGTTCTGTCTGCTCAGCGGAATTCCAGCTGCCCTGGTCGGCTTTCCTGGAACTGCCGGAGGAAAACCAGGATCTGATATGGGAACTGGCGGTGACGCTGACAGGCTGCAGCGTTGAATTGACAAACGATAGCTTCGGCATTACCGTAGGCGGGGTAGTTCAGGCGGTGATCCGAAGAAGGACGGAGATCCGATGGATCTCTGACGCTTACGGAACGGACTGCAATTTCATGCCGGTATACGAGAATGCGGAAGCGGATACGGAGGCGGTAACCGATACGAAAACCGAGACCGTCTGCGTTCGCCTGGAGGGCTTGAGACGACCTCAGAGCTTCGCATATCTCGCGGTGGATTGCGGTCGTCCGCGGCTGGAAAAGGAGACCGTGCGGCTTCCGGTGAATATGAAAGCACTCTGCGTGATGGAAGACGGAAGCCAGGAACTGCTGAGCGGTCGGGGAGAAGCGGTCTGCAGCGGCGTCGGAGGCGTGCCGGAGATTTGCTGCGGCGAAGTGTTGGCCTCCGTCACTTCCGGAGGTGCGGAGCTTCGAGTGCCGGTGAGCTTCCGGAGGACAGTGGTCATAAGGCGTCAGCTGGGTATGCTCACCGGCGGGGAAGCGACGCCAAGTACGGAGTCGGCAGCCGGACCCAACGTAACGCTTCTTCGGGCATCTGAAGGGGACAGCGTGTGGAGCCTTGGAAAGCGTAAGGGAGTCTCCTGTGCGGCAATCCGGAGCTATAACACGCTGGAAGAAGGCGAAGAGCCGCTTCCGGGCACGCTTCTGCTTCTGGCGAGATAAGCAAATATGCGAAAATCATCTTGAAAACTGATTCTCCGTGTTGTATGATGACTTGTAATGTAATACGGGGAGGAAATTCCAATGTCCGGACATTCCAAGTGGCATAACATACAAAAAACGAAGGGCGCGGCGGACGCCAAGCGTGCGCAGGCCTTCACAAAGATCGCCCGCGAGATGATCGTGGCCGTCAAGGAAGGCGGCAGCGGAGATCCTGCGAACAACTCCCGTCTGGCGGCTGTGGTAGCCAAGGCAAAGGCTGCCAACATGCCCAATGACAACATCAAGCGCACGATCGAAAAGGCGCTTGGCGCGGGCAACACGGAGAACTACGAGCGCGTGACCTATGAAGGATACGGTCCCAACGGTGTCGCTATCATCGTAGAGGCTATGACCGACAACCGCAAACGTACTGCTTCCGAGGTCCGCCATTTCTTCGATAAATACGGCGGGAATATGGGCGCCGAAGGCTGCGTCAGCTGGTCCTTCGACCGTAAGGGCGTCATCGTCATCGACAATGAGGATGAGGAGCTGGACGAGGACACCGTGATGATGGACGTTCTTGACTCTGGAGGAGATGATCTGAAAACGGAGGAGCAGGCCTTCATCGTTTATACGGATCCCGACAGCTTCCCGGCGGTCAGCAGCGCTCTCGAGGAGAAGAAGTACAAATTCCTTTCCGCTCAGGTGGAAATGGTACCGCAGAATTACGTTTCCCTCACCGATCCGGAAGATATCAAGAACATGACCAAAATGCTGGAAATGTTCGACGACAACGAGGATGTCGAGAATGTGTTCCACAACTGCGACAATCTGGAGGAGTAAGATCCCTTCGCATATGGACGCTTTTCTGGCGCTCTGCTTCGTGCAGGGCGCCTTTTTTCGGTATAGGATCAGGCTTAACGAGGTATCCTTTCCGATAGGGGGGATTACCTGTGAGACTGCGCGCAAAAGTATGCCTGTGCCTGTTGCCAGCCCTGATGCTGAGCGGCTGCAGCCGCGCCGTCCGTTTAGATGCGCCGGCTCCGGCAGCGGAGGCTGCGGAGTTTAATTCCGGAGCCTCCGGGTACACGAGGGTCTGCGGCCCTGCAGATACGGAAATACTGCTGACGCTCCTGGACGGAGCGGCAGAGCTTCAGCCCTGTACGGCAGGATCCTCTTTGCGTCTGGCTGCTTTGGCGGGCAGCCTGCTGCGCTGGCAGGCGGAGAACCCGGGAATCACATCGGACATATACCGGTCAATCCGGGTGTGGGCCGTAGGCAAAGAAGTACGTGAACTGCGAAAAATCGCCGTTAACCTCTGCCGGCTAAGGAGCTCCGTCAGGACCTTGACGGCGGAGGAACTGCGGTCTCTGCTTTGGGATGCTGGTTTTTCCATGCCGCATGAAAGCCCGTCGCGAAATGACCTCTGCAGCTTTCTGACGCGTCTGCTTCGTATGATGCCGCCGCGATTATTCAGTCTTTCCACCGAAAAAATGAATATTTTTCGCGCAAATCATTGATAACGGTTAAAAGGCATGCTATGATAGTTTGTACTATCAGAAATATGCAGAGGATAATTCTGTGAGTTTGCTTGAACATATCAGCGGCACAGCGGACATCCGTCAATGCAGCTTTTCCCAGCTGGACGAGCTTTGCTGTGAATTGCGGCAGGAACTGATAAAGACTGTTTCCGTGACCGGCGGTCACTTGGCGTCCAATCTGGGGATCGTGGAGCTGACGGTCGCACTGCATAATGTCTATGATCCGATGAAGGACCGCATCATATTCGATGTGGGCCATCAAAGCTACGTACATAAAATGCTGACCGGGCGTCTTGAACGGTTCTCCACGCTGCGGCAGGAGGGCGGGCTTTCCGGTTTCCCGAAGCCGGAGGAGTCTCCGGCAGACGCGTTCATTGCAGGACACGCGTCCAATTCCGTTTCCGTTGCCCTGGGGATGGCACGGGCCAGGACCCTTGCCGGGGATAACTACGACGTAGTGGCAGTCTTGGGCGACGGAGCGCTCACCGGCGGTCTCGCTTATGAGGGACTGAACAATGCAGGCCAGAGCCGTGAGCCTTTGGTCATCATCCTGAATGACAACGGTATCGCCATCAACCACACCGTGGGCGGTATGGCGAAATATCTGACGCGGCAGCGAGTCAAGCCGGCTTATTATCGGCTGAAGCGCGCATACCGGAAAGCATTGCTGAAAACAAAAGCTGGCGCCAAAGTCTTCGAGGTGACGCAGCGTTGGAAGAATAAGCTGAAGGCCGCCATTTTCTCCTGCACGGCTTTTGAGGAAATGGGCTTTCGTTATCTGGGACCCGTGGACGGACATAACGTTCGACAGCTGAGCTATATGCTGCACGTAGCGCGTTCCTATCGGGAGCCGGTGCTGCTGCACGTTGTCACAAAAAAGGGAAAAGGTTATCCGGATGCGGAACAGCATCCGGAGCTGTATCATTCTGTCGGGCCCTTCGATCCTGAAAAAGGTGCTTCCAGGGAAACAAAACCCGGTTTTTCCTCGGTTTTTGGCGAGGAGATTTCTCTGCTGGCGGAGAAGGACGATCGCATCTGCGTGATAACCGCCGCCATGGAGGAGGGGACCGGGCTTCGCGGATTTCACGAAAAATACCCCAATCGGTTCTTCGACGAAGGGATCGCCGAAGGACATGCGGCTGCCATGGCGGCCGGTATGGCAAAGCAGGGTATGAAGCCTGTTTTTGCGGTCTATTCGACGTTTTTGCAGCGCGCTTACGATATGCTGCAGCACGATGTTGCGCTTCTTCACCTGCCCGTTTTACTGGCGGTCGATCGTGCGGGATTGGTAGGCGCCGACGGAGAGACGCATAACGGCGTATTTGACGTTGGGTTCCTCCGGCAGGTGCCTGGTATGCAGATATGGAGTCCCGCCTCCTATCAGGAACTTCGGGATATGCTTGCGGAGGCCCTTCAGTATGACGGACCGTCGGCCATCCGATATCCGAAAGGATCGGAGGGCGGCTACCGGGAAGGCGGGGCGGCTCCGATACGTACGCTGAGAAAAGGAAACGACCTGGCCATCATAAGCTACGGCACACTGATCAATGAGGCGCTGGAGGCTGCGGAGCGCCTCGACAAAGCAGGCATCCATGCCGGCGTCATAAAGCTGGGCAGGATCGAGCCGCTGGATCGGAAAGCGCTGCACGACCTTATCTGCGATTCCGGCGGTATTCTCGTCGTCGAAGAATGCGCTGCAGCAGGCAGCCTGGGAGAAGCGCTGGCGTCGGAAAGCGGCGGCCGCTCCTTCTGCGCATTGAATCTGGGGGATGGGATCATCCGGCAGGGGACCGTCGCGCAGCAGCGCCGCATCGCCGGGATCGACGCGGAGGCCATCACCCTCGCTGCTTTGAGGATGAGGAACCGATGAGGCTGGATCTGCTTCTGGTTAAAAAGGGGCTTTGCTCGGGACGTGAGAGGGCCAAGGAAGAAATCCGGGCAGGTCATGTGTGGATCAACGGCGTTCCGGAGACAAGAGCGAGCCGAGACTTGCCGGCGGATGCAGTCGTGCAGCTGGCCTCGCCGCCGCTGCGATATGTGAGCCGGGGCGGGCTGAAGCTGGAAAAAGCCCTCGATGAATTCCGTATCATTCCGGAAGGCAGGATCTGTATGGATTGCGGCGCTTCGACCGGCGGGTTTACCGATTGTCTTCTCCAGAGAGGCGCGGCACGTGTCTACGCCCTGGACGTGGGCAGCGGGCAGTTGTCGGAAAAGCTGCGCGCCGATCCCCGGGTCATAAGCATGGAAAAATTCAATGTTCGTGAACTGGAGCCGCGGGATCTCCCGGACGTGCCGGAGCTAGCGGTGATCGACGTATCCTTTATCTCTCTTCGTCTGATTCTTCCTGCGGTCGTACACACGCTGGCGGAGAATGGAGAGGCCGTCTGCCTGATCAAGCCACAGTTTGAGGCGGGTCGGAACCGAGTCGGGAAAAAGGGCGTGGTCCGGGATAAATCGGTCCATTATCAGGTATTGGATGAGTTGTTTCTGTTTTTCCCCACGATCGGTCTTTATCCGAAGCATCTGACCTGGTCTCCCATCCGGGGACCAGAGGGAAATATTGAGTATCTATGCCATCTGAGGAGGAATCCGGTTGAGGATCCGCCGGAGCCCCGGAGGGTCGTTGAGGAGGCGCACAACGCACTGAAATGAAGAGAGTACTTGTCTGTACGAATTTCGCCAAGGATCAGGATCTGTCTTTCACACTGCAGGTGATGGCCTTCCTGCGGGAAAACGGAGCAGAGGCGAAGGCTTTTTTCCCGTTGACTCCGGCAGAGGCTCTGCCCTCAGATCTGCCTGCGGATATGTTGTGTCCCGAACCGGGCGACTACATCCAAAGCTCCGAGCTGCTTCTTTGTCTTGGCGGGGACGGAACCATGCTCCATAATTCCAAGCTGGCGGCGAAAAGCGGCGTGCCCATGCTGGGGATCAACCTGGGTCATATGGGCTTTATCACGGAGCTGGAAAAAGAAGATCTCGGCCGCCTGTCTGAGGTGCTGGAGGGGCGATACGCAGTGGAAAACCGGATGATGCTGGATTACGAGGTGCACCGTGACGGAAAATGTATCTGCAGCGGTTTCGGCCTCAACGAGGCGGTGGTGGCACGGCTGAGTCCTGCTCACTCCATCCACCTGACCGCTTACGGAGACAATCGAAAGATCTCCGATTATTCCGGCGACGGCATCATCATCGCAACGCCCACCGGTTCTACGGCCTATTCCATGGCAGCCGGCGGCCCGATCGTGGAACCTACTGCTGAAAACCTGCTGCTAACGCCTATGTGCGCCCATTCCCTGACGGCCAAGCCCTACGTGCTGGCCGGCGACCGGCACACCAGCGTCAAGCTGGTGCGGGGAGACAATGACGAAGCGCTGCTGCTGGTAGACGGGGAGGACTGCATCACCCTGAAGACCGGAGATTTGGTCTATGTGCGAAAATCCTCTTACGTAACGAAGCTGATCAAGCTGCGGAGCCTGAGCTTTTATGATATCGTTCGGCATAAGCTGAACTGACGGGAGACAGATAAATGAAAAACGAAAGACAGCTTCAGATCCTGAAGATCATTGCGGAAAGACCCATCGAGACCCAGAATCAGCTGATCGCCGCCCTGCGTGAGGCTGGCGTAAAGAGCACGCAGGCGACGGTATCCCGGGACATGAGGGAGCTTCGGCTGGTCAAAAAGCTTAATGACGACGGCAGTTATCGCTACGTTTGCCCGGAGGAGCCAGTGGAAATGCCCGATCACTCCGCTCGTCTTCGCACGATCTTTCGGGAGTCCGTCGCCTCCTGCGCCACCGCACAGAACCTGGTGGTCATCAAGACTCTTTCCGGTCTTGCCAACGCAGCCTGTGCCGCCATTGATTCCATGGACGTACTGGGCATGGTGGGCAGCCTGGCCGGAGACGACACTATCTTTCTTGCCATGACGGACAACGCCGCTGCAGAGCGGTTCAGTGAAGAGATCCGGGAACTGATTCGATAAAGGAGTGTGTTTCCTTGCTGGAATTGCTCCACATTGAAAACGCAGCCGTCATCGAACGGGCTGAAATCGCTTTCGGCCCCGGTCTGAACGTGCTCACCGGTGAGACCGGCGCCGGAAAATCCATCATCATCGATGCGATCGGCGCGATATTGGGAGATCGTGTTTCCAGGGAGTTGGTTCGCTCCGGAGCGGATGCTGCCCGGATCACAGCCGAGCTGACTCCAACAGAGCCCGCGCTGGCCTGGCTGCGAGATAACGAGATCGACCAGACGCCCGGGGAGAATATCCTTGTATCTCGAAGGATCACTTCGGAAGGAAAAAACACCTGCCGCATGAACGGTACGCCGGTCACCTCGGCTCAGTTGAGAGAATTCGGTGACCTTCTTGTGGACGTCTACGGCCAGAACGATGGAAGACGGCTCCTGTCCGAGAGCAGTCACCGCGCTTTTCTGGACGCCTTCGGTGATCTCTCCAAACAGGCAGATGCTTACGGCTGCTGTTATCGGTCATATACGGAGGCGCTGAAGCAGCTGGAGTCGCTTCGAAAGAGCGAGGATGAAAAGGAGTTCCTGGAAGCACGCCTGAAAAAAGAGATCAGAGAACTGACGACAGCCGCTCCGAAGGATGGGGAGGAAGAGGCGCTGGAGCAGCGCGTGCGAAGGCTGCGCTACGCCGAGAAGCTGACGGATCAGCTGACGTCGGCATACGAGGGCTTCCATGGCAGCGATCGGAACGAAGGCGCAGTAGATCTTTTGGTTTCCGCTCAGGCCGCCCTGAACGCTGCAGCAAGGGTAGAGGGAAGCTATGCTGCGCTGGCTGCGGAGACGGAAGATCTTCGTTATCGGGCTGAGGATCTGGCTGAACGGCTGGAGGACGCCCGCCGTGAACTGGATTACTCCCCCGGGGAGCTGGACAGGCTGGAGGAGCGGCTGAGTCTTCTTCAGCGTCTGTCCAGACGCTACGGCAGTGCAGCCGCAGCACGGGAACGATTGGCAAAGGCCAGGAACGAGCTGGAGGACGTACAGTACCTGGACGAGCATCTGGAAAAGCTGGAGTCTTCGCTGAAGAAGAAAAAAGCAGAGCTTATGGCTGCTGGAAAAGACCTTTCCGAAGCCCGTCGGGAAGCAGCCGAAAGATTGGAAATGGCCGTTGAGACAGAATTAAAGGAACTCAGCATGCCCGGTGCGCGTTTCAGGGTATCCTTCACACCGAAATCCTCTCCCGGCTTCGATGCTTCCGGGCTGGAAGAGATCCGGTTCCTGCTTTCAGCAAATACCGGCCAGGCGCCCGGCCGGCTCAGCCGTATCGCCTCCGGCGGTGAGCTGAGTCGGATCATGCTTGCCCTGAAGAATGTTCTCCGCAGCGCATCCGATCCGGAAGTGCTGATTTTCGATGAGATCGATACCGGCGTCAGCGGCATAGCCGCACAGCGGGTAGGGGAGAAGCTTGCAGGTCTTGCCGCGGATCGGCAGGTGCTGTGTGTGACCCATCTCCCTCAGCTGGCCGCCATGGCCGACATTCAGTTTTCCATCGTGAAGCGCCAGGCAGAGGGAAATACCTATACTCAAGTAGATCGGCTGAACGATGAAGGGCGAAGACGAGAACTGGCACGGCTCATCGGCGGTGAGACAGTTACGCAGACGACTCTCAACAGCGCTTCAGAGCTCATCGCCGCTGCGGATCGATATAAGCGAAAACTGCGTATAAAAGGATAAATGATTCCCCGGAGCCGCTTCGTGATCAGCTCCGGGGAATGGATTATTCCAGCGCTTTCAGTTTTCCTGCGATATCCTTCATATCATCGAAGGCTTCGGGACGCCGCCTGGGATCCCTCAGCAGCGCTGCAGGATGATATATGGCAGTGATCTCCATGCCGTTGCGCGATATCCACTGGCCGTGCTGCTGGGAGATACGGTAATGGGGATCAATGAAGCGCATAGCAGCAATCCTGCCGAGACAGACCAGCAGCTTTGGGCGGATGATCCCGATCTGCTGCTCCAGCCAGGGATAGCAGGCGTCCTGCTCATCCGGAAGGGGATCCCTGTTTTTCGGCGGACGGCATTTCACAATGTTGGCGATATAGACGTCATCTCTGCTCAGCTCGAACATCGCCAGCATGTCGTCCAACAGCTTGCCGGCTCTTCCGACGAAAGGCACGCCCTGCAGATCCTCCTGCTCACCGGGACCTTCTCCTACAAACATCAGCTTTGCTTTTTCGCTGCCAGTACCGAAAACCAGATTTGTTCTGGTCTTTCCAAGCTCGCAGCGCATGCAGCGCTGGCAGGACTTCCGCAGCTCTTCTATCGTCGCCATTCTCGTCGCCCCTTCCGTTTCGGTCTGCCTCATTCTAGCATGTCGGAGCGCTGTCCGCAAGGGCGTTTATTCTTATGCAAAGCGCCTAAGTCAAGGGCCTGTTTTTCGGAAATTTATATGAATTCCTCTTGTCAATCAGAAACTCATATGCTATAATGACCATATAAATAATCCGGCATCAACTAAAAGGGGTGTGTACTTACCATGAAGTTTATCGAAAGCAAACCGAAATCTCTGATCTACACCATATTGATTTATATCTTCTGCTTATTTGAGATGGGTGTGCTTTCTGCTTATCGATTTGTGGTTTTGGGTTCTGATTTGGACAAGTGCATGGGAATGTCCGTCAGCAAGGTCACCAATCTTGCGCAGGTTGGCTCCGTTGTTGGCTGGAATTTCATCGTCTGGTCCGTGGTGTTGATCGTGGGCATCTGGGGCTTCAGCATGCTGATGGGTTACAACCGCAATCCCGGCGGCCTGATTGCCATCTTTGTCATGAACGTGCTTCCTCTGATCGGCTTGGCTGCCAACTTCAATTTCTGGTTCGGATATGGCTATTGCATTTATTCCCCTGCCATGGCGCTGTTCGGCCTGACCTTCTGCAACAGCCACAGTCAGCAGATTGCAAACAACCTGATTTTTGCCGCGATCGTTGTCGTGGTTGCGGTCGTATGCTGGGTTATCGGCTATCGGATCCGTGCTGCGTACGCTAAGAAATACGAGTTCGACGATTGATTAAAAAAAAGCAGGACGCGGGCTTTGGCCCGCGTCCTTTTTGTATGCTCAAACAGCTCGAAAGAAATCGTCGGTTATTCTTCAGTGAAGGTATTCGGTCAGATAGGACGCGGTGTTAGCCACCATCTCGTCAAACAGCCTTCTGGCGTCGCTCAAAGAGATCGTCACCAGCGGATCAGATACAAAGCCGCAGAATGCGGCATCCAGGCTCCTGATCATGCTGGCTTCGGCTACGCATTCCTGAATAGCGCATACGTTGGAAATCTGGGGCAGAATCGGTGCAGGAATGTTTCCTGCCATGACCGGCTGCAGCTTGCTGCAGGTGAAATATGCGTTCGTTTCCACCACCGCATCCATTGGCAGGTTTGGGATCTGTCCTCGGTTCGGCAGGTTTACATTTGTTACCATGTCTCCCAGTCCCAAAAGAGCGCGCATCTGATCCACGCCCTCTTCGCCTGTTTCTTTGAATTCGAAGCGCTTTTTTCCGGTGAAGTAAGCTTCGCTGAGCGCCAATCGCTGCTTGCGGTCCTCGACACGGTATTTGACGGGGGTCAGGGTGAAGCCCCAGGATTCTGCCGTTTCAGGGTCCTTCAGATACCAGGCGCCTCTGCTGAATTCTGCCAGATGACGGTCACCCGCAGCGCCCATACAGCCGTAACGGAGGAATGTGTCGGACTTTACGCGGTCCTGAGAGGCAAAATAACTGAAATTCTCGTCTCGTAGGATGGGCTTGGCCGGTTCGCTCAAAAGCTTTTTGCTGTACTCCAGGTAGGCGGGAAAAAGATCACGGCCACGGCAGCTGGCCGAAGTGATCCAGGTAAAATGATTCAGGCCCAGCACATTCACCTTTACTTCCTGCCTGGACACGGGTTCGGTGCCGAAGGCTTCACCGTAAACCTTTCCTAGCAGCGCCTGAGAACCAAAGACTTCGTGGCAGCATCCGAAGGCCTTGATGCCTGGGAAGACCTTATACAGAGCCCGCACACAAAGGGTCATGGGATTCGTGTAATTGATGACCCAGGCATCCGGACAGTTTTCGCGTATGGCGCGGCCGAAGCGCTCGAACATTGGCAGTGTGCGCAGTGCGCGGATGATTCCGCCCGGGCCGGTCGTGTCGCCGACCGATTGCCAGATCCCGTATTTTTCAGGGCAATGGACGTCGGAAGCCATTTCATCAAAGGTGCCGGGCAGAATGGAGATCACAACGAAATCCGCTCCCTTCAGGGAAGCAGCCAAGTCGTCATATGCCCGATAGCGGAAATTGTGGGGGATCGAATTGCCGATGACCTCGTTCACATAGGCTGCCTGCGGATCGATATCATAGAGACGGACGATACCGCTCAGATCACTGGCTCGCGCCAGATCGCTCATCAGGGTCCATGCCCATCCGCGGGAACCGCCGCCGATATACGTAATGACCAGATCCTCCACGCGATTGCCGTAATGCTTCATAAAACCCTCCAGTTGATGGTACGCTCCCGGACACTAGGTCCGGGAGCGTTTGATTAAAAGATCCTGTGCAGATCGTAGGGTTCGAAAATGACTTTCTTGTAGTCCTCCAGATTCATGGGGACGCCGGTCCAGTCGGAGTGGAAATCCCCGTTCTGTTTGATCAGCACGTCGTAAAGTATGTCGTAAGTGTTCCCGTCCGCATCCGTTTCGGTAATGGTGCTGTAGGGCAGTGTTTTGTGGTAGGAGATCACGTGATCCCCATCCAGGAATTCATAATTGCAGCGGATTCGACAGCCCTCCAAAAGCGTAGGCTTCAGGATGCTGCGAAGATCCCGCAGAATCTCATCGTCTGTCTCGTCATAGAGGTTCTCGGGCGTAGTCTTTGTGTAGTCGGCGCGGAATTGGATAGGTACGTTCCAGGGAGCAAAGCGGCGGACAAATGCCAGCATCCGGTCAGCGGCATGGTTGTAGAACAAAACGCAGTTGACTCGCGTGCGCACTTGAAGCTTACCGAATATCTCGTCGTTGCCCTCTTCCACAAATTTGTAGAGATGGCGGGATACGTTGACGCAGGTGATCTTGTCCCGGTTGCCGTTCAAAAAATCAACGACCTGATCCTCGGAGTATTCATTCATAACGGGCAGGGTGGTGTTGATAAAGACTCGGTGTGTAGTCGGAACAGCATCCAGCATCTTCTGCAGGGACTCCAGATTGGCCAGGGGTTCGCCGCCGGTGAATACGAAATCGCAGCGAGGCGTGAATTCCTCGATCTGATGGATGCTGTCCAGGATCTTTTCCAGACTGAAACCGCTGGTGTCGGCGTATTCTTCCTTGTTGACACAAAAGGGGCAGTGATTGCCGCAGTCATAAGGGGCAAACACCGTCACTGTTGCGCCGCCCTCTCTTGTTTTGAATGGATTGCTCATGCCGATTCCTCTTTCACTTCATTGAACATAAGTTCACTTAATAACATAAATTAACATCTTGAATCTCATAAGTCAAGAGCGTGATTGGGTGTTTGCGGGATAAAGCGGCCGTTTTCGAAATCCGAAAAGGACGGCAAACGCCGCATGCTCTTGTACGTCATCCGGGAATATGGTAAAATGAATACACTTATTGAAATTGAAACGGAAGATAAGCCATGCTGATTTCCGACCTGAGAATCAACCATCTGGCATCGCCGATCGGATACGATCTGACTCACCCGTCATTCTCATGGGTCGTTTCGGATACGCCTTCACGCCGTCAGGATAGAGCGCGCCTGCGTGTTTTCAAGGGCGATGAATGCATCTTTGATACCGGGATTTCAGCGGATCCGGATCAACGGGGCACGGAGCTTGAACTGACGATGGAGCCGCGAACAAAATACCTATGGAAGGTCGATGTTTGGGGCGATAAAGGAGACCACGGGGAGGGAAGCGCTGAATTTGAGACGGGAAAAATGGCGGAGCCTTGGCTGGGATCCTGGATCACGGCCGGCGAAATCCGTAACGCAGTACTGGAAAAGCGCTTTTGCCTGGCAGACACGCCGCAGTCGGCACGCATATATCTGACCGGCCTGGGGCTGTACCGCCTTTTCATAAACGGGAGTCCCGCCTCCGATGAGGTGCTGACGCCGGGACTCAACGCCTATGATCGATGGGTGCAGGTGCAGACGTTCGATATCAGCTCGCTTCTCCGTGCGGGGGATAATCTGCTGGAGATCTGGCTCGCAGGCGGTATCTCCCGCGGCAGATTCAGCTATACGCCGGCAGATGGATATGAATACTGCCCCTATGACTGCGCCATCGCAGAAATGCACGTCGTGACGAATGCCGGCGAAACGATGATTGTCACCGACAATAGCTGGAAATGGCGAACCTCGTCGCTGGCAGAAAGCAGCATCTATGACGGGGAGGTGTGGGATCCCGGAAGAGAATCGAAACAGGGATCGGCCTTGCTTTGCTCGCCGCCTGTTGGTGAGCTTCGCGACCGTCTAAGCTTGCCGGTCAGGGTCATAGAGGAACGCAGGCCCCTTCGTATGATCCGGACGCCTAAGGGCGAGACCGTGCTTGATATGGGTCAGAACATGACCGGCTGGCTTCGGTTTCGCGTGCGGGGAGAGAAAGGCCGGATCCTGCGGCTCCGATTCGGGGAGCAGCTTGAGAACGGCTGCTTCTCCCAAGCCAATTTGAGAACTGCCAAGGCTTCGTTTGAGTGGCGCTGCGACGGCGGTCAGCAGATTGCGGAACCGTTCTTTACCTGGTATGGCTTCCGTTATGTGCTGTTGGAGGGCTTTCAGCACCCTGTGGAGCTCAAGGACTTCACAGGCTGTGTGGTTTCCTCGGACCTGGAGGAATCCGGCAGTATCATCACGGGACACAAAAAGCTGAATCGTCTGATCGAAAACATACGATGGAGCCAAAGAGGCAACTTCCTCGACGTGCCGACAGACTGTCCGCAGCGGGATGAGCGGGAGGGCTGGACCGGCGATGCTCAGGTATTCGCGGATGCCGCCTGTTATCAGATGAACTGCGCGGCGTTTTTGGCGAAGTACATGGCAGATATGCTGGAAGAACAGAAAAAGGCCGAGGGCTGTGTTCCCTACGTTGTACCCTTTGCGAGAAACCGCAGCCGCGGTTTCGAAGGGGGCGCCGTCGGGTGGGGAGACGCCGCTGCGGTGATTCCATGGACGCTCTGGCTTCATTACGGGGATCGCGCCCTGCTGCGGAAACAGCTTCCCAATATGATCGCATGGGTCGATTGGGTCGCCTCCCTGGAAGACTGGTCCGCCGCCTGCAGACATTTCGGAGACTGGCTGGCCCTGGACCGGCCTGAGGAACCAACGGAGCGGGTCGGAAAAACGGATATCGGTTTTCTGTGCCTCTGCTACTCCTTTCTCTCCGCAGACTGTACTGCAAAGGCTGCGGAGATCCTGCAGGAAACGAGGATCGCACGTCGAGCAGCCGCTTTTGCGGAGCAATACCGACGAGAGCTTCGTGAGAAGTATTTTTCCGCAGATGGTGAGCTCCTATGCCGCACGCAGACAGCCTGTGTGCTCGCGCTGCATCTCGAGCTTGCTCCGGACAGAGTGAAAACGAGACTGCTTCTGCGGACATTGGTAGAAGAAGCCGGTCATCTGACAACCGGATTTCTGGGCACTCCATGGCTGCTTGATGAGCTTCCGGCGAAAGACGCCTGGGAGCTGCTGCTGCGGGAGGATTACCCTTCCTGGCTGTATGAGGTAAAGCTCGGAGCCACCACCATCTGGGAGCGTTGGAATTCCTTGACGGAGGACGGATGCTTCTCCGAAACGGGTATGAACTCGCTGAATCATTACGCATACGGCAGCGTGGCCGCCTGGCTTTACGGCAGAATGTGCGGTTTGCGGCCCCTGCCTGCGGCGCCGGGTTTTCGCCGGTTCTCTTGGGCGCCGTTGACTGACCGGCGGTTAGGTCTCGCGGAATGCCGACTGAAAACACCTTTTGGTGAGATCCGTTCTTCCTGGAGATATGAAGATGAAAACCTGTGCCTATGCCTCAACGTCCCCTTCGGCAGCGAAGCGGAAGCGGCTCTGCCGGACGGAAGGCAGATGCTGCTGGGACCAGGTGAACATCGTTTCCTTATGAGAAGCGCGGAAACCGGTGAAAATAGAGAGGAATCGGTATGAAACATGTGTTTGTCGTCAACCCCGCGGCAGGCAGCGGAAAGGTTCCGCAAATCGTTCGGGAGAGGATCGGCGGCCGTTCCGACTGTGAGATTTATGAGACGCAGGGGAAGCGGGACGCCACGGAATACGTGCGCAGGCGCTGCGAGGAGAAGCCGGATCAGCCGCTATGCTTCGTCGCCTGCGGCGGAGACGGAACGATAAACGAAGTCGCCTCCGGGATCGCCATGCACCCAAACGCCGCTATGACTGTTTTTCCATTGGGAAGCGGAAATGATTTTGTCAAGGCTTTCGGCGGCGCAGAACGGTTTTTGAATATGGAGGCCCTGTTAAAAGCTGAGCCGAAGCCGATCGATATACTGAAGGTTGGGGATCGCTGGGCGGTAAACGCGTTCCACTTCGGCCTGGATGCAGCTGTTGCGAAAACGATGATCGACGTGAAGGGAAAGCCGTTCATCGGCGGAAAAAACGCTTATCCGACCGGCGTTGCAAAGGCACTCATATGCAGTATGAGGACCTATTGCCGGATGGAAGTGGACGGGGAACCCTTCCACGATGGGAACATGCTGCTGTGCACCGTCGCCAACGGTCAATACGTCGGGGGATCCTACAGGTGCGCGCCGCGCAGCCTGCAGAATGACGGTCTTGCGGAGATCTGCCTTGTTAAGCCTGTATCGCGGCTGCGCTTTCTCAAGCTGATGAACGCATATAAGGCCGGCAGCCATCTGGACGATCCTCGATTTGAAGGCGTGATCCTTTATCGTCGGGGCAGGGTGATCGAAGTCAGCGGAAAACCGGGCTTTATGGTATCCCTGGATGGAGAGATCGTAGAAGGGCAATCCTTCCGGGTCGAGGTGATTCCGGACGGGCTCCGGTTCGCCGTACCGGATGCCTAAAAACAGTATCCCGGGCAGCCTGCGCTGCCCGGGAAAAAGAGTCAAGCATTTCAGCGATTGCCGTATTTCGTGAGGCCATAGTCTTCCACGACCTCCGTCATCCATCGATTGCGGTCGTTGAACATATCGTTGTCCGGATCGCCGAAGAGCCAGTGGTCAAAGATGTAGAGCCCGTTTTCCGTATAAGTGTCAATTGCCTCGACAACCGCGTCCTTGAAGCGCTTTTCGGTGCATTCCTCGCTCATCAGATCGCCGATGGCATCGAAGCCACCCTCCAGGATGATCTGATTTCCATACTGCTTCTGGACCGCCACCAGGTCGTTGCAGGTCTGGGGAGGATCCCAGTAGCGGACGCCGAATTCGATCCAGTCTCCAACCAGCATATCGCACTTGCCGCAGCAATGCATACCGATGGGAAGTCCCCGGTCGTTGCCGCACTTGGCATCCCGAATTTGGAAGGGCTTCACCAGCTCTCGGTACTGGGTGGGAGAGATGAAGGGCGCGCCCCATGCGGCCACGTCGTCGGTGATTTGCACGAGATCGGGCTTGTAGTAGTCGATGCATTTTTCCGCGACGTCGGTATAGAAATTGCAGAGATAATCGAAGAGAGCGTAAACCTCTTCCGGTTCCTCCTGGATTGCGCATAGGCCCTCGACAAAGCCCATGAACGCCATCAGCGTCTGAAAATAACCGTTGTGCATATGAAATGCTATGGCGCTCTGCGTGGGGTCAGTACCGCGGGCACGGGCCATTTCCATATCCTTCTTCGCCATCATTTCCCAGTCAACATCGGAGAGATCCGGAGCTTTGATGACGTCCCGCCATTTGGTGATGTCGTCCAGGATAAAGTTTCCGGGCTCCGGAAGACCGGCATAGCCTGCTTCCTTATTGGCAACGTAGGTTACGCCCCAAAGGTCCTTGTTGCTTCCGCCGGGGCCGCGGTCACCCCGGAGAACGGAAGGAAAGCACCCGGAGCAGATCTCGGGACGCTTGGAATAGGGATTCCCGCCGTAAGTGTACTGCAGCAGGAAATCCGGTTCGATCCCCTTTGCCATGTCCAGATACATTTCTCGCATGGTTCTCTGTGCCATATGTTCCACCTCGTTCAATCAGTCTAATGGACCGTATTCTTGATTGTCGTCATTTTACCATGAGCTTTAGCGGGAATCAACAGTCCGCATTCGAAATAAGGAGCGCTCAGAATGAAAGAAAACGGAATAATAGTAGATGCGCAGCATTCCTGCCGGGAATTTCGTCATGGCTTCTGGTCCTTGGAGGAGGAACCCTCGGTCTGTGAAAACTGTGAATTCTACGATGAAGGCCGCTGCTTCAAAGACGGGAAAACAGCGGATCAAACCACCTGAAACAGATAAAACTTCAGATAATCCGTTTCCGGGACGCCCCATAGGATCGGATGATCCGGAGCCTGCTGTCTGGCTTCGATCTGCCTCAGGCTCACATTCGCGTCTCCCGCGGCTTCGCAAAGCATCTGCTCGAACCTTGCCGCAGGCATGAAATGACTGCAGGAACACGTAGCGAGATAGCCTCCCCGCGGCAGCAGCTGCATGGCACGCCGATTGATTTCACGATATCCTCGATATGCGCTGTCTGCAGTCGCGCCGCTTTTGGTAAATGCGGGGGGATCCAGGATGATGTAGTCCCAGTCCGCACCGCCCCGGGCGGCGGCTGTCAGAAACCGGAATACATCTGCCTGCCGAAAATCGATCCGGTCCGAGAGATCGTTCAGTTCAGCGTTCCGCGCGGCTTGGCGCAGGGCTTCCTCGGATATGTCTACCGCCGTGACGTGTACGGCGCCGGCTGAGGCCGCATTGAGCGCAAAAGCGCCGGTGTGGGTGAAGCAATCAAGCACCCGCCGTCCGGGGGCAAGGCGTGCGGCTGCAAGACGATTGTATTTCTGATCGAGGAAAAAGCCTGTCTTCTGGCCATGGATGAAGTTCACGTCATAACGGATCCCGTTTTCCGTGATGAGCACGTGTCCGTCCAGGTCGGTTTCCAGACCGGCTTGGGAAACAAAGCCGCTGTAATCCTCAAGCCCCTCTTTGGCCCGAAGGGGCGAGTCGCTCCTCTCATAGATCGCTCGAACGGCGACACCCATGGCATCCAGCTCCTCCGTGAGAAGACGATAGACCAGCTCTTTCCGAAGATCCATGCCAAGAGACAGCACCTCTGTTACAAGGATATCCTCAAACCGATCTACCGTAAAACCGGGAAACTGGTCAGCTTCACCGAAAATCAGCCGACAGGCGTTAAAATCCCGACCCATGACCGCTCGTCGATACTGGAGCGCATAGCGAATGCGGCGTCGGAAAAATGCTTCGTCAAAGCGGTCGTTGGTATTCCGTGAAATGATGCGTACCCGGATCTTGGAATGCTCGTTGATCCAGCCTGAGCCCAGCCATTTTCCTCTGGAGCTCAGAACATCTACGATGTCTCCATTGATCCAGCGTCCTTCCGAGGAGAGGACCTCCTCGCCATAGACCCAGGGATGCCCCTGCCTCAGTGCGCGTTCTGCTTTCGGCGAGACCATCAGTTTCGCATATTTCCGTTCCATAGCCGCCTCCTGAGCTTTGCTGAAACGAGGATATCATGCCCCGGATTCTTCGTCAAGCAAGTCCGTGTTTGGCGCTTGTAATTAAGAGATAATATGATAGAATGTGCTTCAATAAAGCAGATTGGAGATTGTAATGACTTCTGATTTCTTTTCCCATCTGACTGATGAACTGATCCGACGGTGGCCGGAGAAGGGCGTACAGCGGCAGCAGGTGACGACCGCGCTGAAAACTTCCCTGAATGCGGAAGACCTTGTAAACGCTTTGGCAGAGGTTTTCCGTGTGCAGCCTGCGCAGCTGGAGGATGCTGTTTCGGAGCTTGGATTGGGTGAACTGATCGCTCAGCAGCGGATCCGTGGAATCGGCGGGGGTGCCGTGGAGAGAAAACCGCTCTGCGGGGATCCGTCTGCGCTGGATCCTTTCCCGGAGTTGTTTCGATTCTATGCCTCGCCGGACCCGACGAAGCCGGTCGAGCTTCCGGGCGGACTGGGGGACAGCCTTTATGCGCTGTCCCTGACAGTGGCGAAGAGCGCTTCTGAAGATCCCTTTCTTCAGCTTTATCATGAAAAGGTAGCGGAATACTACGATGGTTTTATGGATCAAACTGCCCCCATGATCCGCGCTGAGATACGCAACAGCTTTGGTGAAAACGGGCTGCGCTATCTCGTCACGACAGGGATCGGCGCCAATGAGCAGTTTTGCCATTATGCCGCCGCACTCAACAACATGGATCGAGAGCGACGTGTGCAGTGGGTCGTGATCCATTCGCCCCTGCAGCTGAAGCTTCTTCCGCCGGATGCAACGGAGGAGAACACGCTCTTTATGGAATTCAGCCGGAGCAGCGTAACGGAAGAGACCATCAAGCTTCATGAATATACCTCCCGAAAGCTCCGTAGGATCGTTTTTACAAACGGTGGAAATCTCAAGAAGCTTGCCGAGCGGGACGGAAACCTGCTGCTGCCGATGCCGGATCGAGTATCCGGCCGCTTCGGAAGGAACAAGACCCCCATCCTCCTGGCGCCCATGCTGGCCTGCAGCATGGATACCGACGCTTACTGGACCATGATCGGGAAAGCGATCCGGGCCTTTGATCTGTCGAATCCTGATTCGCTGCCTCATTTGCTGGCACGTTATATCCTGGCTTTCCAAAAGGCCAGAGGGACGGATTTCATTTATCTCGGCTGCAGCGATGAAGTTTTGGGACTGCTGGCTGATGAGTTCATCCAGTTCTGGAACGAGGGTGTGAACAAAAACGGGAACGATCTGCTTGTGTCCCGCTTTTTCGGCCTGCCAAGGGACAGCCATATGAATCTGGAGGGCGTTCTTGGAAATCGGAAAACCAAACTGGGACTTTTCCTGCTTCGGGACGATTTGCGCCCCGATCTTCGCCATCCTCTGGTGCACGCAGAGATCGACGCAGCCGATCCGGCGCACGAGGGGCTGAGGCTTGGCGACGAGGAGGTCATCCTGTCTCTCGCCAATTACAAGCGCTTCGGTGAAGTCATGCCTTCGATCCTGCTTCGCGTCTGCGGAATTCCCTCGATGGCGCATTCCGCAGTTCTTGGTGAGCTTTTCAGCGATGTGACCTTCGCGTATTCCCGTATGACAGGGATCGACCCCGGCTCCAATCCGGAGGTAAAATTTGTGCGAGAGCGCTCCGGGCAGCTTTTGGCTGATTTCGCCAGGCAGCTGCGAGACGGAAAGGACATCCGTGAACTGTTCGGTGAAGCGGTTCATGGATGAGATCTTATACGAGAGGGAAGAGGAGCATTCCCGTTTTACGGAGCTGTACCGCTCCGCCGGGCTGGAGGTCGGCGATAACTGGACGGAAATAAACAATCCGATAGTTTCCTTCGCAGCCCGCAGAAACGGACTTCTTCTGGGCGCGGCAACTGTTTCAAACAGGTTTGGCAGGCAAGTGCTCGATTATCTGGCGGTTATTCCGGAATCCCGGGGAACAGGCATCGGCAGACGTCTGACGGAGTTGTGCATTGATTTCGCTCGGAGCCGGGGAGAAACAAGTCTGTGGGTAGCCGCGAAAAAGCCCGCGTATTATCGAAGACTTGGCGCGCATGAGACGGAAGACACCGTACTTTTGTCAGATTGCCGTCGTTGTCCGGATTATCGTCGAAGCTGTGATCCTAAAGAACTGGTTTTTCATCTGAAGGAGACACCATGAAAAAGGATATCATCTCACTTAAGGCCGATCTGCTCTGTCTGGGTGCCCGGGTTGAGCGGCAGACGGCGGGCATGCTGGAGGCGGAGTATCCCCATTTTTTCGAACGGGGTTTCGTTCATGCGGTGAATATCCGTACCGGAGACACCAACATCAATATCAGCGTAGCGGAGGAGTTTTCCTCGGAATCTCCCTATTTGATCGTCAAAAGGGGAGAAGAATACCGCATTATCGGAAACGGCTGGGACGAGCCGATCCGCTTTTACGAAAACCTGCCCCATACGGGCACTGTATTGGATGATCTTGCCAGACTCCACAGCCCGACCTGCATCAATATTTGGCCGAGTACGGTATGTTGTTTCGATACGCCTGAGCTGAAATGCCGCTTCTGCTCCCTGAAAGCGGATGCGGAAAGACCCATGGATACGGGAGAAATGAGCGACGCGCTTAAGCTGCTTTTGGCTAAGATCCCGGATAAATACAACCTTAATTTCAGCGGAGGCACCTATCGCGATCCTGACTGGATGGTGCGGTACTGGATCGAGCTGACCCGAAAGATCCGCGCATTCAGCCAGGTAAGCATCACCATCGAATTTGCTCCGCCCGCCGATCTGAGCCTTCTTCAAAAATTGAAAGAGGCGGGGGCCACGGTGGCGATCATGAACCTGGAAGTGGCGGATCCGGAGCGGCGGAAGGTGATCTGTCCCGGTAAAAGCCGCATTTCCTACGAACATTACCATGCTGCTTTTCGGGAAGCCGTCAGAGTCTTCGGGTGGGGCATGGTTTCAAGCGTCCTCATCGGGGGGATCCAGCCTAAGGAGGAAATCATAAAGGAATGTACAGCGATGGCCTCCGAGGGAGTTTTTCCCACCGTCATGCCATTCCGGCCCATGGATGATTGCGAGTATAACGGGCTGGAACGCTGCAGACCGGAGGAATTGCTTGAGATCGGCGACTGTTTGGGGGGGCTCCTCCATAAATACTGTCTGGATTTCCGGAAACAGCCTGGCTGCACTGAATGCGGCGGCTGCAGCCTGGAAAACGACTGCTATCGGAAAAGAGAAAAGGGGACGGAGAATTGAAATACGTCACGGCGGATTATTATCCCGGGTTCTCCTGCAAGTGCGGCGATTGCCGAACAAACTGCTGCATAGGCTGGCCTGTCACCATCGGCAGAGATGAGTATGAGCGGATGCTCGGAGCACATTGTTCTGAGGAATTCCTGAGGACGATCAAGGAGGCGCTGCGGCTGAATTTTGCGCCGGATGAGGCTCGATATGCGCACCTTGTGCATGACAGGAACGCTCGTTGCCGTCTGCTGAGCGAGGACGGGATGTGTACGCTTCAAAAGCAGTTGGGTGAGGGCGTATTGCCTGACGTCTGCCGCCTTTATCCCAGGAATCGCCGCAATGTTGGCGGCGTGGCAGAGTGTGCCCTCAGTTTAAGCTGCGAAGCGGTGACGGAAGCTGCGCTGTCCACACGCGAGCCCATGCGACTGGTGGAAACGGAGATCGGGGAGGAACCTCTTTTTTGCATTGACATGAAGCCGGAGCAGTATGCGGAATGCCGAAGAGCGCTTGAGATCATGGAGGACCGAAGCCTGACTCTTCCGGAGCGCTTCACTGCGTTGGGCGACGAAATGTTCCGATGCACGGAAACCTGTGATCCTGAGGATGGAAGCATGGATGCTGCGAGGCTCCTCTATCAATTGACCTCGGACTGCTGCGGGAAAAATAAGGTAGCCGGACAGCTTTGCAGCGAAGCGATCCGTTTTTTCGGGATCATCGGAAAGGAAAAGCTCTCACGTGAGGAGGCAGGGCTGCTTCTGGATCGATATATGGAAGCGAGAGAGCACGTCCAGTCCTGTCTGCCGGGATGGGAGGATTACGCGGAACGGCTGATTTCAAGTCACATGTTCTATAACAACTTTCCCCATGTAGGCGGCACGAACGATGGAGAGCGGGCATTTTATGGCTTCGCCGCTACCTGCGCATTCGTGAAATTCGTCTTCATCGGCTGTCTGAATCGCTGGGACAGCCGGAATGATATCGTCGACGTGTTGGCCGGTATTTTCAGGTTGATCGAGCACTCCGATTTCAAGTATCGAGCTGCGCAGGCGTACCGCCGTCAGGCAGAGTACAGTCTCGGCTTCTGGCGTCAGTTGGTATGCCTTTGAGCGCTTGACATTTTCCTCCGCCGCGTATAGAATTGCGGTTATCTGATTTGTAAGGAGAAGAAACTATGGCTAAGGATAAGAAGGTCGAACAGATCACCGATATGGAGGTGGACTTTGCCCAGTGGTTTACGGACGTCTGCGTCAAGGCGGAGTTGGTGGACTATTCCGGCGTGAAGGGCCTCTTCATCCTGCGCCCCTACGGCTACGCGATCTGGGAGAACATCCAGAGCTGGCTGGACCGGCGCTTCAAAGAGCTGGGTCACGAAAATGTCTCCATGCCGCTGCTGATCCCTGAAAGCCTGCTGCAGAAGGAAAAGGACCATGTGGAAGGCTTTGCGCCAGAGTGCGCCTGGGTTACTATGGGCGGCAGCGAAGAACTGCCGGAGAAGCTCTGTATCCGTCCTACGTCCGAGACCCTGTTCTGTGAGCACTGGAGCCATGTGCTCCATTCCTGGCGGGATCTTCCGATGAAATATAACCAGTGGTGCAGCGTGCTGCGCTGGGAAAAGACCACGCGTCCTTTCCTCAGAGGTCGGGAATTCCTCTGGCAGGAGGGCCACACGCTTCATGCCTCGGCTGAGGAGGCCATTCAGGAGACGGAGCAGATGCTCGAGGTCTACGCTGAGTGCTGGGAAAAGTTCCTGGCCATGCCTGTGGTCCGCGGTGTCAAAACAGAAAAGGAGCGCTTCGCCGGCGCGGAACGCACATACACAGTGGAGTGCATGATGCACGATCACAAGGCGCTGCAGGCCGGTACCAGCCATTATTTCGGCGACGGATTTGCCCGCGCCTTCGGTATCAGCTATTCCGATAAGGAGAACAAACAGACATATCCTCATCAGACCAGCTGGGGCGCATCCACCCGCATTATCGGCGGCTTGATCATGACGCACGGCGACAACAACGGGCTCGTACTGCCGCCTGCCGTTGCGCCGATCCAAGTCATCGTGGTTCCTGTGGCGGCTCATAAACCCGGCGTGCTGGACAAAGCACAGGAGCTCTTGGCTGCGCTTAAGGCTGATGGGATTCGGGCGAAGATCGACGACAGCGATAATTCTTTGGGCTGGAAATGCGCTCAGTGGGAGATGAAGGGCGTTCCCCTGCGGCTGGAGCTGGGACCTCGGGATATCGAAAACGGTCAATGTGTCTGCGTTCGCCGTGACAATTTCGAGAAGATCACCGTTTCCCTGGATGAGTTGACCGTAAAGGTACCGGAGCTGTTGGAGAATGTGCAGCAGGGCCTTTTCGACAAAGCCAAGCAGAACCTGGACAGTCATATCTTCGAAGCCCATTCCCTGGAGGAAGCGAAGCGGCTTCAGGAAGAGCACGGCGGTTTCATCAAAACCATGTGGTGCGGCGATCTGGAATGCGAACTCGCCATGAAGGAAAAGGCAGGCATGACCAGCCGATGCATCCCCTTTGAGCAGGAGCATCTTGGAGATACCTGTCCCATCTGCGGAAAACCGGCCAAGCATATGATTTACTGGGGCGTCGCTTATTGATCAAGGATAAAGTTCCGCAGCCCATGCGGCTGCGGAACTTTTTATAATTCTTTTCGTCAAAGTCAACGAAAACATAAAGGAGGTCGTTACCATGAAAAAGAGAACACGCAGCATGCTGTCTCTGGCGGCAGTCCTTCTGGTACTGGTTCTTCTGATGTCCGGCTGTGGAGGCGGGAAAAAAACCGCCAATGGGGCGCTGGAAGATTCCGTGATCTATCCCAGCTCGAATTACCATAAATCCGGCGCGCCGGCGCTTGCGGATGCCGCTGCAGGCGGCGCATATGATGAGGGCGAATATTATCCTTATGAGGGCGAATATTATTATGACAAAGAATACAGCCCTGAGGCTGTAATGAGCGGTGAGAACAGCGCAGCCAGGGCGGAGAGCTTCGATAAGATCATTTATTCAGGAACCGCAAGCGTCGAAACCATTCGATTTGAGGAAACTATCGAACGGGTCTACGGGCTGATCGAGGAATACGGCGGCTTTATTGAAAGCTCCTATATTACCGGAAAGGATTACAACTCCACTTATTATAACCGTGCCGCTTATAGAACCGCGTCTTTTACCATTCGTGTCCCCAGGGATAACTTCCAGACCTTTACAGGGGCTCTGGAGAGCCTCGGGAATCTGACTCGTTCCTCCATTCAAGCGCAGAATATCACCAGCTCCTATTTCGATACCCAGTCGCGCCTCAATACCTACCGTACCGAAGAATCCCGGCTGCTGGAGATGCTCGAAAAGGCCGATACGGTCGAGGATATGCTGAATATCGAAGATCGGCTGGCAAATGTTCGGTATAATATCGAATCCCTGACGACGACCCTAACGAACTGGGACAGCAAAATCAACTATTCCACGCTGGAGCTCAGCATCAATGAAGTAAAGGAGCTGACACAGGAGACGCCCATCAGCCGCACCTTCGGTCAGGAGATCGCCGAGCACTTCCGTTCCTCCTGCCAGTGGATCGCAACTGCACTGAAGAACGGCTTCCTCCTCTTCATTTCCGCCGTTCCCATCCTCATCGTACCCATAGTGATCGTGGTGGTCGTCCTTTTGATTATTCGTGCCAAAAGGCATAATAAAAGAAGAAAAAACGATGGTGAATCTGCCCGTTGACAGTCCGTTTGTTTCAATGTATACTTTTTCAGTTCCATGAATAAGAAAAGGAGCTGTTCATCATGAGGTATACGGGCGTTACATCCAGAGGCATCATCACTCCGATCTTTCGCCAGGGCGACAACCTTGTCTCTATGATTCGGGACAGTTTGCTGGCTGCCGCCGAAAACGAGGGCTTCCGCCTGCAGGACCGGGACGTTGTCGGCGTGACCGAAGCTGTCGTTGCCAGGACCCAGGGCAATTACGCGACCGTAGAGCAGATTGCCGAGGACGTACGTCAAAAGCTCGGCGGCGAGGACATGGGCATCATTTTCCCGATTATGAGCCGCAACCGTTTTGCGATCATGCTGAAAGCGATCTGCATGGCCTGCAAGAAGCTGGTCGTCCAGCTCTCTTTCCCCAGCGATGAGGTCGGCAATCGGCTCATCAGCGACGATGATATGGATCGGAAGGGGATCAACCCCTACACCGACAGTTTTGACGAACGGGGCTTCCGCGCTATTTTCGGAAACAATACCGTCCATCCCTTTACCGGCATCGACTATGTGAACTACTATAAGAGCCTGGGCAGTAATATTGAGATCGTTTTCTCCAATGATCCCCGTTATATTCTCCACTATACCAAGAACGTGCTTAACTGCGATATCCATACGCGCGTCCGCACCAAGCGCATTCTAAAGGAGAGCGGAGCCGAGCGCGTCTGCAGTCTGGACGACATCATGACCGCACCGGTGAACGGAAGCGGCTATAATGAAAAGTTCGGCCTGTTGGGAGCCAACAAGGCGACGGAAGAGAAGGTCAAGCTTTTTCCCAGGGATTGCCAGAAGTTCGTTGACAGCCTTCAGAAGTCCCTCTTCGACGCCACCGGAAAGAAGCTTGAGGTCATGATTTACGGCGACGGAGGTTTCAAGGATCCTGTAGGCGGTATTTGGGAGCTGGCGGACCCGGTGATCTCTCCCGCCTATACAGAAGGGCTTCGCGGCACGCCCAATGAGCTGAAAATGAAATACTTTGCAGACAATGAACTCAAAGACCTCAGCGGCCAGGAACTGATGGATGCCATGCGGGAGAAGATCCGGGCCAAGGACAGCGATCTCAAGGGCGAAATGAATTCGCAGGGCACTACCCCCCGTCAGCTGACGGACCTGCTGGGAAGCCTTTGCGATCTGACCAGCGGCAGCGGCGATCGGGGGACCCCCGTGATCCTGATCCAAAATTACTTTACCAATTATGCTACCGAATAATAAAAGATCCCGGAGGAAACCTCCGGGATCTTTTATTACGATCTAAAGGATCTTCCTGCAGATCCCCGTCAGAGGGCAGTGGCTGCAGTCCGGCTTACGGGCCATGCAGTACTTGCGCCCGTGCAGTACCATGCGATGGCAGAAGTCAGAGGATTTTTCCGGGGGCAGAAGCTTCCTCAGGTCCTGCTCAACCTTCACCGGTTCCTTACTTTTCGTCAGCCCCAATCGACCGGCAATGCGGATGCAATGGGTGTCTGTTACGACAGCAGGTTGTTTATATATGTCGCCCAGGATCAGATTCGCAGTTTTTCGGCCAACGCCGGGGAGCTTCAGCAGTTCCTCCATGCTGTCAGGTACCACGCCGCCGTAATCGCGCAGCAGCATTTGAGCGGAACCGATCAGGTCCTTGGCTTTTCCGTGATAGAAGCCACAGGAATGAATCAGCTCCTCCACCTCTTCCTGCTTTGCGCCAGCGAAGTCTTCCAGCGTGGGAAATCGTGAAAAAAGAGCCGGCGTAACCTTGTTCACACGCTCGTCAGTGCATTGGGCGCTTAGTCTGACAGCGAACAGAAGCTGCCAGTCCACCTCATATTGCAAGCTGCACAAGGCGGCGGGGTACTCTTCTTCAAGAATGCGAATGATTTCATTAATGTATTCCATATCGTACCTCAGAATGGCTTTTTCAGCATTATAACACGGTTTTCCATGGTTTTCCACCGAGGAATATGATATAATCGGGTCGGTGATGAATGATGCAAAGACCTCTGGCAGATGAGATCCGTCCGAAGACCCTGGATGAGGTGGTAGGGCAAACGCACATCCTTGGGCCCGACGGGATGCTTCGTCGGATCATCGAAAGCGGACAGGCTCCGAATATGATCTTTTACGGTCCATCGGGAACCGGCAAAACCACTGTAGCCGGGATCATCGCACAAGCGACGCAGCGCACCTTGCGGAAGCTGAACGCCACGCAGGCGGGTACCTCGGACATTAAGGAGATCATCAGCAGCCTGGACACCATGCTGGCGCCGAACGGCATCCTGCTTTATTTGGATGAGATCCAGTATTTCAACAAGAAACAGCAGCAATCTCTTTTGGAATACATTGAGAACGGCAAAATCAGCCTGATCGCATCCACGACGGAAAACCCGTATTTTTACGTATACAGCGCAGTCCTCAGCCGCAGCGCCATTTTCGAATTCAAGCCGGTTTCACCTGCGGAGATGGAACCTGCGGTGCGGAGAGCCATTCGCATCATGGAGGAAAAAACCGCGCTGAAGGCGGAATTCACGGATGAAGTGATCCGTGATATCTGCTACGGCTGCGGCGGAGACGTGCGCAAGGCAGTCAGCAGCGTAGAGCTTCTTTTCTACGGAAGCAGAGGAACGAACGGCATATTGAGAGTTGCTTCGGAAGATGTGAAGCTGATCGCTCAGAAGAGCGCCATGAAGTACGACAGGGAAGGAGATCAGCATTTTGATGCAGTTTCCGCTCTGATGAAATCTCTGCGCGGCAGCGATCCGGATGCGGCGCTGCACTATCTGGCAAGACTGCTGGAGGCAGGCGACCTGGCTGGCGCGTGCCGACGCATCCTCTGCTCCGCCAGCGAAGATATCGGTATGGCCTATCCCCAAGCGGCAGCCATCGTCAAGGCCTGCGTGGATTCCGCCATGCAGCTGGGCTTGCCGGAAGCGCGGCTTCCACTGGCGGAAGCGGTGATCCTGCTGGCAACAGCGCCGAAATCAAATTCCGTGGTCGTCGCCATCGATCGCGCCATAGCAGACGTACGGGCCGGAAAAGGCGGAACGCCGCCCAGGGAGCTTCAGAACGTCCATGCGGACGGTACCGGCTTTGAAAGGGACCAGGGATATTTGTACCCCCATGATTTCCCGAACCACTGGGTACGTCAGCAGTATCTGCCGGATTCGATCCGGAACGCGAAATACTATGAATACGGCGATAACAAGACGGAAATGTCAGCCAAGGCTTATTGGGATAAGATCAAGAACGGGTCCTGAGAGGGAGTGAGGCGGCTATGCAGCTATACGGTGACGTGCGTTATCTGAAGGGCATAGGAGAGGCACGAGCCAAACTGCTGGAAAAGTTGGGTATACGGACGGTTTATGACCTGATTTCCTATTTTCCCCGGGATTATGAAGATCGCAGCGTAATTCGTGAGCTTGCAGACATTCAGGAAGGGGAGACGGCCTGCGTCCGGGCGGTTGTGGTCAGCACGCCGCTTCTGAACCGGATCCGCAATGGACTGAGCATTACCCGTTTCCGTATAGCGGATGACAGCGGGACAGCTGAGGTGACCATTTTCAATCAGCCTTATATCAAGAACAGCCTTCGCGTGGGGAGCAGATACAGCTTCTATGGCAGATTCCAGCGGTTCGGCGGCAAGCTTGGCCTGCAGAATCCGACCTTTGAGCGCAGCGATGAGGAAGGGAAAACCACGGGCCGTATCGTACCGGTCTATCGGCTGACTGCTGGGATCAGCCAGAATACGCTCATCAAATCCATCCGGCAGGGGCTGGACAGCTGTTTGGATGAGCTTCCGGACCTGCTGCCGGCAGAGACTGTGCGCCGCTATCATCTGACGGATGTGCGGCGGGCCTATCGAAGCATACATATGCCGTCGGATATGTCGGAAGCAATGCGAGCCCGAGAGAGGCTTGTGTTCGAAGAGCTGTTCGTTCTGGCCTGCGCGCTGGGAAGCATGAAAAACCAGCGACGAAACGAAGCAGGTCACGTGATCCCCGCGCCGAAACTGGAGGAATTTGCCGAAAGGCTTCCGTTCCATCTCACGAATGCTCAGTCCAGGGCTATTGAGGAAGCGTTTGCGGATATGGCGTCCGGCTGCGCCATGAACCGGCTCGTGCAGGGAGATGTTGGCTCCGGCAAGACTATGGTGGCAGCCGCCTGCATTTGGGCTGTTTGCCGCAGCGGGTTCCAGGCGGCTTTTATGGCGCCTACAGAGCTTCTGGCCGATCAGCATTACAGGACTTTTTCCGAGCTTTTGGAGCCAATGGGCGTCCGGGTAGTGCAGCTCAAGAGCAGCATGACGGCCAAGGCCAAAAGGGACGCGGTGGAAAAGCTGGCGTTGGGAGAGGCCGATCTCGCCGTCGGTACCCATGCACTCCTCAGTGAAGGCGTAGAATATCCCCGCCTTGCACTGGCAGTAACGGATGAGCAGCATCGCTTCGGAGTGGGACAGAGAAGCGCTCTGGCAGCAAAAACCTCCGCTCCGCATGTGCTGGTCATGTCAGCCACGCCAATACCCAGGACGCTTGCCTTGATCCTTTACGGCGATCTCGACGTATCCATCATCGACGAACTCCCGCCCGGCAGGCAGAAAGTGGATACCTACGCCGTTGACGAGAGCATGAGGCCCAGGATCCAGCGTTTTATTGTCCGCCTCGTGGAGGAAGGCCGGCAGGTTTACGTTGTCTGTCCGATGATCGAAGAGAATGAGGAAGGAACGCTGGATCTGAGGAGCGCGTCAGAGGTCTACGAACAGCTCCGGACGACAGTATTTCCACAATTCAAGCTCGGCCTTCTCCACGGGAAAATGAAAGCCGCAGAAAAAGAGTCAGTTATGGCCGGATTCGTTTCCGGAGAGATACAGATTCTGGTATCTACGACTGTGGTTGAGGTCGGCGTAGACGTTCCCAACGCAGCGCTGATGGTAGTAGAAAACGCGGACCGCTTCGGTTTGAGCCAGCTTCATCAGCTGCGCGGCCGGGTCGGCCGCGGTGAACATAAGAGCTACTGTGTCCTGTTCAAGGGTAAGGGAGGCGGAATCAGCGCCGAACGGCTGGATGCGCTTGTAAAGGAAAGCGACGGTTTTCGCATCTCCGAAGAAGATCTGAAGCTGCGCGGCCCGGGCGATTTCTTCGGCTCCCGGCAGCATGGACTGCCGACGATGCACATTGCGGATCTGTCTGCCTCCCTGGATGTATTGAAGGAGGCCCAGGAAGAGGCTTCCCGCGTGCTGGCGTTGGATCCGACACTTGAGAGGCATCCGCCGCTTATGCGGCGGGTAACTTCCATCTTTCAGAATGCTGCCGGCGGATAATAGGAACCCCGCGGACCGTGAATGATCCGCGGGGTGAATTATCAGCGGTGATTATACATAGCCATTGCGCTTGTACCAGTCCCTGGCGTAGTCGTAGTAAAAATCATTCATGATCTTCATCTTCCGGGCTGCTTCCGGATCCCCGGTTTTGCCGAGAAAGCGGGTAAAGTAGGCGAAGCCGCCGCCTGGCGCCAAGGTATCCACATATTTGACAAGCTCATCCTTCAACAGCTGGTCAGAGCTCCCGGGATGGCTGACGGGTCCGGAATAGTCCCACCCGCCGACGATGAGCATCTTCCGACCGAATTTCGCTTTGATGCCCAGCAGGTCGTTGTCCGTCTGCGCCGGGTCCCAGGCTGAAATACCGATGTCTACCCAGTCCTGAAGAAAATCCTCGCAGCGTCCGCAGTTGTGCATCTGGATCGGTATCCCTGCATCCAGGGCCAGCTCCGCCTCCGCTTTCTGGAAGGGGAGGAGCAGTTCCTTTTCCATTTCAGGGGAGAAGAAAGGATTGTTTTTGGTAGCGGTGTCGTCTCCCATGCTCATCGCGTCCGGCTTGTAATAATATAGGATGTTCTTGTAGACATCCAGGTAATACTCCAACAGATACTGGAATAAAGCCTTGACCTCCTCAGGTTCTTCATACATGGCGCAGAGACCGTTTTCAAAACCCATAAAGGAGACAAGGGTCAGAAAGAATCCGCCGATATGGCTCATGACAGGTTTCGTCTTCCGGTCAAAATCCTTCAGATCCCGTCTGGCAGCCGCCTCCCAGTCGATTCCTTCCAGACTGGGCGTTTTGATGACATCCCGCCATTTTGTGATGTCTTCGAGGATGAATTTCCCGGGAACTGGAATGGAGCCGCCCTCTGCGTCGGGTACGGAGACGGACTCAACTCCGAACTCATTTACGGTATTTCCGTTGGGCAGTTTTTTTGTGAAGTGGGCTGTGGCAGAGCTGCGGACGCCCCAGCCGAACATATCCCACATGGGAAGGTATTCAGGGAATTCTCCTCGCATGGCGCGGAGATAATTCTCCTTCGGTGTCAGCTTGTATTCTGTCATGTTGGACCTCCATATTCCTGTTCAGTAAATATATAGTACGATATGGATATGGAAAAGTCAATCTTTTTCATGGCGGCAGCAGGCGTGTCCTTGTCGATTTTCTACAAAAGACTTGAAACCGCAGCTTTCGGTATGGCATAATATTCAGCGAGGTGGTATAGGATGTCCATTAAGATATTTTTCGTGGATGATGAGCGTCTGCTGCTGGAGAGCCTCAGCGTGTTTTTTTCCACTGATGAGGAGTTTGAGGTCGTGGGAAGCGCGGCAAGCGCTGAGGAGGCTCTCGAGAAGCTGGGCCATGTCCACCCGGACGTGATGCTGGTGGACCTGAATATGGCCGGCATCGGCGGCGTCAGGCTGATCGGAGAGGTAAAGCGCCGCATGCCGGAGATCAGGATGCTGGTACTGTCCACCTATTATGATGATCAGAGTATCACATCCGCTCTTTCCGAGGGCGCAGACGGATACATTTTGAAGAGCGTCAGCTCAGGAGAAATCATCGAAGCGGCCAGAATGGTGGCCTCCGGTCATACGGTATTGGATCAGAAGGTCATGTCTGTGCTGCATCGAAATGCAAGAAGAATGGGCAATGAGATGAGCACCTCGGATCCTAAGCGCGCTCAGTTCTGCGAACAGTACAGCAAGCTGACCGAGCGGGAACGGGAGATCTGCCGACTGATCCAGGATGGACGCTCCAACCGGGAGATCGCTACGGTGCTGCATATCACTGAAGGAACCGTAAAAAACTACCTCTCCAATATTTACAGTGCGCTGGGCGTCCGAGATCGGACCGCGCTTGCCGTCAGTCTGACGCGGACGGCACAATCCGACCGTTGAGGCTCGAAGCATGGAAGGCTTTGAGGATCTCCTGTGGAAAAACGAGGTTGAGATCAATAAAAGCACCGCGCTGATCTGCCTCTATGAGCTACTTGTGATAGCGATTATTTTCGCCCTGGATGTATTCGGTGTTTTCAACGTATACTCCTATGCGACGGAGAATTACTGGAAGGTCGCACTTGTTTTTCTTCTCTGTTTCCCGTTTATCCTTGTGCGGCTCTTCCGGGCCAAGGGAAGATGGGTCAAGTATGTGATCATGACCTGCAGCGTCCTGGCCAGCGGTTTCTGTTATATCATTTTCAATGCACAGGCGCTGCTGCTCTTCGCCTTTCCTACCGCGCTGGTCACGATTTTTTATAACCGCATCCTGAGTTATTATACCTGCGCGCTTTCCGTCGTGATCCTGCTGGGCTCCTACCTGGTCGCCAGTTACCTGCTGCTGCCGCCTCTGTTCCGCAATCGTTTCGGATTCCGTTATGTGATCGTGGATACTGCGATCCCGCAGGCGATTTACTATCTTTGCTTCGCCGTGCTGGCACAGATCCTCAACCGTCAGAGTATGGGCGCGATCCGACAGTTTTACGAAACAAGCAGGAAAAACGAAATGCTCTCGCTGGAAAAGGAAACGGCAGAATTCCGCGGCAGAATGCAGGAACGGGAGCGCATCAGCCGCGATATCCATAACAGCGTCGGCCATACCATAACCGCTGCGATCTTTGCGCTGGAAGCCGCAAAAATGCAGAGACCCAAAGAGCCCGAAGCTGCCGATGAAAAGACGGACCGGGCAATACAACGCATGCGTGAGAGCATGGACATCATACGCAACAGCGTTCGGATGATGAACGATCAGAACATCATGGACGTTGCGGAGCTGGAAAAGCTGCTTTACCTCTGCTGCCGTCAGACGGAACAGGACTCTGATATTACCATCGAATCGGACTTCTCCGGACTTGAAGGCGCGCTGGAAACGCCAATGAGCAGTGAACGCATGAGCTTTCTTTACGGTATGGTGCAGGAATGCGTCACCAACGGTATGAAACACGGAGGCGCACATCGGTTCCGTTTAAATGCATGCGTGGATAACGGAATGATCACCATCGAGGTCTGGAATGACGGGAAGGCGCCGGACGCCGTGCCGCAGGAGGGATTTGGTATCCAGCATTTAAGAAGCTATACGGAGAAGGCCGGCGGAGAATTCTCCATCAACGCCGGTCGCGGCTTCTCCGTCAAGCTTACATTGCCGCTTGAGAGCCTGTAAGGAGGAAAAAACATGATCACGATCGCAGTGATCGGCGGCGGCGCCGCCGGGATGATGGCTGCCTTGGAGGCCGCGTCCCGCGGCGCCGCGGTTTCTGTGTTTGAGCGTCAGAACCGTGTCGGGCGCAAGCTTTCCGTCACGGGCAACGGACGGTGCAATCTCACAAATATGAATGCGGGGCCGCACTCCTATCATGGGGAGCAAGCCGGCTTTGCCGCTCCGGCATTGACGGAATTGGGACCGAAGGAAACGCTTGCAAGATTCCGCAGCCTTGGGCTGCTCACTGTCTCTGAGAAGGATGGACGCGTATACCCGCTGTCCGATACGGCGGGCAGCGTAGTGGACGTTCTTCGCTATGCCATGGCTTCCGCCGGAATACGGCTAATGAGCTCCTGCGAGGTCAGCGGTATACTCAGAACAAAAAGCGGCTACAAAGTGCTCTGGCAGGAAGATTCGCTGGATTTCGATCGCGTGATTGTCGCCTGCGGCGGGATCGCAGGCGAACACTTCGGCGGCACAAAGCTGGGGTATCGACTCCTTGAAGGACTGGGCCATCGCTGTACGTCCCTGCGCTGCAGTCTCGTTCAGCTGCGCTGTGATCATCCCGGCTGCCGAAGCCTGAAAGGCATTCGTGCAGATGCCGCTGTTTCCGTATTCCGCAGCGGCACCCTCACGGCCGCCTCATTCGGTGAAGTTCAGTTCACCGACTACGGGCTGTCCGGACCGGCGATTTTTGAGATATCCAGAGAAGCGCTGAACGGTCCGGAAACTGTTGTTTCACTTGATCTGATCCGGTCCGTCAGTGAAGAAGAGCTGACAGGAATGCTGCTGCACCGAGCCGAGATCACGCCGCAGCTCACGCTGGGAGACGTTTTCCTTGGCACCGTGCAGAATCGGATCGGCAGAGTGCTCGCCGCATCAGCAGGTCTCAAGATATCGGAGCCATTGAGGGGCCTGAACGCGGAACAGGCGCGGCGACTGGCCGGATTGGCAAAGCACTTCGAGTTTCCGGTCACCGGCGATATGGGCACAGCCAATGCCCAGGTGACGGTAGGGGGCATACGGACGGAACAGTTTGACGCCGGGACAATGGAGAGCAGACTTTGCCCCGGATTGTTTGCCTGCGGGGAGGTGCTGGATGTGGATGGCGACTGCGGAGGGTATAATCTGCAGTGGGCTTGGTCCAGCGGTTATCTGGCAGGAAAAAACGCAGCCGAGGTGTGATATATGCTTCGCATCAGAAATCTGATCCTTGCGCCGGAGGAAGACGGTCCTGACAAGCTGCGTCGGCGCGCTGCGGCTGCGCTTGGGTTACCTGCTGCGGAGCTTCTGCAGATGCGGATCGTCCGCAGGAGCATCGACGCCAGAAAACGGGATCGAGTCCGACTTCTCTATACTGTGGATGTATCCATTGATCATGAAGAAGCATGGCTGAACAGTACAGGAAGCGGCATCTCCGCAGCACCCGAAGAGTTGTTTTCCATGCCCAAGCCGGGCAGAATGCCGAAAATCCGGCCCGTCATCGCCGGATTCGGACCGGCCGGCATGTTCATTGGCCTGACACTTGCTGAAGCTGGGCTGCATCCGCTGATCCTGGAACGCGGAGGACCTGTGGAGGAGCGGCGGGAAAAGGTCCGGATATTTCGTGAAAGAGGCGTCCTGGATCCGGAGTGCAACGTACAATTCGGGGAGGGCGGCGCAGGTACCTTTTCCGACGGGAAGCTCAATACGGGCATCGGCGGTCCGGAAGCATCCTATGTCCTGCAGAGGCTCGTCGAATTCGGCGCGCAGCAGCGGATCCTATGGGACGCTGCGCCGCATGTAGGCACCGACGTGCTGACGAATGTCGTGAGCCGGCTTCGGCAACATATCCTTTCCTTGGGAGGAGAGATAAGATTTTGCTGCCGGGTCGCGGATCTGAACGTACGAAACGGGCGGCTTTTGGGTATTCGAGCGGAATCCGACGCCGGTCTTGAGGAAATCGACTGCAGCGAGCTTTTTCTTGCTGTAGGTCACAGCGCAAGGGATACCTTCGAAATGCTCCTCAGCCGCGGAGCGGCCATGGAGCCAAAGCCATTTGCCATGGGCGTCCGCATCGAGCATCTTCAGTGCAGGATCGACAAGGCACAGTACGGATCCTATGCCGGCCATGCCGCACTGGGCGCAGCACCGTATAAACTGGCGGTACATTTGCCGGATGGAACCGGGGTGTATACCTTTTGTATGTGCCCGGGCGGTTACGTAACGGCAGCAGCGTCAGAGAACGGCGGAGTTGTTACAAACGGAATGAGTTATTCCGGACGCGCAGGCAAAAATGCCAACAGCGCATTGCTGGTTTCTCTGAAACCAGAACAATTCCCTTACAGGGACACCCTTGGCGGGATTCGATGGCAGCGTGATCTGGAGCAGAGAGCCTTTCAGTACGCAGGTGGCGGGTACGCTGCACCCATACAGACCGTAGGTGACTTTCTGGATCGAAGAGCGACCAGAGGTCTCGGACAGGTTCAGCCGACATATTTGCCGGGAACGCGTTCCGGCGATCTCGAAAATGTTCTGCCATCCGTCATCACGGATTCTCTCCGCGCCGGACTCCCATTACTTGAGCGAAAGCTGAGGGGCTTTTCCGATCATCAGGCGATCCTGACTGCACCGGAAACCAGGTCAAGCTCACCGGTTCGTCTTCTTCGAGGAGAGAACAGGCAGTCGGTCGGCATCAGCGGGCTTTATCCCTGTGGAGAAGGCGCCGGCTGGGCCGGCGGCATCGTTTCTGCGGCCGTGGACGGTCTGCGGAGCAGCGCCGTATATCTCAGTGAGCTGAACTAAGTCCATCCTTCTGAGGAAAATCGCCATTCCTTTACTTATATATGAAAGAAAGCAGGCACTTTTCAGTGTCTGCTTTCACCTTGCCGGATGCAGATAATTCCCGCGCTGGTTTTCTTTGTAAAAACCTATTTCGTGAGAAGTTCGAAAACGGTATTTGCAATACCCTCCGGATCCATCCCGTAGTAGCGGTAAACCGCGTCGATCTCGCCGAGGACGGCAAATTCGTCCGGCAGACCGATCCGTTTGAAGCGGCCTGAGAAGCCGTTTTCCAAAAGGCATTCCGCAACGGCGCTTCCCAATCCGCCGTTGATGGAGTGCTCCTCTACCGTGACGACGTTGCCTGTTTCGGCTGCTGCCTTGAGAACAGCCTCCGTATCCAAAGGCTTGATCGTATGCATATCGATGAGCTGTACGCTGATGCCGTGCTGTTCCTGAAGCTTCTTTGCTGCCATCATGGACCAGTAGACCGGACTGCCGGCGGAGATGATGGTGACGTCAGTGCCGTCCAGCACCTGAATGGCTTTCCCGAAGGTGAAATCGTAATCGTTGTCTGCATAGACTGCAGGCATGCCGGCGCGATCGATGCGGATGACCATGGGCCCCTGGAAGGTATAGGACTGGCGGATGGCCTTGCAGCATTGCGCGGCGTCGGCGGGTACGACGACGGTCAGATTTGGGATCGCGCGGTAGAGGGCCAGGTCGGCGATGCAGTTGTGCGTAGGCCCGCCTGCAGCGGTGACGCCGGCATGGGTGCCAATGAGACGGACGTTCACATCGTTGTAAGCAATATCGGTATGGATCTGATCAGCGCTGCGGAGACTGAGAAACGGCCCCATGACCTGGGCATATACGATCTCACCCGCCAGGGCCATGCCGCAGGAAGCGCCGACTTGATCCGGTTCGGCGATACCGAAGTTGAAACAGCGTTCCGGATATCTGGATACCAGCTTGCCGGCGGAGGAGGAAGGAGCCACATTATCTGAGTAGGTAAAGGTGAAGTCCAGCCCCTCGTCAGCCATCCGGAGCAATTCCTCCGCATAGGCCTCGCGCGCGCTGGAAAGCATCTGGTCAAAGTCAAAAGTGGATTTTACCGCCATGAGGCTTTCCTCCCTTCCCATTGAGCTTCGACAAAAGCGATAGCGTGCTCGTAGTCTTCCTTTCCGAGACCGCCTCCATGCCATTTGACGTTTCCGGCCATGAAGTCCACGCCGTGCCCCTTCTCCGTATTCATGATCAGGGCGATGGGTTTTTTCCTGGTGATCGGGTCCGCAGGGGGGACCGCGTCAAGCGCTCGGCAGACCTGCATCATGTCGTTCCCGTCCTCAACGATGCGAACATCCCAGCCAAAGGCTTCCATCTTCTTGTCCAGGGGATCATGATTCATTACCTGGGAGGTGGGGCCGGTCATCTGCAGTTGGTTTTTATCTACGATCAAGGTGAGATTTCCAAGCTGATAATGGCCGCCGGACATGAGCGCTTCCCAGTTGGTGCCTTCATCCAGTTCTCCGTCTCCCGTCATGACGAAGACGCGCCAGGGTGCTTTTTGTTTTCTGCCGGCCAGAGCCATACCCACGGCGATCGGGAGACCATGACCGAGAGATCCGGCGGAGACTTCCACCTGTGGGCAGTATTTCCGATTGGTATGCATGCCGAATTTCGACTTATCCAAGCACTCAAAGTTATCGATCATATATTGCATGCTGTACGCGCCCAAATCGGAGAAAATGGTATACAGGGTCTCGGAACAGTGCCCCTTACTGAGAATAAACCGATCCCGTTCCGGCTTATGCGGATTCAGTACATCGAAGTCCAGATAGCGATAGTAGAGGGCCACGGCCGCCTCCACCATGCTCATTTCACCGCCGAGATGGCCCATGCCGATATTATAAACAAGTGTTAGGATTCCTTTCCGGATCCGGTAACATATCTCTTCCAGCCTCCGGACTTCCTGCTCGTCGATGGGAGCTACGGTTTTCACAATCAGCCCTCCTTTATTCCAAATCCTTGTTGCACCGGATAAGGATCTTCGGATATTTCCCGCTGACCTGAGCGTCAAAAGCAGCCACAGCGTCTTCCAACTCGAATACCTTGGTGGTCAGCGGCGCCAGATCCAGCTCCGGTAGCATTTGCGCCGCCCTGGGAAAAGCGTAGGGAGCCACGTACATTCCGGTGATGGTAAGCTCATTGTAATAGCAGAACTTATAAAGATTGAGCGGCATCTCATAGTCGTTCGGGTACATGGCCGCATAGATGAGTTTTCCGCCCTTTGCGGTCACGTAAGGAAGATCATAAACCGCTTTAGTGCTTCCGGTACAGTCGAAAACCACATCGAAGCCGCGCCCGCCGGTAATGCGGTCGGCGGCGTCACGGATGCTTTCAGCAGTGGGATCGATGACGTTTTTCGCACCGAAGCGAAGCGCCAACTCCCGACGGTCAGCGATGGGCTCCGAAAGCGTCAACTCCGTAGCTCCAGACTTTTTTAGGCACTGCGTGATCAGCAGTCCGATGGGGCCTCCGCCGCTGACCAACACGCGGGAACCGAAGCGCAGCTCTGCTTTATCCATTGCACGGACGGCGATGCTCACCGGCTCCAGCAGACAGCCTTCCTTCAGACTGACGGAATCCGGGAGCTTGTAAACCTGGCTCTCATGCCATACCAGCGTCTCGCTGAAACCGGGATGATTGGATTCGTCGGCGTGTTCGCAGAATTGCTGCTGACCATTCTGGCAGTAATAGCAGGTGCCGCAGAACTTGAGGAAGTTCCCGGCCACCCGGTCGCCGACCTTGAGTCCTTTCTTCGTTGCCTTTTCGCCGACCTCGACGATGACGCCCGACACCTCGTGACCCATCCCGTAAGGCACGGGCCAGCCGAAGATTCCCTCCACCAGATGCGGGTCAGAGCCGCAGATGGCACAGTATGCGACTTTGATCTTCACGTCCTCCGGGCCTACCGGATCCTCTGGCACGTCCCAGACTTCGATCCTGCCCTTCTTCTCCGGATCCTTCTCACGGAGCGATCCGATTTTCACGCAGCGGATGGATTTCATTAACGATCATCCTTTCACTATGGTACTAACTGCTCTCCGTTCAGAGAAGCAAATATCAGTTCATCTCCCCGGTACCGAAGGGTCATTAAAAAAGGAGGCACGTCCTGAACCAGCAATCGGAAAAAGAGCTTATCTCCCTCCCATAATGGCAGCAGGGGGACCCGGTCCTTGTCCACCCATTCCAGAACGCCTTCGTCGCAATCGATCAAGGTGCCGTGAAAACGATCGGCGGTGAAAAGATACATGTATTCCGTATCCCATTCATCGCTGATAAAAGTGATCACGCCTCGAAAACGCCAGCGATCCAGAATAAGGCCCGTTTCCTCGCGCACCTCACGAAGGAGACAGTCATCCGGGCTTTCATCCTCCTCAAAACGCCCGCCGACGCCGATCCATTTGTCGTGATTCAGGTCGTTTTCTTTTTTGATCCTGTGCAGCATGAGATACTGCCCGTCTCGTTCCAAATAGCATAAAGTTGTGTTTTCCATAACATATAGATTATATCATAAAAAGGCATTCCGTCAAGCGCAGAGACCGTCTCCGGGAGAAAGAATCTGTAGAAAGCACTTTACAAAGCAGAGGATTTGTGGTTTATTTAAACAGGAATCAGTGTGGTTATGAAATCAGCCGCACAGGGAAAGGACATCGCTTTGGAGACCAAATACGCCAGAAAAGGTAGTGCCGTCTATGCTGCTCTTGCGGCCACGAAGCTGCACCCTTCGGCAGATACGATCTATCGGGAGCTGCAGGAGATCTATCCAAATATTTCCAGGACGACGGTGTACGCCAATTTGACGAAGCTTCAGGAGGAAGGAAACGTCATTTGCGTCGGCGTTGTAAACGGAAGGGAGCGGTATGATGCGAATACCATTCCCCATCCGCACTTCATCTGCGAGAATTGCGGAGCCGTGCTGGACGTTGAGGGACTGCCGGAGCTGGAAGCTCTGGACCGGGAGGCAGAGGAGCACAACCCGATCCGGGTCAGCTTTCACGAAATCACGTTTCGGGGAATATGCGAAGACTGCGCCGACAAGAATAGGGAAATCCATTCATAATCATTTTTATAGGAGGATCACAGAATGAGAAAGTTCGTATGCCTGGTTTGCGGTTATGTCTATGAGGGTGAGCACGCTCCGTCTCAGTGCCCTCAGTGCAAGGCTCCCGCTTCCAAGTTCAAACTGATGGTCGAAAAAGAGACCTGGGCCGCCGAGCACGTGGTCGGTATCGCAAAAGGCGTTCCTGAGGACATCCTTGCTGACCTGCGCGCCAATTTCAACGGCGAGTGCTCCGAAGTGGGTATGTATCTGGCCATGGCCCGTGTCGCGCACCGCGAGGGTTATCCCGAGATCGGCCTTTATTGGGAGAAGGCTGCCTATGAAGAAGCTGAACATGCCGCCAAGTTTGCCGAGCTTCTGGGCGAAGTGGTGACCGACAGCACAAAGAAGAATCTGCAGATGCGCGTCGAAGCCGAAAACGGCGCGACTGCCGGCAAGGCCGACCTCGCGAAGCGCGCTAAAGCGCTGAATCTTGACGCGATCCATGACACGGTCCATGAGATGGCCCGCGACGAGGCTCGACACGGCAAAGCTTTCAAGGGACTGCTGGAGCGTTATTTCGGTAAATAAGAAAATCTGCGGAGCTTCGATCTGCCCGTGCGGCCGGCTGAGCCCTGTGGAACAGGAATGAAAAGATGCGTTTTGCGGCAGGGTCGGCAGGCCCTGCCGCTGCGCGATTCGAGAGATTCTGAAAGCATCGAAGCGGAATGCCGTATGGCACTTAAGAAGGCTGCGGTCATTCGATTCAAAGAAGAAAGAGGCAGTGATCAGCGCCCGCTTTCACGAGGAAAGCGGGCGCTGAATGAAGTGGGTTTCAGCGGTAAAGCCGTTGTCCGAGTTCACTTGTGAGGTTGTACGCACAGAAGGGGACCATGCCATAGCGCGGGTCTGACTCGCAGACATAACAACGCTGCAGACGATCCAGATCCAGCGTCCAGGCATCCTGGAAAAGCATGCCGGAGATTGCCAGCGTGTTGTTGTGCGCTTCAGCCAGGAACTGATCGAAGCTGGGAATCTCTGCGCTTTTTCCGGATGCTGATTTCACCCTCAGGCGGGGACCGCTCCACTGCCGCGCCACATTCTCTCTGGAATCCTTTGATGTGGTGCAGCATGCGGAGGCAGCGCGTTTGCGAAGAGGCTTCAAGCTGCCGCCGATGCGCATGTAACTGGCGTGGATGGTGCAGTATGGGTTTTCGGCGCTGCCGCCGGAAAAATCATCGGCTTTCATACGACCGGCGGTCTGCTCCTCGATCTTGCGCAGCAGGGCGGGTATGGTGATCCTACGGTTTTCTCCGGGAAGGGAACAGCGGCCAAAATAACTGACCGGCTGAAAATGGACGCCGCGAACTGCGGGCATCTGTTTTTCGGCAAAGCGCAGGATATTTCCCAGTTCCTGATCATTCACGCCTGGTACGACGGTCGGCACAAGTACGACGCCCAGTCCCGCTTGTCCGCAGCGGCGGATCGCCTGAAGCTTTTCCTTCAGCAGAGGTCTGCCGCGCAGTGCGCAATAGATATCGTCCCGCAACCCGTCAAACTGCAGAAAGACGGTGCTGAGACCGGCCGATTTCAGCGATTCAGCATAACCGCGCTCTCTGGCAAGCCGGATACCGTTGGTATTCAGCTGAAAGAAAGTGAAGCCCTTCTGCAGTCCGGAGCGGATGATCTCCGGCAGGTCGTCACGCATCGTGGGTTCGCCGCCGCTGAGCTGAAGGTTATACGGTCCGCCGTGGGCCATGAGCCAATCCATCTGCGATTCGATCGCGGAGAGCGGCGGATCAGGCTCGCAGCTCTGCTCACCGGAAGAAGCAAAGCAGACCGGGCAGTGCAGATTGCAGCGCTGGGTCAGTTCAAGAAGCACGCAGCAACCGCTGCGCTTGTGGGCGGCACAAAGACCGCAGTCCCTGGGGCAGCCCTGATCCACTTCGGAAGCGCCGTTGATATCGTCTTTCTTATTGTTGCCTTGATCCCAGGCACGCCAGGATTCCATGCTGCCCTCCCAGACGGGAACTTCGAAGCTGCCGTGTTCCTCACAGGTCTTGCATAGCCTGACCGCACCATCCCGGTAAACTAAGACGGCATCCAGGACCTTCAGACAGTATGGACATACGCTGCGGGTATTTCTTAAGATTTCCATTTGATCAGCCTCCGCAATCATTATATCCTCCGAGAAACAATGACGCAAGAGAATCCCTAAGGAGCGAAAGAGATGAGTATTCGACTGATTGCAGTGGATGTGGACGGTACCCTTCTGAACAGCAGGAAAGAATTGACGCGACCTGTCGCCGACGCGATCCGCGCCGTAAAGGAGCATGGTATTCTTTTCACGATTGCGACCGGACGAGACGTACTGGGACTGCGCAGGTTCGCCGATCTGCTGAGTGGGGAAGTGCCGGTCATAACCTATAACGGCGCGGTGATCCGCCGGGCCGGATCCGGGGAGGTGATATCCGAAACCTGTCTTCCGGAGCCGACCGCGCTGGAAGTCATACATCAAGGGCTGGAGCGGGGATTCTCTGTTATCGTCTGGAGTCGGGGCGTTCTCTACATCGGCCAGGCAGGTGCTTTTTCCGAGGGTTATTCGGAAATGTACGGGATCCGAGAGAGAGAATTGGAAGGTTATGCGGATTTGGCAAAACAGGGGGTCACGAAAGTCATATGGGCAGGAGAACCGAAGTTGATCGGAAAACTGGAGTCTTCCATGAAAGATGCTCCGATCGCCGGCTCAGAAAGCAGTACGTCCGACCCAAGCTATCTTGAATTCATGGCGGAGGGAGTCAATAAGGGAGCCGGTCTGCAGACGGCTGCGCATGCGCTCGGCCTCAATGCTTCAGAGGTCATGGCGGTGGGAGATGGTCATAATGATCTGCCCATGCTTCGTTGGGCAGGCAGGTCTGTCGCAATGGGAAACGCGGATCCGGAAGTTAAGGCGGAAGCGGATTTTGTGACCGGGAGTTGCGATCGTGACGGACTTGCGGATGCACTGTTTGCATTGCTGGAGGACGAATGATCTCCAAGCATCACGATAATGAATAATCGTTTTAAAACATCAAATTGTTAGAAAAACTCTACGGAAACAAAAGGATTTTTAAGAAATCTTTCGTTTAAAACCAAAAACAGTATGCAAAACCGTTGAAACCGTCTTGCAATCTCGGTTAAAATGTGATTTGATACATTGTATTGTTGCTCAGTGTGCTCAAATTGCGGATACTCAGCACGGGAGGTCAGGCATGGTATCCAAAAAATACGTGGGGGACTACCGTCTTGAGAATGTCCTGGACAGACGGGGCAAGCTTAAAACGGTGCCGGTCTATCGTGGACCACTCTTCCGATTTAAACAAGAGGAAAGCGTTGTGAAGAGAGCGAAGGTCCGCTGCATCGTTTTCACTGCTGCGGCAACGATTTCCCTGTTTGCTACGCTGATCATCCGCGCTGAGCTGCTGCAGATCATCTATGTTGTGATGCCCCTCATCCTCTGCATCCTTCCGGTCTCGCTCCTCTGGATGGGTAACTACAATCTGCTTACGGTCGGAAAGACCGTCAGGCGGGATCAGAACGACCGGATTCATAATCGCTTTGCCGGGTGGAGCATAGTGCTGCTTATCCTCTCCGCCATGTCTCTGATCGGCCAGATAACGGCTTATCTTAAGCATGCGGCAACCGGAAGCATTCCGATCACTGTCAGCACGGTCGTCATTATCGTATGTGCCGTTCTGATCTTCATCACGAAGAAGGACCTTGAGATGCGGGAATGCCCGCCTGAGGGATGACCACTCACTTTGCTTATTGCGGACTTGCGTGTTTTCCGCAAGACCGTGATATAAATCAGAATTCTAAAACAGGAGGAAAACCATGAACACCAGGAAACTGACTGCGCTCCTGCTCTGTCTCGTGTTGCTTGCTGCGCTCCTCGCCGGATGCAGCGGAAACTCGAATGATCCGGGCAAGAACACTGAAACCCAACCCACTGCTGCGCCAACTGCGGCGCCCACGGCAGCGCCTACCGCGGCACCGACTGCGGCGCCCGAAGAAACTCCTCAGCCTACGGTGGAGCCTCAGCCCACCGAGAAGGTGCGGGGCGATACTCTGGCTGTCGGCTACAGCCCCTTCAACAGCAAGTTCTCTCCCTTCTTCTCCGAAACGGCCTATGATGCGGATGCCTGGAGCGTCACGCAGATCAGCCTGCTGAACAACGACCGCACCGGCGCTATGATCCTGAAGGGCATCGAGGGCGAGACGGTTCCTTATAATGGAACTCCGTATACGTATTACGGACCTGCCGATCTCACATTGACCGAGAACGCCGACGGCACCGTCTTCTATGATTTCGTTCTTCGTGACGACATCGTGTACTCCGACGGCGTGCCCATGACGATCGACGATGTTATCTTCAATATCTACGTGCTCTGCGATCCCACCTACGACGGCTCCAGCACTCTGTTTGCGCAGCCGATCCTGGGCATGGACGCCTACCGCTCCGGAATGAACAGCCGCGGCAACGTCATTTTTGCCGCCGGTGCAGACGGCTATACTGCCAACGACCTCTTTACCGAGGAACAGTACAATGCGTTCTGGGATTACTACAACAATCAGGCGGGCATTGATTTCGCTCAGGAAATCGTTGATTACTGCTTGAGCAACTACGCGAGTTACGGCGCGGTCGACGTTGCTACCTCCGCTGCGCTCTGGGGCTTCGCTCTGGACGATGGCGCGACGGCTGCAGACTTCTGGGCCGCCATCGTTGAGGCCTATGACGGCGATACCGAAACCGCCGAAGCCACGGAATCTGCCTCCGGCAACAACCGCCTGACCATCACGATCGCCGCTCTCGGCGCCGAGATGCAGGCTGGCGTACAGACCGGTGAAAGCGCGCCCAATATCGCCGGCGTGCAGAAGACCGGCGAAAACAGCCTCCGCATCGTCATGACGCAGGTCGACGCGACCGCGATCTATCATCTGAGCTTCGCCATTGCGCCCATGCACTATTACGGCGACGCCAGCCTCTACGATTATGACAACAATATGTTCGGCTTCCACAAGGGCGACCTGAGCATCGTCCGGGCCAAGACCACCCAGCCTCTGGGCGCCGGCCCCTACAAGTTCATCCGCTTCGAGAACGGCGTCATCAACTACGAAGCAAATGAGAACTACTATCTGGGCGAGCCCAAGACCAAGTATCTCAACTTCGTGCAGTGCACCACCGATGACGACAAGCTCAACGGCGTCGTGACCGGCACCATCGATATCACCGATCCTTCCTTCTCTACCAGCACCGTGAACCAGATCGAGACCTACAACGGCGGCAACGTGACCGGCGACGTGATCACCACCAACACCGTTGACAATCTCGGCTACGGTTACATCGGCATGAACGCCAAGGTCATGAACGTGGCCGGCGAGCCTGCTTCCGATGCCTCCAAGAATCTGCGCAAGGCTTTCGGCACCCTCTTCTCCGTCTATCGTGACGTGGCCATCGACTCCTATTACGGCGAGCGTGCCAGTGTTATCAACTACCCGATCTCCAATACCTCCTGGGCTGCGCCCCGTCCCTCCGATGCGGATTACAAGGTTGCTTTCTCCACCGACGTGGACGGCAACCCCATCTACACCTCCAGCATGTCCGCCGAAGAGAAGTATGCGGCTGCCGCCAAGGCCGCGCTTGGTTTCTTTGAGGCTGCCGGTTACACCGTCGAGGACGGCAAGCTGACGGCTGCACCCACCGGCGCCAGCCTGGAGTACACCTTCTGGATCCCCGCTGACGGCACAGGCGATCATCCCGCCTTCATGATCGTCACGGAGACGAAGAATGCTCTGGCTGAGATGGGCATGAACCTCATCATCAAGGACCTGACCAACTCCTCCGAGCTGTGGGATGCTCTGCGTGCGCAGACCGTGGCCTTCTGGGCCGCCGCCTGGGGCGCCAGCGTCGATCCCGACATGTACCAGATCTATTTCTCCGGCGACGCCGATCATGACGCCGGCGGATCCAACTACCAGTACGCCATCGATGACCCCGAGCTGAACGAGCTGATCCTTGCCGCCCGCGCCTCCACCAATCAGGAGTACCGCAAGGCCATGTACAAGGCTTGCCTGGACATCATCATCGATTGGGCCGTTGAGATCCCCACTTATCAGCGTCAGAATGCCATCATCTTCAGCACCGAGCGCGTCGATATCGCGACGGTTACTCCGGACATCACCACCTTCTACGGATGGATGGGCGATATCCAGAACCTGCAGATGAACTGATCGGCAGCGACAGCACTTTGATCCGCATCCCCGCCGGTTGGCGGGGATGCGGCGGCGCCGTACAGCAAAAAGCGGCTCCTGAACGAGCCGCTTTTTGCTGTATGACGACACAGGGATAACCGGATCCGGACAAAGCATCGGACGGATACGGCACAGCCCCTGAGAATACGATCCGGGAACGGAGGTCAGACCGTGCACAAATACATCATCAAGCGCCTGATCTATTCGGTGATCATCTTCTTCTTTGTGATGCTGATCATCTATGTGATCCTGCGCTGCCTGCCTACGTCATATATCGAACGCGTAGCGCTCCAGAAATCCATGCAGCCGAATTCCAAGAGTTATGAAGAATGGATGGCGCAGTTAACAGCCATGTACGGCATGGACAAGGGCTATCTGTTCGGCTATCTGAACTGGCTGGGGAATTTCTTCACCGGCAACTTCGGCGACAGCTGGTTCTGGACTGTGCCCGTGGTTGAGGAATTCCACAAGACCATCTGGCTCAGCTTTGTTATGGGCGTGATCACCATGTTCTTTGAGCTTATCATCGCCATCCCGCTGGGCATTCTGGCAGCAACGAAGCAGTACTCCAAGACAGATTACACGGTCTCCATCATTGCACTGGCAGGCATCTCGTTGCCGACGTTCTTCTTCGCATCGCTTCTGAAGCTGGTATTCTCCGTCAAGCTGGGCTGGTTTGATCTCTTCGGACTTGTAGGAAGAAACTATGCTCAGCTTGATTCGATGGGGAAGCTTCTGGACAAAGCGCATCACCTTGTGCTTCCGATCGTGACCCTTGTCGTACTGAGCATCGGATCACTGATGCGGTATACACGGACCAACATGCTGGAGGTCCTGAATGCGGACTATATCCGCACGGCCCGCGCGAAAGGACTCAGCGAGAGAAAGGTCATTTACCGCCACGCTTTCCGCAATACGCTGATCCCGTTGGTTACAATCGTGGGCGGCAGTCTTCCCGGACTCTTTTCGGGCGCCCTGATCACCGAAACGCTCTATTCCATCCCCGGCATCGGCTATGCCTCCTATCATGCCATGGTGGCGGGTGATATCCCGTTTTCCATGTTCTACCTGGCTTTCCTGGCCATCCTGACGCTCCTGGGAAATCTGATCTCGGACCTTCTTTATGCCGTGGTCGATCCCCGCGTGCGGCTGTCATGAGAGAGGAGGGGAACTAATGAGCGACAAAATGGACGAAAAGAAGAAAGCAGCATCCACAGCCGAAAACGGAGAAAACTATGCGCTGGACGATGAACGCCGCGTAAAGGTCCTTTCACCCGGCGCCATGGTCGCGAAGCGGTTCTTTCGAAATCGCATCGCGGTAGTCGGACTGGCGATACTTGCTTTCATGTTCCTGTTCTCCTTCTTGGGCGGCGTGCTGAATCCCTACAGACAGGATCAGCTGTTCTATACAACTACCTATCAGAAAAAAGACTTTGCCGGCGCTGTGAAGAATGAGGAAACCCGCTTCATGGGCGCGGAGGGGCAGACCTTCGATTCCATTATCCAGGCACAAACGGTTCTCGGCATCACCACCCACAAGGAAGTGGTGACCTACAAGAATGTGAATTACCATATCAATCAGGAGGGCGAGGATTTCTACTCCGTCTCTCTGGACGACGGAACCGTCATCGGAATTGCCTATAAGGACGTTGTAAGCTCCAGCATTGCGGGCAACAGCTTGGATTTTAATTTTGTTTATCATGTACTGAAGGCTTACTGCAATGAGCAGAGCAGCTTTGAGCTGGACGGCACGGAATACACCATCAGCGAAGGCGGTCTGGTGGAGTCCGGCGACAGAGAAGTGGCCTTTATCAGTCGATACATCGTTTCGGCGATCATGCCGGATGTTTTCCTTTCCCGAGAGCTTCAGGAGGAGCTGGTCGTCGCCCTGGAAAACGGGGACGATGAGTTCTCCTTTACCGACGAAGAAGGCGTAACCAGCGAATACTACATCTCCTACAAGCCTGATATAAAAAACTGGGTCATCCTGCAGGAAACGGCCACCCGGACTTACGATCAGTATTCCTATCCCAACAAGACGCATCCGCTTGGCACCGACGTCAACGGCATGGACATGCTTGCGCGACTGATGTACGGCGGCCGGATTTCCCTGGTGATCGGCTTTATCGTGGAATTCATCTCCCTGGTGATCGGTGTGATCCTGGGCGGATTGGCCGGATACTTCGGCAAATGGGTGGATCAGCTCGTTATGAGGATCGTAGACGTCTTCTACTGCATTCCCTCCACGCCCATCATCATTATTCTCGGCGCGGCAATGGACGCCATGGCGGTGGATCCGCAGATCCGCATGCTTTATCTGATGCTGATTCTGGGCTTTCTTGGCTGGCCCGGTCTGGCCCGTCTCGTCCGCGGTCAGATCCTCTCACTCCGTGAGCAGGAGTTTATGGTGGCTGCGGAAGCAAGCGGCATCCGTGTTTCCCGCCGCATCTTCAAGCACCTTGTTCCCAACGTTATCCCGCAGTTGATCGTCAGCTGTACCATGGGCATCGGCAGCACGATCCTGATTGAGGCTACGCTGAGCTTTCTGGGGCTTGGCGTCAAATTCCCCTTTGCCTCCTGGGGCAACATCATCACCGACGTCAACAACACCTTTGTGCTGACGAACTACTGGTTCATCTGGATACCGGCCGGCTTTTGCATCCTGCTGACTGTGCTGGCTTTCAACCTGGTGGGCGACGGTCTTCGGGATGCCTTCGACCCGAAGATGAAGCGTTAAGGAGGGGGGAAGAAACATGGCAGGAAAAAACGACGGTTATCTCTCCGCCCGTGAGTCAAGACGGATCTCCCGCGAAAACCGAAAGATCACGAACCAGTACGAAAAACAGCACAAGCGAAAAAACGTTCCGGAGTCGGAGTATCTTACGCAGATGCACGACCCCAATAACATGGTTGAGTTCGATAATCTCCACACCTATTTTTTCACCGATACGGGTGTCGTTCACAGCGTCGACGGCGTCACTTTCGAGGTGCCCATTGGTAAAACCGTAGGCGTAGTCGGCGAAAGCGGATGTGGGAAAAGCGTCACCAGCCTTTCACTGATGCAGCTGCTGCAGCGGCCTCAGGGCCAGGTCGTGGAGGGGGAGATCCGCCTGAACCTGGGGGAAAAGGCGTACGATGTGACAAAGGCGCCCAATGAGGTCATGCAGCGCATCCGCGGAAATATGGTATCCATGATTTTCCAGGAGCCTATGACTGCATTGAATCCCGTATTCCGGATCGGAGAACAGATCGACGAAGTACTTCTCCTTCACGATACGGAAAACCGGAACGAGGAACAGGTAAAGAAGCGCACACTGGAGCTGTTGGAAATGGTAGGCATCGCCAACAGCGAAGGGGTATACAAGATGTATCCCCATGAGCTGAGCGGCGGCATGCGCCAACGCGTGGTCATCGCCATGGCCTTGGCCTGCAACCCCCGTGTCATCATTGCAGACGAACCGACCACGGCGCTTGACGTGACGATCCAAGCGCAGATTCTTGATCTGCTTCGGCAGCTGAAGGACAAGACCAACGCCTCGATCATTTTCATTACTCATGATCTGGGCGTCATCGCCGAAATGGCTGATTACGTGGTGGTCATGTATGCCGGCAGGATCGTTGAGAAGGGCACGGCTGAAGATATTTTCTATCATCCAGCACATCCCTACACCATCGGGCTTATGAATTCCAAACCGGTGGTCGGCAAAAAAGTGGATGAGTTGTATTCGATTCCCGGAAAGGTGCCGAATCCCATCAATATGCCGGACTACTGCTATTTCCGCGATCGCTGCGAAATGTGTGTAGAAAAGTGTGCCGGAAAATACCCTGAGACCGTACAGATCTCGGAAACGCATTTTGTGAACTGCTACCGTTACTGCAACCGAGAGCAGGGAGGCAAGTGAACATGGCAAACGAAAAATCCGAATACCTCCTTGAGGTCAGGAATCTGAAAAAATACTTCCCCATCAAGGGCGGGCTTCTGTCACGCACCGTGGGTCAGGTAAAAGCAGTCGACGGCGTCAGCTTTCAGATCAAACGCGGAACCACAATGGGGCTGGTGGGGGAGAGCGGATGCGGAAAATCCACCGTCGGAAGAACGATCCTTCGCCTCCTCGAGAAGACCGACGGCGAAGTGATCTTTGACGGCGAAGACGTATTCAGCCTCAGCCGTCAGGAACTTCGGCAAATGCGCACACGGATGCAGATCATTTTCCAGGATCCTTATTCCAGCCTTTCTCCCCGCCTGCCGATCAGCGAGATCATCGGCGAGGCTGTCAGGGAGCACAATTTGGTGCCCGCCTCCGAATTCGATGACTATATCACAAGGATCATGAAGGAATGCGGTCTGCAGGAGTATCATAAGGACCGTTACCCGCATGAGTTCTCAGGGGGGCAGCGTCAGCGCATCTGTATTGCAAGAGCACTTGCCCTGAATCCGGAATTCATTCTTTGTGACGAGCCGGTTTCCGCGTTGGACGTGTCGATTCAGGCTCAGATCATCAATCTGCTGAGAGATCTGCAGAAGCAGTTCGGCCTGACATATCTGTTCATCTCCCACGATCTCTCCGTGGTAGAGCATATCTCCGACACCGTAGGCGTCATGTATCTGGGGAATATGGTGGAATTCTCAGAAACGGAGCAGATATTTTCTCATCCTCTGCATCCCTATACCGTTGCCCTGTTTTCCGCGATCCCCGTGCCGGATCCGAACTATAAGATGAATCGCATCGTCCTGCAGGGCAGCATCCCGTCTCCTGCAAACCCGCCCAGTGGCTGCAAATTTCACACCCGCTGTGAAAAGTGCATGGAGCTGTGCAAGCATGTCGCGCCGGATTGGGCCGAGGTCGAGCCCGGGCATTTCTGCGCCTGCCATCTTTACAACAGCGCGGAAAGAACTGCAGAACTTGAAAATGAGATGAAAAAAGCGGGAAGCGTAAAAGCGGAAGAAAAGCAGGCAGGCTGAAGCAATGGCCAGGAAACCGAAGGTCTATGACGATGACGACGGGCGTACCATCGCCGATATGAATGTGGAAGGGATGCCCTGGTATGACCGGTCTCGCAGGGAACGGCCGGAGTCCGGGGAACCCAAGACCACCATGGATCGTTCTCAGCGTCAATCAACCATCTTCGCCGTCGTCATGGCGGCACTGCTGATCGCTTTGGTCTTCGGCGTCGGGTATTTTCTGGTGATCCTGTTGATGGACACGCTCCTGAGATGACCATCACCCGTTCCTTTTGGGGAACGGGTGTTTTTTTATCTGAAAGCACTTGCTTTCTCCCGGGACGTAAGATATAATACGCCCCGAAAAGGGAGTAACTTGCGGCTTTGCCGTGGCTGCAGCGTCAATACGATGCGGGACATCCGCCGCAGCCTTAATAAGTGAGACTTTTGCCTGAGGGCAAGAGTCTTTTTCTTTATCCCTTTCCGAAAGGAGAAATCATATGCAGCGGTATCTTGAGACGCCGGAACAGGTCCTGCAGGATCTTGGGACCACGTCCCAGGGCCTCAGCGCCTCGGAGGCTGAGGAGAGGCTCACGAAGAACGGCAAGAATAAGCTGGCGGAGGCAAAGAAGGACAGCCTGGGAAAACGCTTTTTGAAGGCGCTGTGCGATCCCATGATCTTTTTGCTTATCGGCGCCGCTCTGATTTCCACCCTGACGACGGTATATCAGAACGTCGTTCAGCACGAGAACGAGAGCTATGCGGATCTGTTCATTATCCTGTTCGTGGTGCTCATCAACACCGTGCTGAGCGTCGTACAGGAGAGCAAGGCTGCGGAGGCCATCGATGCACTGATGGAAATGACCGCCGCCACCAGTAAAGTCATGCGGGACGGGCTGATCAAGGTCATCCGCAGCGAAGATATCGTCGTGGGCGACGTGGTGGTGCTCGAGGCTGGTGACGCCGTACCTGCGGACTGCCGCATCCTGGAGAGCTACAGCATGAAAGCGGAGGAATCCGCGCTGACCGGTGAAAGCGTACCGGTGAGCAAGCTGGTAGACGTTCTGATGCTTTCCGGCAATCAGAAGGATATTCCCCTGGGTGACCGGAAAAACATGCTCTACAGCGGCAGTACGGTCGCTTACGGGCGCGGCACCGCTGTTGTGACCGCCACCGGCATGGATACGGAGATGGGCAAAATCGCCAGCGCACTGAGCATGGCGGAGGACGAGAAAACACCGCTTCAGAAAAAACTGACTGCGCTCTCCACCACACTGACCAAGCTCGTGATATGCATCAGCGCTTTCGTCTTTCTTTTCGGTGTGGCTCGTGAACTGTTCTTCGTCCAGGGAGACGCGCCGGTATTAAATGTGATCCTGGATACGTTCATCATAGCGGTGGCCCTGGCGGTGGCGGCCATTCCCGAAGGACTTCCGGCTGTGACTACCATTATCCTGTCCATCGGCGTTACCAGTATGTCCAAGCGTCAGGCGCTGATCCGTAAGCTGACCGCTGTTGAGACATTGGGCTGTACACAGATCATCTGCTCAGACAAAACCGGGACACTGACACAAAACAAGATGACTGTGGTGGACACGTATACGGACGACCCGATGCTGCTGGCAAAAGCCATGGCGCTCTGCAGTGACGCAAAGCGCGGCCTCGGTATGCACGAGGCGACAGGCGAACCGACAGAAGCAGCACTCGTTAACCATGCGCACGATCTTCAGCTTTATAAGGATGAACTGGATGAAAAGTTCCCCCGCATCGGGGAAGCGCCGTTTGATTCCATGCGGAAAATGATGAGCACGGTGCACCAGGAAACGGAAGGCATCCGCCAGTATACGAAAGGCGCTTGTGAGGTAGTGCTGGCGCGGTGTACCGGCTTCATTCAGGACGGAAGCGTAAAACCCATGACGGAGGAATACCGCCAGTATGTGATCCAACGGAACAAGGAATTTGCAGACCGTGCGCTTCGGGTACTCGGCGCCGCTTACCGGGTGTGGGAGGAGGCTCCGCCCAGCTATGAGGCGGAAGCTCTGGAACAGGAGCTGATTTTCATAGGCTTCGTGGGTATGATCGATCCCTGCCGTCCGGAGGTTTATGACGCCATTACCGAATGCCGCAGCGCCGGCATCCGGCCTGTCATGATCACAGGCGATCACAAAGACACAGCGGTAGCGATCGCCAGAGATCTGGGCATCATCACGGACGAATCGGAAGCGATCGAAGGCGCACGGCTGGAGGACATCAGCGATGAAGAGCTGGTTGAGGCCGTGACGAAGTACTCCGTGTATGCGCGGGTCCAGCCGGAGCATAAGACACGGATCGTCAGAGCGTGGCAGGCACGTGGTATGGTCGTTGCAATGACAGGCGACGGCGTGAACGACGCCCCATCCATCAAAGCCGCGGACATCGGCGTCGGGATGGGAATCACCGGTACGGATGTGACAAAGGGCGTCAGCGATATGGTGCTGGCGGACGACAACTTCGCTACGATCGTCAACGCAGTGGAGGAAGGCAGAAAGATTTACGACAACGTTCACAAGGTCGTTCAGTTCCAGCTCATTACGAACCTTTGCGAGATCCTGGCCGTCTTTGCCGCATCCATGCTGGGCATCAAGATCCTAAGCGCTGCGCACCTGTTGTGGATCAATATGATCACCGACTCCGCGCCGGGACTGGCGTTAGGAATGGAGCAGGCAGAGGAGGGGCTGATGAAGAGAAAGCCTCGCCCTGCGGACGAGAGCCTGTTTTCCAACGGCAGCAGTGTGATTATCCTGGTACAGGGCATATTGATGGGTGCTTTGATCGTATTTTCTTTCCTGGTCGGCGAGTGGCTTGAAAACGGACGCTGGGCCTTTGCCGCCAGCGCCGACGGCATGACAATGGCGTTTCTTACCTGCAATTTCGCCGAGATGTTCTGCGCCTTCAGTACCCGCAGCCTGACCAAATCCCTGTTCAAACTCAAATATCAGAACTGGTGGCTCTGGGGCGCACTGCTCTGGACGATCGTGCTCACCTGCGGCGTGCTCTTTGTTCCGGCTCTCTGCCGGCTCTTTGGCTTGACTTCCATCAGTCCCAAGGAGTTCCTGGTTGCGCTCGCCCTCGCATTCCTCACGATCCCCTTCTCGGAGTTGGCAAAGCTCATCCGGAAGAAAGGAGCCAGGCATGCTGACGCTTGAGAACACACACGGTTACCGGGTAACGCTGCTGAAAACCGGCGGCGCGATCCAGTCCTTCCTCATGCCGGATCGCAACGGCGACAGAGGCGATATCGTATTGGGCTTCGATCAGCCGGATGCGTATCCCGGACGCGGCTGTCTCGGCGCATTCGTCGGACGCTATGCGAACCGGATCGGCGGCGGTGAATTCCCGTTGAACGGGCGGGTCTATAAAGTGACGAAAAACGAAGGAAACAATACGCTGCACGGAGGTCACGGTTATCATCTCCGGACCTGGACCCTTGAAAAGACAGAGGACGGCGCCGCGCTCAGCATCTTCGATCCGGACGGAGAAGAAGGCTTTCCTGGCAGTGTCAACGTCCGTGTGGATGTGAGGCTGACCGACTCCGATGAACTGATCCTGGATTATTCCGCCGAATCCGATTCCGATACGGTGATCAACCTGACAAACCACAGTTATTTCAACTTGTCCGGAAGGGATCAGATCCTGGACCATGAGCTCTATCTGAATTCGGACCGATATCTTGAGGTCGATGACGGCCTGATCCCAACGGGAAAGCAGATCGACGTAACGGGGAGTGAATTCGATTTTCGAACTCGCCGACCGATCGAAAGCGGAAAATACGATCATTGCTTCGTTCTGAATACTGAGGGTATCCAGGCGGAGGTCTGGGATCCGGACAGCGGTCGCGGCTTTCGTCTGGAAACGGACCAGCCGGCTGTTCAGCTCTATTGCGGAGGCGGTCTTGCAGGGCTGAAGGGCAGAAATGGTAAAGTCTACCAGCCCTTTGCCGGCTTTTGCCTGGAGACCCAGCATTTTCCGGATTCACCGAATCACAGGGAGTTTCCGGATACGATCCTTCGAGCAGGCACGATCTTTCACAGCAGAACGAAATTTTCCTTCTTCATCGACTGATGCAGCAGTATCCGCTATTCTGAAAATGTGTAAAAGAAAGTGGCATGGCACAGACCATGCCACTTTTCACTATTATGTTGAAATTAACGAAGGCCTAAAGTATAATAATTGTACTAATTGATTAACAAAAGAAGTCGGGTCATCTTTTTGATCATTTCGGGCGAACTGTAACGGTACACAGCGTGATGAGCAGATTCAGAACGAGGTCATTCAGCCGCTCCATATTCATCCGAAGGGAAGGGATGACCTCCTCACTGATGCGGAAATCCACGAACCTGCGCATCAGAACATCCGGCTCATTCTCGGGAAAGGACTTCTCAATACCGTCTGCAGACATCATGGCGCGCATTTCCCGGCCGATTTCACGATACAATGCATTGACGCGTTTTGCGCGAAGCTGCTGCTGCAGTCGGTCCTCCTCTCCGAGTTCCGCCGCTTTGCGCTGTAAAAACCTGGCTCGGGCAATGGCAGACCTCATATTTTGCGAGAGGCAAATCCACTGATTCAACAATGCTTCTGCTTGAGGGGAGTATTCACTCATTGCTTTTTTCCTCTCCATGGGATTCGGTCGCTGCCGACTGGCGGTCGTTGCGGACGGACCTTTTAAAGATTGCAATCGTCACGTGAAGATATCCGACGGGATCCTTACGTGCCGTTAACTCGATAGGAAGTGCGACATGAAAGAAGAGAGCCTTTTGGACAGAGCGCAAAAAGAAGGGTATTGTCGTCAGATGACCGAGCTTCTCCCGATTCTTCGCGGTCGGCTGGGGATGACGCAGGAAGAACTGGCTCGGGTCAGCGGCGTCAGCCGCGTTACGATCTCACAAATCGAATCCGGGCGAGCCAAGATGAATTGGCTGCATTTTTCCGCTCTGATGATGATCTGTAATGCAGATCGGAACGCAAAGGAACTCCTCTATATCCGCGGACTCTTGGATGAGCGGCTGCTCCGGTTTTACCAGTTGGGCGCCGAGCACCCGCTGTTGAACGTGCACGTGGATCCGGATCTGATCGGCTTTTTGAAGGAGTATACAGCAGATTGACGCGATAATCAACTGAAAATAAGTCGGACGGCGAACAATATCTGTCGCCGTCCGACTTTTTCATGTGATGACTCAGCGCTCATAGACCAGGGAGACTTCACGATCATCCATGGCCCGCTCCAGAGCGGTCTGCAGCGTATTCAGGTTACTGGAATAAATGTAGTATTCCACCGTTCCATCCAATTTGCAGGCGTATTGCCGGTCGTTGATCTTATGGAAGCTCATAAACCGTTCTGTGCCATCCTTCAAGCGGATCGTGATGGAACTGGAATAGTCCTCCGCATAAGTCGTATCCGGTGGCAGGGAACTGACCTGACGGAAGTTGAGCGTTCTACTGTAAATGCGCTTTGTATTGGTCTCTCCGACTTCTTTGCCGTTGAGATGGCTGCAGGTCCGGACCACCTCGATCCCGGAACCGGTCACGTCGTCATATTCGTAGAGCGCCATTTCGTAGATTTCGCCGTGGAAATCGTAAATCACGGAATCGACGTCGTGGATACTGATGATCCATGGAGTGCGGATTTGAAGGCTCATGTAGTTCAGGTCGATCCAGTCGAAATTCGTTTCCTTATAATTCAGGATCGTCAGATAATCCACCTCTCCAGCCATAAAAGCGTCATATTGCCGTGCGATGGCGGCGATACACTGGTTTTCGTTTGCAATGCCGATCACAAGCTCCAGACTGATCCCCGATTTGTCCTCGATATACTGACGGGCAGGATGATCCAACCCAAATTCATGTAGCTGATCCCTGGACGTGATATTGCCGGCGATGGCTTCAAGGGAAGTCGTAGCGAGAACGTCCAGCAGAGCTTCGATCGTTTCCGACGTACAGGGGGACACGAAAGGCTGGACCATCATATAGGCTGATGACGTGATATTGCCCTCCATGTTCAGGTCTTTATCCAGCACGACTTCGGTTTTCTCCCCATCCCGGCGTGTGAGGATGAATCGGGTCAGGTTTTCGTAGATTTCTTTGTTTTCATACGTGGGAAAGGAGTCGATCGCCAGATATTCATAGGGCTGCCGTGTCATCAGTCCGGTCAGATAATTGCCGATGGTATAGACGGTGTCGTCCTGATCGGTATTGGCATAGTAATAATTCTGGACCGGCGTCTCATTTCCGACAAAGACGGTAGTGGAACTGCCGTCGTCAAAACTGACGGTCATTGAAAAGCGAGGATCGTCCAGCCCGTACACGCTGAGATCAACGGGCTTCTCCTCGATCTTCGAAGTAGCGGTAATGGAAGAAATGGTGAACATCATGGAACGGAAGCGGGATTCATTGTAGCCGAAAAAGGTGTCTTCCGGCGTTGCGGTGAAGGTATAGCTTCCATTATCCTGGCGATGTGAAAGGACAACGAATTCGCTGCCGTCCTCGTAATGGAAGGTGATGCCGGACACCTCATTGCCGCTGCGGTGCACAAGATAGTATACCGGAGCTTGGGTAGGCTCCGGCGTTTCCTGGACCAGGACTTCCTTTTCAGGAAAGACGAATTTCAGCAAAACAAACGTCAGGGCCAGTACCACTACGACTGCGGCGGCAATGACGATGCGTTGGATATTCTTGGACATTACAGGTGTCTCCTTTTGGACCAGATCAGGATACCAGCCGCCAGGATCAACAGGGGAAGGGCGATGACCACCAGGTAGAGAACAAGGCGGCTCTGCCAGCTGAGGATATTCAGCATGGTGGATTCAAAATTCTTGTCGGGTATCACGATGCCATCGCTGTATTCGCTGATATAATCCAGCACATGCTCCATAAACTGCCCGTTCAGGTAGTTGCTGGCCTTCAGGACGCTGTCGGAAATCATACCTGCGGAACAGAAAAGGATATCGCCTCGAGTGTAGTTCATATTTTTGTCCGTGACGAGGTATTCCGAAATCACGCACATATTGAACGGACCGGTGGGATCCTTTTCCTCATCGTAGTCGTAGCCCAGAGTGATCTCGTCCAGATCCTTGGTATATGACTTTTGGGATGATGTCATGAGGACGGCAAGATTGTGAGAACCGGTTTCGGTGCCGGTCAGCTCGATGGGCATACAGGCCGGGATCAGCGCGAAGTGGTTTTTGGTGTTCAGCCTGTCAGTGACGTTTTTCACATTGGCAACGGTCGGGACCACGTAAAAGGGCATATTACTGATGCTCTGATAGTTGTCCAGAATGTATTCGCTGCGATAGCGGATACCCCATTCTTCGAAGAAACCGGTCAGGTTCGTCAGGCTGACGCTGGTCTCCGGGGTGAGAGCGACGATAGCATCTCCGCCGCGCTTGAGGAAGGCGTCCAGCTTATCGATCTCATCCTGGCCGTAGTCCGTTTCGGGAGAAGAAATAATGAGGAGCGTGCATTCCTCAGGGATCTCGTCCTGGGCCAGGATAATGACCTTCGTATCATAATTCATCTTGTTGAGGATCGAATCCAGTTGATCCTTGGAATAGTCTTCCCCGTGACCGCGGATCCAGCATGCGGTATTGACGGATTCCTGCGTGACGAACAGCAGGGAGGAGGTAAGCGCCTGCTCTGCTCGGATACCGACGAAATAGCTGATATTGGAGTCCTCATCCACTTTGATGTTGTAGAGGCTGTTTGGCGACATGGATTTTTTGCGCAGGTCGCTTTCCACGATCAGATAGTTGTTGCCCAGATCGCCAAGATCATTGTACTGTTCGAAGATCTTGGGGTTCATATTGGGGTTGATGTAGCGAACATTGATTTTTCCGCCGCCCAGCGCCTCATAGCGCTGGAGGATCTCATATACGTTGCTGAGCATTTTGTCGGAATCGCGGAAAACCGTTTCATCGGCGAGAACGGTTATGGTAACGTTCCGGGTCATGTCGTCGATCACTTCTTTGGTATCCTCAGAAATTTCGAACAAATGCTCCTTCGTCATGTCGAATTCCCAGACGAAACGATCGGTCATGTAACCCAGCAGAACGTTTACCAATATAATTGCGATGATAAAGATGATCGTGAAGATCGTAGCCAGGGTGCCGTATTTGAATTTTCGGCTTTTGATCTCTTCTTCTTCGGCAGCCAGCGCTTCGTCTATCAGGCCTTCATTCAGGATTTCGTCATCCGGTTTTCTTTTCATGTTATCTCAATCTGCCCTCAGGCAGCTCCTTTCTTGGGAATAAGGGCCGCAGTTGCGTGAGCCCTGCAGGAATCGATCAGCTCCATCGTTTCTTTTCCAGAACACGTACCGTCAGGAAAAGGAAGACGGCTGCGGCGCAGAGATAGAAGAAGAAGTCGGCAACGGAGAATACACCCACGTAAAAGGTGTTGTACCGGCGGAATACGGAGATCCAGTAGAGGATGCGCTTCAGCCAGGTCAGATTGATGAGGCTGTAGGCATAATCCATCAAAAACAGGAACACATTGATGGCCAGGGTTGCAATGTTGGCGACCAACTGATTTTCAGTCAGCGAGGAAACGAAACAACCGATGGCGATGAAAACCGCACCGACAGCAAGAAGGGCAATGTAGTTTCCGAGAATGATGGCGGTATTTGGCGTACTGACCGCGGCAATGATGATGACCTGAATCAGAAGAAGCGCAAGGGAAATCACATAGACTGTGTAAGCCGCAAAGAACTTGCCCATCACGATGCCCGCCGGCTTCACCGGAGAAGTCAGCAGCAGCTGATCTGTTTTCTGCTTGTATTCCTCGCTGAAGGTGCGCATGGTCAGCACCGGGGCCAGGACGATCAGCGCATAGAACATGATGGAGAACACGGAGGTCAACTGATTCTTCGCCGTCATCATATTGAGGATGTAGAACACAAGATTCATCACGAAGACGAATGCGGCGATGAAAACATAGCCGACAGGGGAGGTGAAATAAGCGCGCAGATCACGCTTGTAAATGGCAGCCATCAGTCATCTGCCTCCTTGCTTATATTGGACTTATCGGCTTCGGAAGCGCCGCCGCTGACATTCAGCGCCGTATCCGCGGATACCTTTTTGGGCGCTTTGTTCTGCGGATTGCGCTGCCGCTTCTTTTCCTCAACCAAAGACAGGAAGATATCCTCCAGACTCAGATCCATGCTCTTCAACTGAAGGATGGGATAACCGGCCTTGGCCAACGCCATAAACATGGGCTTTCGAATATCCACATTAGGCTTGGCTTCCACCAGGAAATCGTAAGAACCCTTTTCCGCCTGCACCGTCACGTCCGCAAACTGGACGCCGTCGATGCTCCGCAGGATCTTCCTGACCATGTCCTGCGGGCCTGCCACCCTGACAGAGAGCTTGCGGTCCCCGGTGATCATGGCCGAGAGGTTTTCAGGCTTGTCGTCGGCAACGATCTGACCGTTGTTGATGACCAGGACCCGCTCGCAGATGGCACTGACCTCCTGCAGGATGTGGGTGGATAAAACGATGGTGCGGTCTTTGCCCAGATTCTTGATAACGTTGCGGATTTCAATAATCTGCTTGGGATCAAGACCGACGGTAGGCTCGTCAAGGATCAGGACTTCCGGATTTCCGATCAGGGCCTGCGCCATGCCGACGCGCTGTTTATAGCCCTTGGAAAGGTTGCGGATGACCCGCTTGTATTGATCCTTCAGGCCGACCAGCTCGCAGATCTCCATTACGTGATCCCTTCGATTCAATTCTCTGGACGCCTTCAGATCGAATATGAAATCCAGGTATTCCTCCACCGTCATGTCCAGATAAAGCGGAGGCTGCTCCGGCAGGTAACCGATTTGCTTCTTGGCCGCTACGGGATCCTCCAGCACGTCGATGCCGCCGATACGAGCGGCGCCGGAGCTGGCGGACAGATAGCCGGTGATAATGTTCATTGTGGTGGATTTACCTGCGCCGTTCGGCCCCAGGAAACCCACGATCTCTCCGTCGCCTATGGTAAAGGAAAGCCGGTCGATGCCGCGCTTTTTACCATAGGTCTTGGTCAGATTGGATACTTCGATCATCCTATGATTCCCTCCTGCTGTCGTGCCGCAAAGCCTCCGCAGGATGGGCCTGCGGGGATGCAGAGGAGCAAAAAGCTCCCAAAACGAAGCTATTATGACAGACAATTGTTACAATAGTATGAAGTTTGGCGAAATCGCGCATAAACAGCTATTTTTTATTATAACAGTTCCTTCTCATTTTTACAATAATAATCAGTAGATATCAAAACCGAAAACGCGATGCAGACAGCGCCGGAATACCGATCCGGGCATCTTTTGCAGGGCGAGTCTTTTTTTTTTAGCAATTGGGTGATATAATAATAAATCAAGACTGTATTTCACGTGAAATCACCAAGATTAAGGCGGATTGTATTAAATGAGCATCGTTACGAAGATTTTCGGAACCCGTTCCAGCAGGGAAGTCAAGAAAATCATGCCCCTGGTGGAAAAGATCGAAGCACTGGAGGACCAATACCGGTCGCTGACGGACGAACAGCTGAAGGCGAAAACACCGGAGTTCAAAGAGCGTCTCGCCTCCGGTGAAACCGTGGATGATATCCTGCCTGAGGCCTTTGCCGCAGTGCGGGAGGCCAGCGACAGAGTCCTCGGGATGCGCCATTTTCCTGTACAGCTGATCGGCGGCGTCGTGCTCCATCAGGGGCGGATCGCGGAAATGAAGACCGGTGAGGGCAAGACGCTGGTGGCAACGCTTCCGTCCTATCTGAACGCGCTGGGCGGGCAGGGCGTGCATATCGTCACCGTCAACGATTATCTGGCAAAACGCGACAGCGAATGGATGGGAAAGATCCATCGTTTCCTGGGGCTCAGCGTGGGCTTGATCGTTCACGGGCTCACCAGCGAAGAGCGCAGGGCCGCTTACGCAGCCGATATCACATACGGTACGAACAATGAGCTCGGCTTTGATTACCTGCGCGATAACATGGCCGTATATAAGTCGGAGCTTGTCCAGCGCGGCCACGCGTTTGCCATCGTTGACGAGGTCGATTCTATTCTGATCGACGAGGCGAGGACGCCGCTGATCATCTCCGGAAAGGGAGATGAATCAACGGATCTTTATCGGCAGGCAGACGCGTTTGTCCGTCGGCTGAAGAAGATCGTCTATACCAGCACGGACGAAAAGCAGGAAGAGGATGAAAACCTGGATGCGGATTACGTAGTAGATGAGAAAGCCAACACCGCTACGCTCACAGCCAGGGGTATTGCCAAAGCGGAACAGAATTTCGGCATTACGAACTTGGGCGACCTTGAGAACAGCACGCTGAGCCATCATATCAACCAGGCCCTGAAGGCACACGGTTTGATGAAGCGAGACGTGGATTATGTGATCAAGGACGGCGAGATCATCATCGTTGATGAATTCACCGGTCGTCTGATGTTCGGGCGGCGATACAATGAGGGCCTTCATCAGGCGATCGAAGCCAAGGAAGGCGTCAAGGTCCAGTCGGAGAACAAGACGCTGGCAACGATCACTTTCCAGAATTTCTTCCGGATGTACCATAAGCTGAGCGGAATGACCGGTACGGCCCTGACCGAAGAAGAAGAATTCAACACCATCTATAATCTGGATGTGGTGGAGATCCCCACCAACAAGCCGGTCGTCCGTGTGGATCATCCCGACGTGATCTATAAGAACGGAGAGGGGAAGGACGCCGCGATCCTTCAGCAGATCGTTGAATGCCATGAAAAGGGCCAGCCGGTTCTGGTGGGCACCATTTCCATCGAAAAGAGCGAGCATCTGAGCCGACTGCTGAGCCAGAAAAAGATTCCGCATAATGTGCTGAATGCCAAACAGCATGAACGCGAGGCCGAGATCGTCGCACAGGCCGGCAAATTCGGCGCCGTTACCATCGCGACAAACATGGCTGGCCGCGGTACCGACATCATGCTGGGCGGCAACCCGGAATATATGGCCAAGAGCGATCTTCGGAAGGCGGAATACACGGATGAGGAGATTGCTGCCGCCACCGGTTACGGTGATGTAAGCGACGAACGCATTCTGGCCGCCAGGGAACTGTTCCGTGAAACAATGGCCCGCCATCGTGCTGAGACCTCGGCGGAGGCGGATCGGGTCCGCGCCGCCGGAGGCCTCTTTATCGTCGGTACGGAACGGCACGAATCCCGCCGGATCGACAATCAGCTGCGCGGCCGAAGCGGCCGTCAGGGAGATCCCGGCGAGACACGCTTCTACATCGCCATGACGGATGATCTGATGCGCCTGTTCGGCGGCGAACGCGTCCAGTCCATGATGGAAGGCCTGGGCGTCGAAGACGATATGCCCATTGATAACAAAATGATATCCACCGCGCTGGAAAATGCGCAGAAGCGGGTGGAAAGCCGAAACTTCCAGTCCCGCAAAACTGTGCTGGAATATGACGACGTGATGAACCAGCAGCGTGAGCTGATTTACAAGCAGCGCAAACAGGTGCTGGACGGGGAAGATGTGAGTCAGAGCGTCCGCAACATGGTGGGGGATACCATTGAAATCAACATGACCGACGCCATGGCGGAAAAAGGCTACGTCAGCGATCTTCAGGAACTGCAGAACATCATCGCCCCCTATAAAGGCCTGTTCGTGAAGGAAGAGGATTTTCAGCCCAGCGTCGTGGAGCTCAACAGCTATACCCGGGAATACCTTTCTCAGCGGCTGAAAGAGCTTGCTTTTCAATTCCTCGATGAGAAAGAGAAGCGCTTCGGGATGCTGCCCGGAACGCAGACACCCGTTATGCGTGAACTGGAGCGCGTGATCCTGCTGCGCGTGGTCGATGAATACTGGATGGAGCATATCGATTCCATGGATGATCTGCGCCGCGGCATCGGTCTGCGGGGATATGGCAACACAAAACCGATCGACGCCTATAAACAGGAAGGCTTCGAAATGTTTGATGCCATGATCCGGGGCATTAAATCCGAAGTATGCCGCCGCATCCTGACGGTTGAGATCAAACGTCCCGAGGAGGATGTCAAGCGGCGCAGGGTGGCCAGGGAATCCCTGAACAATTTGGGCGGCGGAGGCGAAAAGCAGCAGCCCATCCGCAAGACCAAGATCGGCCGCAATGATCCCTGCCCCTGCGGCAGCGGAAAAAAATACAAGCATTGTCACGGCAGGGACCGCTGATGGAACGTTCACGCCATTTGTTTACCTCCCGGGCGGGGGGCGTTTCATCCGGCATCTGGTCCAGTCTGAATCTGCGCAGAAGCTGCGGGGATGATCCGGAGCATGTACGTGAAAACTTTCGCCGCGTAGGAGAAATGATCGGCTGCAGTCGGTTTGTCTTTCTCAGCCAGCAGCACACGGATCGCATTCTGCATGTGGATGCCTCTGACGCGATCCGGGACGTGTACCAGCCTCTTACGGAAGCGGACGGTCTGATCACCGAAACGCCGGAACTGGGACTGATGGTGTTTTCAGCCGACTGCGTACCGATCCTTCTCGAGGGTGACGGTGTGATCGCCGCCGTCCATGCCGGATGGCGCGGGACCGTAAAGGGGATCGCTGCCAAGGCCGTACGGGAAATGGGCTGTTCTCCGGACGTAATCCGAGCTTGGATCGGACCTGCCATCGGGCCATGCTGTTATCAGGTGGGAGATGAGGTCCGGGAAGCCATGCGGGAACGCCTGGGCAGTGAGGCCGAGCCTTTTATTTCCGGCGATAAAGTGGATCTGAAGGGCTATAACCGGAGACTGCTGGAGCTCAGCGGAGTACGGGAAATCGAAGTCAGTCCCATTTGCACCATGTGCAGCCATGAGGAATACTGGTCGCATCGCTATACGGCCGGAGAACGGGGCGTGCAGGCAGGCGTCATCGTGCTGAACGGCGTGGAGGAGAAGCTGTGAAACGGGTATTACTGCTTTTCATATCTTTGACACTTCTGCTCTGTTCCTGCGGTCTCTCTGTGCCGATCCCCACATCCTCGCCGACGGAAACACCGGATTATCCCGAATTCCCGCCGACGCCGACTGCGGGCAGACTTGCTTCGCAGGAGGACTGGCCGGATGACGGGCGCTTTACACTGCGCTATGCCGATACCTCCGCTATGAACCCATACAGCAGCGGCACCGAGGTGAACCGGCTGCTTTGCTCGCTCCTGTTTGATTCCCTGATCTGCCTGTCGGCAGATTTTCAGGCTGAACCGGGCCTTTGCACCGAATGGGGCACCGCAGACGGCGGAATGACGTTTGAGCTTGCGATGCGTGAGGGGGTCTGCTTTTCTGACGGCTCTCCCATGTCCTATTGGGATGTGATCTATTCGCTGAACAGGGCCAGGGAGGAGACCTCATTTTACTGCGCACGGCTGAAGAACATTACGGACGTAGCCTGGACCGGAGACAGGATCCGAATCACCCTTTCCTCTCCGCAGCCCGGATTCCCTGTGCTTTTGGACGTACCGATCGTGAAGGAGGGCACCGCCTATCGGGATCTGCCTGTCGGTTCGGGTCCTTATCTGCTTCAGGAGGATGCAGATGGCGCGTATCTGATCAAGAATCCCTACAGTGCGGCGGCCGATGATTTGCCTTTTGAGCGTATCGAGCTGAAGTATTTCCCTGTGGAGGAAACAGCATCCGCCTTTGCCTCCGGTGAACTGGACCTGCTGGTATCTGATCCCGGCATCCTGGGACAGAGCACATTTGAAGGCGCGGTAAGAAGAAGCCTGCCTACCACGATTCTGTATTATCTGGTGCTCAACCCCGCCTCGGAGCCCTTATCCGATCCTGCGAGGCGAAGGCTGGTGAATGCAGCCATTAACCGAGGCGGCATATCCGGTATTCTGGGCGGTGAGGCAACTCTGCTGCCGCTTCATCCGCTGCTGCCGGACGCTGATGAGGAGACCGCAAAGGCTTGGATCCCGGCGGATTTCGGCGAATACTGCATCGAGATCCTGACGGAAGACTATAACAGCGACGGGACGCTGGAATACTTTCGGGACGGAATGCCAACGGATTTCACATTCAAGCTGCTGGTATGCTCAGAGAACGAATCTGGAACGGCGGCTGCCAGGAGCATCGCGGACGATTTGAAAAGCCGGGGGATCAAAGTTGAGCTTCAGCTTTTGAATGAGACGGAGTTTCTGCAGGCCGTTAGACAGAAGAATTATGACATGTTTTTGGCCTCCATGCGCCTGACTGCGGATTTTGACCTCACACAGCTGTATCGGGATTATGGCGACGATATGCTGCTGAAGCTGGCGCAGGATCTGCGGTCCGCTGCAGGAGCGGAACGCACTTCAGCAGCAGCCGAGTTGTGTTCGTATTCATCTGAGACCTGTCGGGTCATCCCGCTGGTTTTTCTTCGACGGATCATCTATTCCCGGCAAGGTTCGGTGCGGGAGATGGACCCGAATTGGACGGATCCCTTCCGGCACATCACCGCCTGGGTAACAGCCGCCCATTGAGAGAGGAGAGAACTATATGACAGACAGAGAACTGCTGAATATGGCTTTTGAGGCGGCTGAAAACGCCTATGCGCCTTATTCGGGCCTTCGGGTCGGCGCAGCGCTCGAATGCAGCGACGGCAGCGTTTTTCTCGGCTGCAATGTGGAGAACGCTTCCTTCAGCGACACGATCTGCGCAGAAAGGACCGCAGTGGTGAAAGCGGTCAGCGAAGGCCGCCGAAGCTTCCTGAGGATTGCTGTCGCCGCGGCGTCGGAGGAATACTGCATGCCCTGCGGCAGCAGCCTGCAGGTGCTGCGGGAGTTTTCCGAGGATATGGAGATCCTGGCTGCCAAAAAGGACGGTCACTACGTCAGCTATCGGCTGAACGCGCTGCTGCCGAGGGTTTCCATCAAGGAAGAAATGGACGGTATGCTTCGCCGATCAGAATAAGCGGGTCAAAAGCATACGCAAACGCTGCGCGATACCTTCATTCTCCTCAGCCAACCGCGTACTGAGGGCGGACAGCTCCGGCTGCTTCGTCTGAAAATGCCGATAACGCTCTGCCTGCTCGGCTTCTGCACGGTATCGTTCACGCAGCTTATAGGGCAGAGACGCAGAATCCTCTTTATCCTCATGTAAAACGGCGATTGTGTCTCCGGTTCGCAGGAATACCATGACCTGCAGCTGCTTCAACTGCATGTGCTTGATGTTAAGGATCTGATGGAATGTTTTGCGTACCGGGTCGGGAAGCCGACTGTGCAGCAGTGTTTCATAGACACGGATCCCCCGTGCCTCTTCCCGTATCCAATGATCCAATGCTGCATCCACGTTGTCCTGAACGCTGCCGCCAGTCACTCTGCTCCATACCGATTCAAAGCCGGACTCCATTTTCGCATCCTCTTTTCAAAAGGTTTACAGCATTCTATGAAACAAAGGACGTGAAGGATACATGCCGAAGCTTTTCGCCCCGGATTGCGATCTGCGGGAGGAGATCATCACGCTGAACGGAGCAAATGCGGAGCACCTGCACGTGCTTCGCGTACGTTTAGGCGAGGTGATCATGGTTGCGGACGGATCGGGAACGGACGCCAGATGCATCGTGGAATCTGCGCAGAAGGACAGTTTCTGCCTGAGGGTCATGGAGCGGATGCCATCGGCGGGGGAGGCTTCTGTCAGTACGACGATCTATGCAGCTATACCTAAAGGCGATAAGGCCGAAATGATCGTTCAAAAGTCTGTAGAGCTGGGAGCGGACCGTATCGCATTTTTCCTTTCGTCCCGTTGTATTTCAAGGCCGGATGACAGGGCAGCAGCGAATAAAACGGAGCGGCTGCAGAAGGTCGCAGAAGCGGCCGCCGTGCAGTGCGGGCGAGGTCGGATCCCGCAGGTGCTTTGGTTTCCGAAGTATCAGGCCATGCTGGCGGATGCCTCCGGCGCAGAACTGGCGGCTTTCCTGTGGGAAGGTGAAAACAGACTCAGCCTGAAAGCACTGCTGCGAAGCAGGGAGAGTTTTCATACCGCTGCACTGATCACCGGCCCGGAAGGCGGCTTTTCCGCAGAGGAAGCCGAGCAGGCGAAGAATGCGGGGATCCCCTCCGTATCTCTCGGAACGAGGATCCTGCGATGTGAGACTGCGCCGGTCTGCGCGCTGACCGCATTGATGTATGAAACCGGGAATCTTGAGTGAGAAAATCATGAAAATACTGCTTGACAAATAGGGCGGCTTTTAGTATTATAACTGGGCGTTCCAAAGACAGCGGGCGGCAGAAATGCGGAAGTCCCGCCGAGGAGAGCTTCTGATTTTTTAGATGCTTACTGTCCTCCTGCCTTTGGCCGGAGGGCTTTTCTTTTGGACGCGAATACAGTACGGAGGTGAAACAATGCCTAACGCACGGGTACTGAGTGAGAAGCAGGCGATCGTAAACGATCTCGTCAAAAAGTTCCGTGAAGCTCAGGGCGGCGTTTTCGTGGACTACACGGGAACTACCGTCGCTGCCGATACGGAAATGCGCCGCGCAATGCGCGCCGCCGGCGTCG
>JAEEGL011960747.1_pt1 | contig 76648 bp, 66 predicted proteins | sample 9134231 | NCBI WGS metagenome assembly JAEEGL01 (sample SAMN16246548, study PRJNA631951) | gut metagenome | biome: gut microbiome; feature: rumen; material: fiber-attached | host: Bos | place: Iran: Karaj | collected 2018-10 | reverse complement strand
CCTCGCCCTTCATTTTCGAAATATAATCATCCGGGTCCTTTCCATACCAGCCAAGATGTGCAATCGAAAAATGCAGTTCAAAAGACGTTGGATAAGCAAAGGGCTTGCAAACACCTTGTTTTACAATACTCATCTCAATTCCTTTAGCAGGGCCCTTTTCGTTTAATTCGACCACCATATCCATAAAAGATTTCTTAACTTTGTCCTCAATGGAATCCTTCACCACTACAATCAAATCAATGTCACTCTTTGCCGGATTATAGCATCCCATAACAGCAGAACCATGTAGGTATATTCCAACCAGATTATCCTGTAAGATTTCTTTTGACTTTTCTACAAAACTGTTTATAACTGTATCCATTTATCGTCCGTGCAGATTTGCTTCTGCTCTCCGTCCTTAATACTATACGCTTCCCCATAAAGCGTATCTGTTCCATTGTCCATAACAATGAAACTCCCATTATTCAAAGCAATTATCTCGTGTCCCATGCTGTCGGAGTATGTAATATCCTCTATCAGTCTCATCCCGTCAAGCATCTCATCCTTCAGCGCCTCGAAATGAGGGAAAATATTGATTTTTGTTATTCCAAGACCGCTAATCCATCTCTGAAATGTAGGATCAATTGCCTCCCCCGGAAGTTCAGGGCCTGCATAAACCATTTCAGCACAGTTCATGGATCCGGCACTCCATGCGATCAGCAAACCATCCCATGCCTGCAACCGTTCTTTTAACCCTATAGTCTTCATAAAAATGTTTTGTGTCGGCACATGTCCACCTGCAAGAATAAGCACATCCATTTCAGGAAGGCGCTCTATGATCTCTTTGTTTCGTTCGTCACACATCAATACCTCTGAAACAGTGAAATTGCTCAGAAGAAAAGCACCCTTCAAACAAAATAATACACTGTCATTTTTATCATAGTATTCAGGCGATCCGCTGATGATCATTACCTTGGAATCGTTTTGCCAAGAATCCTTAATGCACTTTAATAATCCGTTGGTTTCCGGCAGTTTAGACGGAAGTCTCTTGCCGTCCATTTTTACTTGCCCACCAAGTGAGCTTGTCAAAATCGCTTTCATTGTTACCATCTCTCCATATTCTTTTTATACTTTTCGGAATATGACTGTTTCAATTCTTCTGCCGAAATACCATAGCAAAGCAGCACATCATTGTAATACATAAGAACATCTGCCATTTCTTCTACTGTAAGTTCCTCGCAACCAAGTATTATCATAGCATAAACAATACTAGTGTTTCTATGAATCCATGTCCCTAAAGCTTAAGAAAAGAATCTCTTTATAATGGCATTTATCTCATTTGTCCCTAAAGGGCTGGTCGAAGTTTCCTCAGTAATGATCAGTTTTTCTCCAACAAATATCCCCTCACCCATCATGGTTTTTAACCGCTGAACAGAATTCTTCGCATACTCTTTATCGTCCATCATCCCCCGATGTTCCCAATACATGACTCTTCTTCTTTTTACATCCAATACGGTAAAATCCGGATAAATAATCGCGCCATTGCTCAGTTGAAGGGGACATTCGTATTTATACGGAATTCCCTTGTCTGCCAACGCATTTGCTATATTAAGCTCGGATTTTGAACGAACTCTTTCTTTTCGTTTAGTTTCAAAGAAAGGAAGAAGATTAGGAATAACTTTGCCTTCATAGGGTATATTCAGCCATTTTTGCGCATAATCTTCATCCGAAACATCTATGGGGATTATTAATTTCTTAACTTCCGCAGGACTATCTGAATATACGTTTTGAACTGCAGTTATAACATTTTCTGTTTTGAGAAGAAGCTTCTTCAGGTTTTCACTTTCCACCGTCACAAGCTTTAAAATCTTTTCATCATAGGATTTCTGAAGATATTTCCTAATTAAAGAATTTTCGGATTTGTGAATATACTTTCCGGATTTATCTTTACTTTCATTTCGTAAATAGTATTGAACACCGCGCGAAGACCTGCATACATGAATTTTCCCGGGTGGGGCCTTCTCTAGCGCTGCTTCTTTTGATGCCTTGATCAACAGAAGCTCGTTGTAGCGTCTCTTTGCCTCAGAATATAGATTTGTGTAGTTTGTTATTAACGCTTTTGTCTGTTTATTCGTGATGATACCTCCTATAAATTGCTCCTTAACATCGGAAAGCTGCTTTTTTCATTCTCGCTGTCTATTTATGGACAGACTTTGCAGGCAAAACAGCGGGATTCTTATTTTTTTATTTTCCGCTGTCACGAACCAATCACGGACTTGATTTCAAACAGCGGGATTGTAAAAAATGGGATTTTCGATGTTCAGACGTTTCAACTACTCAAAAAATAAACATCGGGATTTGAAAAAAGAAATATTCCGATGCCCCGCGACTCGGGGCATCGAAAAATACTGCTAAATAATAGATTTTATTACCTGTAAGCCACCCGGGATCATTCAGGCTCTCATATTGACTCGCTACGCTCCTCAATAAGTATCGATGGAATAAGCCCAAGGGGCTTGTTACTCAAGCTCTACAATAGACCTTCGGTCTATTGTCATCGATGGAATAAGCCCAAGGGGCTTATTCCATCTCTATCGTGCCCGGCGGCTTTGAAGTTAAATCATAGAATACGCGATTAACGCCACGTACTTCGTTAATGATACGGCTCATGACAGTCTGTAATACACTGAAGGGAACTTCTGCGCTTTCTGCAGTCATAAAGTCTACAGTACGCACAGCTCTTAATGCAACGGCATAGTCGTAAGTACGCTCGTCACCCATTACGCCGACGGATCTCATGTTGGTGAGAGCCGCAAAGTACTGGTCGGGCATCCAGGAAGGATTGAATTCACGTTCACGGCTGAAAATCTGGTCAACAGTGAGCCCTTCCTTGCTTTCGCCGAAGCGATCTGAAAGATTTGCTTTCTTCCATTCCTCAGCTGCCTTGGCGATTTCTTCTCTGTAGATAAAATCTGCCTCCTGAACGATCTTAACCTTTTCTTCAGTAACTTCACCGATGATACGGATACCAAGTCCGGGACCGGGGAAGGGCTGACGGAACACAAGATGCTCGGGAATGCCGAGTTCAAGACCTGCTTTTCTTACTTCGTCTTTAAATAAATCACGTAAGGGCTCAATGATTTCTTTGAAATCTACGAAATCAGGCAGACCGCCTACGTTATGATGTGACTTGATAACTGCGGATTCACCGCCAAGACCGGATTCCACTACGTCAGGATAAATGGTACCCTGAGCAAGGAAATCGACAGCGCCTATCTTCCTTGCTTCTTCTTCAAAGACACGGATGAATTCTTCGCCGATAATCTTTCTTTTTCTTTCAGGTTCGGAAACACCTGCGAGTTTATTATAATAACGCTCCTGGGCGTTAACTCTTATAAAGTTTAAGTCGAACTGTCCACCGTTACCGAAAACAGCTTCAACTTCGTCACCTTCGTCTTTTCTGAGTAAACCGTGGTCAACGAATACGCACGTAAGCTGCTTGCCGATGGCTCTTGAAAGAAGGCCTGCCGCAACGGAAGAATCAACACCGCCGGAAAGAGCAAGTAACACTTTACCGGAACCTACTTTTTCACGAATTGCGCGAATGGAATCTTCTACGAAGGTATCCATTCTCCAGTCGCCTGAGCAACCACATATATTTCTTACAAAGTTATAGAGCATCTTGGAGCCTTCAGGTGTATGAAGTACTTCGGGATGGAACTGGATCGCATAAAGGTTTGCTTCCTTTTTTTCGCAGGCTGCAACCGGACAGTTGTCAGTTGTAGCGATAACCTTGAAGCCCGGAGCCATTTTTGAAATATAATCAAAGTGACTCATCCAGCAGGTCGTATTCTCTTTAACGCCTTCAAATAATGCGGAAGAAGAATCAACCTTTAAATCTGTCTTTCCGTATTCTCGTGCTGAAGCTCTTTCTACATTTCCGCCAAGCACCCAGTTCATAAGCTGTGCGCCGTAGCATAAGCCAAGCACAGGAATGCCAAGCTTAAAAAGTTCATCGGAACAGGTAGCTGCGCCTTCTTCATAACAGCTTGAAGGGCCTCCTGTTAAGATAATACCCTTGGGATTCATTGCCTTGATGGTTGCAAGGTCTGTCTTGTAAGAATAAATCTCACAATAAACATTGCACTCACGGACACGTCTGGCAACCAACTGGTTGTATTGTCCGCCGAAGTCGATGACGATAACTTTTTCTTCTCTCATAAATTGTCCTACTCTACTGTAACTGATTTAGCAAGGTTACGGGGCTTATCAACATCAAGACCTCTTGCACAGCTTACATAGTAGCCAAGAAGCTGAAGGGGAATGACCGCAAGACTGCCACGGAAGTGCTCATCGATACCGGGCACATATACCGTAAAGTCCGCATTATCCTCTGTTGAATATTTGCCATAAACCGTGACGCCGCAAAGATAAGCGCCCCTTGCTTTACATTCTACCATATTAGAGATAGTTTTTTCATATAATTTATCCTGAGTTAAAATTCCGATCACAAGAGTTCCGTCTTCGATAAGAGAAATGGTGCCGTGCTTCATCTCACCGGCCGCATATGCTTCGGAATGGACATAGCTCACTTCTTTTAACTTAAGACTTCCCTCCATACCGGTTGCGTAGTCGATGCCTCTTCCCAAAAAGAAAACATCGTGAGCATTGGAATACTTGGACGCAAACCACTGTATACGTTCTTTATCCTCAAGTATCTTCTTGATCTTGTCCGGTATTGTAAGAATCTCCTCGATATAATATGAATACTTCTCTTTAATGAGACCTCTTGCACGTCCAAGCTGTACACTGAATAAATACATCATGGCGAGCTGCGCGCTGTATGCCTTGGTGGTGGCAACTGCGATCTCGGGTCCTGATATAGTATATAACACTTTATCAGCCTCTCTTGCAATGGAACTTCCCACAACATTTACAAGGGCAAGTGTAGTAACTTTGTGTGATTTAGCAAGTCGCAATGCAGCAAGAGTATCGGCTGTTTCGCCGGACTGACTGATGGCGATTACAAGGCCTGTCGGATCAAGGATAGGATCTCTGTATCTGAATTCCGAAGCCACTTCAACTCTCACGGGGATGCGACATAAATCTTCTATCACGTACTGAACCGTGAGGCCTACATGCCATGCCGAACCGCATGCAACGATGGTTACCGAAGTGTAACCCTTTAATTCTTCGTCTGTTATATTAAACTGCTCGAAGTCGCAGAGATATTCACCCTTCTTTTCCTTTACGACGCTGTTTACGGTATCTCCCACAGCCTTGGGCTGTTCATAGATCTCCTTCATCATAAAGTGTTCAAAACCACCCTTTTCGGCTGCTTCAGCGTCCCATGTAATCTTAGTGGGTGTCTTTTCCACAACGTCGCCGTTTAAGTCGTAAAAAGAAACACTTCCTGCTTTAAGGCAGGCCATTTCGAGATTTCCGACATAATAAATATCACGGGTATATTTAAGAACCGCGGGAACGTCGGATGCCATGAATGATTCTTTTTCAGTAACACCCAAAATCATGGGGCTGTCTTTTCTGGCTACCCAGATCTCATTGGGAAAATCCTTGAAAATTATGGCAAGGGCATAAGAACCTCTTACTCTCACCATGGTCTTTGCGATGGCATCAACGGGTGTGCCAAGGTATTTTTTATAGTAGTAGTCCACAAGCTTCGTAACTACTTCCGTATCGGTCTCAGAGTAAAAAGAATAGCCATTCTTCAGAAGTTTTTCTTTTAACTCCTGGTAGTTTTCTATGATACCGTTATGAACTACGGTAACATTTCCGTCGTCGGATGAATGGGGATGAGCATTCTTTTCAGAGGGTTCGCCATGAGTTGCCCATCTTGTGTGACCTATACCGAGGCTGCCCTGCAGGCTTTCTCCGTCATTGGTCTTTTCGGAAAGAGCCTTTAAGCGTCCTTTTGCTTTAACTATCTGAACCTTTCCGTCACCGTCCCTGACAGCAAGACCTGCGGAATCATATCCTCTGTATTCAAGCTTTGACAGGCCGTCAAGCAGAATGGGCGCCGCTTTTCTGTCACCTATATAACCCACTATTCCACACATATATTCTCCTCCTGTATAAAAAATGCATGATCTATTCAATATTTATGATTTTTTGGCTTCCATGACAAGAAAATCCAAAAAACAACAAAATCAGCATACTAAAAAATGTAGGCGCGAACAAGGGAAATCAGCGAAATAATCCTTAATATTCTTTAAAGAAGGCGCAAAAAAAGACCCGCCACATAAATGTGACGGGCCAGTTTTGCGTTTATATGCACATTGTTTGATTAAACGATGCCCTGTGCGTTCATAGCGTCAGCAACCTTTAAGAAGCCTGCGATGTTAGCGCCTGCTACGTAGTTACCTTCCATGCCATACTTCTTGGAAGCATCGTCAAGGTTATGGAAGATATTAACCATGATCTGCTTTAACTTAGCATCTACTTCTTCAAATGTCCAGGAAAGTCTTTCGGAGTTCTGGCTCATTTCAAGAGCGGAAGTTGCTACACCACCTGCGTTTGCAGCCTTACCGGGAACAAAGTAAACCTTGTTATCCTGGAAATACTGTGTAGCTTCAAGAGTTGTAGGCATGTTAGCGCCTTCGCATACAGCGATAACGCCGTTGGCAACAAGCTTCTTAGCATCTTCAAGGTTAAGTTCGTTCTGTGTTGCACAAGGAAGAGCGATATCAACCTTAACCTGCCACTGATTTGTGCCTTCTGCCTTCTTGTCGTGATATTCTGCTGAAGGTCTCTTTGCAGCATATTCTGTAAGACGTGCACGATTAACTTCCTTAACTTCCTTAAGGAGAGCTACATCGATACCTTCGGGATCGTAGATCCAACCGGTTGAATCAGAACATGTTACAGGCTTTGCACCAAGCTGCTGAGCCTTCTGGATAGCATAGATTGCAACGTTACCGGAACCGGAAACTGCACAGGTCTTACCCTTAATGTCAATTCCGTTGCACTTTAACATTTCTTCTGTCATGTAAAGAAGACCGTAACCGGTTGCTTCTGTTCTTGCAAGGGAACCGCCATAGCTTAAGCCCTTACCTGTGAGAACGCCTTCGTAGAGTCCTGTAAGTCTCTTGTACTGTCCGTACATGAAGCCGATTTCTCTTGCGCCTGTTCCGATATCACCTGCAGGAACGTCGGTATCTGCGCCGATATATTTGTGAAGCTCTGTCATAAAGCTCTGGCAGAATGCCATTACTTCTCTGTCTGACTTACCCTTAGGGTCGAAGTCTGAACCACCCTTACCGCCGCCGATGGGAAGACCTGTAAGAGAGTTCTTGAAGATCTGTTCGAAACCTAAGAACTTGATGATACCTAAGTTTACTGAAGGATGAAGTCTTAAGCCGCCCTTGTAAGGACCGATTGCAGAGTTGAACTGTACTCTGTAAGCGTTGTTAACCTGTACCTGTCCCTTGTCATCTACCCAGGGAACTCTGAAAAGAATCTGTCTTTCGGGAGTTGTAAGTCTCTCGAGAAGAGCATCCTTTTTGAATTTTTCTTCGTTTGCTTCGATAACTACTCTTAATGATTCGAGTACTTCTTTGACAGCCTGGTGAAATTCGGGCTGTGCAGGGTTCTGGTCTACCACTCTCTGGTAGATTTCATCAACGTATGACATGCTTTTTTCTCCTATAAATGCTTTTTTTGTACAAAAAAAGGCACCACAAATAAATGCTTTACGCATTTATGGTAGACGCCTTTGTCTGTAAATAAATATAATACTAAAATCCCGTGACTTCAAGCACTTTAGCACTATAAAGTTGTGATTTGTTAAAATCACACAAAAGAGCCACACGATACGATGGTTTTTTTAACAAAAAAATAGTGAAAACTCAAAATGCGCCCCATTAAGGGACGCATTTCTTTACTAGAAAATAGTTGAAACTTTTAATGTCTGCTCTTCCAATACATCAAGAAGAACTCTTACGGTATCCAGGGAAGTGAACATTGTAATGTTATTTTCAATAGCACACTTTCTGATAGCAACACCGTCTTCATAATGAACACCGGAAAGAACGGATCTCGTGTTAATTACATAGCTCACATAACCGGATCTTATCGAATCAAGGATCTCTTCGGAGCCTTCACTCAGCTTTCTTCTTACACGGGTCTTAATGCCGTTTTCTTTCAAGTAGTTGGCAGTACCGATGGTAGCTTCGATATTGAATCCGAGATCATAGAATCTCTTTACAAGGGGCATTGCCTCTTCCTTATCTTCATCGGCAAGAGTTACAAGCACCGTACCATAGTTCTGAACCTTGACGCCGGAGGCTACAAGTGCCTTAAACATAGCTCTGTGGATGGTATTGTCGTAACCGATAGCTTCACCTGTTGACTTCATTTCAGGTGAAAGATAAGCATCCATACCGTTCAACTTGGAGAAAGAAAATGCAGGAGCCTTTACGCACCAGCGGTCTCTCTCATCAGGATAGAGAGTGAAGAATCCCTGTTCCTTTAAGCTCTGACCAAGAATAACCTTGGTAGCGATATCCGCAAGGGAATAACCTGTTGCCTTGGATAAGAAAGGCACTGTTCTTGAAGAACGAGGGTTAACTTCGATTATGTATACATCTTCATGCTCATCAACGATGAACTGAATGTTATAAAGTCCCACGATACCGATGCCAGGGCCAAGCTTCTTGGTATACTGAAGGATGGTTGCCTTTACCTTATCGGAGATACTGAATGAAGGATAAACGCTTATGGAGTCGCCGGAATGTACACCGGTTCTTTCAACAAGTTCCATGATACCGGGCACGAATACATCAACACCGTCGCATACGGCATCAACTTCCACTTCCTTACCGCGAATGTATTTATCGACAAGAACGGGCTTATCTACGTCAACTTCAACGGCTGTCTTAAGGTAATGACGCATTTCACGTTCTTTTGACACAATCTGCATTGCGCGTCCGCCAAGCACGAAGCTGGGACGAACAAGTACGGGATAACCGATTTCCTTGGCTGCCGCAACACCGGCTTCGATATCGGTAACTGCGGTACCCTTGGGCTGAGGAATGTTAAGATCGCGAAGGACTTTTTCGAAAGCTTCACGGTTTTCGGCTCTCTCGATGGCATCGCAGTCGGTACCGATGATCTTGGCGCCATATTCTCTCAAGGGTTCAGCCAGGTTAATCGCTGTCTGGCCGCCGAGAGTCGCGATAATGCCGTCGGGCTTTTCCATTTCCACGATGTTCATAACATCTTCTACACAGAGAGGCTCGAAATAAAGCTTATCCGAGCATGTGTAGTCGGTGGATACGGTTTCAGGGTTATTGTTAATGATGATCGCTTCGTAACCCATTTCACGAATGGTCATAACGGCATGAACCGTTGAGTAGTCGAATTCCACGCCCTGACCGATACGAATAGGACCGGAACCCAGCACGATGATCTTCTTTTTCTCGGAGATCACGGATTCGTTTTCGTCTTCGTATGTTGAGTAAAAATAAGGTATATAGCTTTCAAACTCGGAAGCGCAGGTATCGATCATCTTATAAACGGGAACGATCTTATTCTTATGTCTTAAGTCAAAGACTGCCTTTTCTTTCATGCCCCAGAGAACACCGATCTCTCTGTCGGAGAATCCCATGCGCTTTGCTTCTTTTAATATTTCAAGGTCCTTCTTATGCGTCTTAAGCTTCTTTTCTTCTTCGATGATCTTACGCATCTTATCGATAAAGAAGATGTCGATGCCGGAGTTTTTGGAAAGAAGGGCAGGATCTTCACCCAGTCTTAAAAGCTCGGCAATGGCATAAATTCTGTCATCGTGACCGTATTTAATGTAGTCGAGAAGTTCTTCTTTTGCCACATTGTCAAAGTTATTGTGATGTAAGTGGAATACACCGATCTCAAGGCTTCGAATAGCCTTTAACAAGCTTTCTTCAAAAGTACGGCCAACACCCATGGTTTCACCGGTTGCCTTCATCTGAGTGCTTAAGATATTGGAAGCATCAGTGAATTTATCGAAGGGGAATCTGGGCATCTTGGTAATAACATAGTCAAGGGTAGGTTCAAAGGATGCGAGGGTATTGGCAATGTTAATCTCATCAAGGCGCATACCTACGCAGATCTTAGCGGATACACGGGCAATGGGATAACCGCTGGCCTTTGAAGCAAGTGCTGAAGAACGTGATACTCTGGGATTAACCTCAATAAGATAATAATTGAAGGATTTAGGATCCAGAGCGAACTGTACATTACATCCACCCTTAATATTAAGAGCTCTTATTATCTTAAGAGCACTGTCTCTTAACATGTGATATTCCTTGTTGGTCAAGGTCTGTGAAGGACATACAACAATGGAGTCACCGGTGTGGATACCGACAGGGTCCACGTTTTCCATATTACAGATGGTAATGGCGGTGTCATTGGCATCACGCATTACTTCGTATTCGATTTCTTTATAGCCCTTTACACTCTTCTCAACAAGAACCTGATGTACGGGAGATAATTTAAGGGCGTTCTTTAAAATAGTCTTTAATTCCGTTTTGTTCTCGGCAAATCCGCCACCTGTTCCGCCAAGAGTAAATGCGGGACGGATTACTACGGGATATCCGATCTCTTCAGCTGCCTTTACACCGTCATCAAAGCTTTCGGCAATGATGGAGGGAAGTACGGGCTCGCCGATGCTTAAACAGAGCTCTTTGAACAATTCTCTGTCTTCAGCAGTTTTAATACTCTTAATATCTGTACCGAGAAGTTCTACACCACACTCTTCCAATACACCTTTTTCCGCAAGCTGCATTGCAAGGTTAAGACCTGTCTGTCCGCCGATACCCGGAAGTATCGCATCGGGACGTTCCATTCTCACGATACGGGCCAAAAATCTTAAGGTAAGAGGCTCCATGAAGACCTTGTCGGCAATTGCCTGGTCAGTCATGATCGTTGCAGGGTTTGAGTTACAAAGAATAACTTCGTAACCTTCTTCTTTTAAGGCAAGACATGCCTGAGTTCCTGCGTAGTCAAATTCGGCAGCCTGGCCGATGACAATAGGGCCGGAACCGATAACAAGTACTTTTTTAATATCTTTACGTTTAGGCATTCTTCTTACCTCCCTTCTTTGCTTCCATTTCTTTTATGAACTCATTAAACAGATATGCGCTGTCCTGAGGTCCGGGAGCACTTTCCGGGTGATACTGAACGGAAAATACGTGATCTTTCTCACATCTCACGCCTTCCACAGTATTATCAAGAAGATTTATATGTGTGATCTCAAGACCGGTTCCCTCTACGGAATCAACATCCACCGCATAGGAATGGTTCTGAGATGTGATCTCAAGCTTATCATTAAGAAGATTCTTAACGGGGTGGTTACCGCCTCTGTGACCGAACTTAAGCTTGTAGGTCTTAGCGCCATAAGCAAGGCTTATGATCTGATGTCCTAAGCAGATACCGAAGATTGGGCATTTACCGATAAGTTCTTTTACGGTCTTAATGGTCGCCTTAACATCGGTAGGGTCGCCGGGGCCGTTTGAAATAAATACACCGTCGGGCTTTAAAGAAAGAATCTTTTCTGCTGTTGTATCAAAGGGAACAACGGTGATCTTACAGTCACGACCGAACATGCTTCTTAAAATGTTCCACTTCATGCCACAGTCGATTGCCACTACGTGGTAAAGCGCCTTGTTCTCTCCTTCGTCATCATATGTATAGATTTCCTTGGTGCTCACCGTTGAAACCGCATCTTTGGGAATCTCATGGGACTTAAGAAACTTAACTGCTTCTTTTTCATCCTTATCAATATCACAGATAAGGGCCTTGCAGCTTCCGTAATTTCTTATGTGACGGGAAAGCTTTCTTGTGTCGATACCGGAAATACCGGCAATACCGTAACGCTTCATAACGGAATCAAGTGTTTCCGCACATCTGAAGTTTGAAGGTTCGTCACAATAATCCCTTACAATAAGACCGGAAATTGAAGGTCTCTTTGTTTCATAATCGTCATCGCAGATTCCGTAGTTTCCGATAAGGGGGTATGTCATGCACACCGCCTGATAGGTATATGAAGGATCCGAGATGATTTCCTGATACCCAACCATGGAAGTGTTGAATACAAGTTCAACCAGCTTCTCTTCCATAGCTCCAAAGGCGTCTCCTACAAAAACAGAGCCGTCCTCAAGTACTAACTTCCTCTTTTCATTACTCATTTAGGTTTTTTCTCCTTAGGGTCGTTAACCATGGGATATTTGCCGTCAAAGCAAGCTTTGCACAGGGGCAGATCCCCGGTCATTTCTTTAAAATCCTCAAGGGCCATGTAGCCAAGTGAATCAGCGCCGATTCTTTTTCTGATCTCGTCTATTGAGTACTCATTGGCGATAAGCTCAGCATTGTCGCTTATGTCAGTACCGTAATAGCAGGGAAAAAGAAAGGGAGGTGAGCTTATACGTACATGAACCTCTGTAGCTCCCGCTTTTCTCATCATTATAATGAGTTTTGCTATGGTGGTACCGCGGACGATGGAGTCGTCGATGAGCACCACTCTCTTACCCTTTACAACGCTCTCAAGAACGTTCAGTTTAACATGCACGGAAGAAATACGCTCGGCCTGACTGGGCTTTATGAAAGTCCTTCCGACATATCCGTTTTTATTAAAGGCAGGAAGATAAGGTATTCCGGATTCCTGAGCGTAACCCACTGCAGCAGTAAGTCCGGATTCAGGCACGCCCGTTACCACATCTGCTTCCACAGGGTAACGACGAGCCAGTGCTCTTCCGCCGTTAAAACGCGCATCATAAACGCTGATCCCGTCTATTTTGGAATCAAGTCGTGCAAAATAAATATATTCGAAAATGCAATGTGCTTTGTTATCTTTGGTGATGGCAATCTGGGACTGTAATCCATCTTTAGATATGGAAATGATCTCGCCGGGCTCAATATCTCTGACGAATTCACCGTCCACTGCAGCGATTGCCGCGCTTTCCGATGATAAGAAGTATGCTCCGTCCTTTTTTCCGAGGCATAAAGGCTTAAGTCCCCAGGGGTCTCTTACACCCACAAGCTTCTGAGGGCTCATAATCAAAAGGGCGTATCCTCCGCGGAGTTCCTTGGTGACATTAATAACCGCTTCTTCTATTGAAGATGTATCAAGTCTTTCTTTTGCAATACGATATGCAATGACTTCAGAATCAGAGTTTCCTGTAAAAACAGCACCCTCTCTTTGAAGCTTATCTTTAATTTCTTTTGAATTGGTAATATTTCCGTTGTGAGCAAGGGCAAGTGTTCCCTTTAGATAGTTAAGAAAAATAGGTTGCGCATTTTCAAGACTGCTTGCGCCTTCAGTAGAATATCTGACGTGGCCGATGCCGATGTTGCCTCTTAATGAATCAAGACTGTCGCCATGGAAAACTTCACTGACAAGTCCCATGCCCTTGTGGGAGCAAATGTTGCCGATAGGACCCGTAGTGTCACATACCACTATGCCGGCTGATTCCTGCCCCCTGTGTTGCAGGGCCATAAGGCCATAATAAATGGAATGTGCTGAGTTAACGTCATCAACGCTCCACATTCCGAACACGCCGCATTCTTCGTGAAGCTTATCTGTATCGTACATAGACAGCACCTCCTTAAATCCATATTTTCAAAAAAGGCACCCGGGAGTTCCCTAAGTGTCTTCAAGTCTCTTAAGATAAAATAATATCTGAATGAGAAAAAGTCAATTGATTTTCGCAAATTGTTGACAAGTTTCTTCCTATAAGTTATAAATAGTACTTGAACACACTAAAGCGCTTAAGCGTTGAAGTGTTAAAATGTAAAGTTTTATTTCGGAGGATTAATTATGAAAAAGAAATTAGCTGTTCTTTTAGCAGCAGTTATGTGCCTCTCTCTTGCTGCTTGCGGTGGTTCAGGCAAGGCAGAAGGCAACAAAGTATACAACGTTGGTATTTGCCAGCTTGTTGAACATGTGGCACTTGATGCTGCAACAAAGGGATTTGAAGATGCCCTTAAAGAAAAACTCGGTGACAATGTTAAGTTTGATGAGCAGAATGCTCAGGGTGACTCTGCAACAGCAGCTACGATCGTAAACCAGTTCGTAGCAGCCAACACAGATCTTATCCTTGCAAATGCTACCGCTCCTCTTCAGGCTGCAGCAGCAGGAACAACAACAATTCCCGTACTTGGTACAAGTATTACCGACTACGCTTCAGCTCTTGATATTGACAACTGGAACGGCACAACAGGAAGAAACATTTCCGGTACATCAGACCTTGCTCCTCTTAAGGATCAGGCAGCAATGTTAAACGAACTCTTCCCCGATTCCGTTAACGTCGGCGTTCTTTACTGCTCTGCAGAGGCTAACTCTCAGTACCAGGCAGATGTGATCAAGGCAGAACTTGAAGCACTCGGAAAGACAGTTACATTCTTTACATTTGTTGATACCAATGATGTTCAGACAGTATGTCAGAATGCAGCCGACAACAGCGATGTTATCTATGTTCCCACCGATAACGCAGTTGCAAGTAACACAGCTATCATCGACGGTGTATGCCGTCCCGCAGGTGTTCCCGTAATTGCCGGTGAAGAAGGTATCTGTACAGGATGCGGTGTTGCAACACTTTCCATCAGCTACTACGATCTTGGTTACACCACAGGACTTATGGCTTACGAAGTACTTGTTAACGGTGCTGATGTAAGCACAATGGAAGTTAAATATGCTCCCAACGTAACCAAGGAATACAATAAGGAAATCTGCGAAGCATTAAATATTACTGTTCCCGCTGACTACAAAGCTATCGGAGAATAATAATTTAGTACTTCAAATCATTAAAGAAAGATGTTAAAATAGTATTCGCCGAGCGCTCTCGTTCGGCGAATATTTGCTTTACGGGGTTAAGAACCATGAATGTTTTATCACTTTTTAACGCCATGCCGGGTGCAGTAGCCCAGGGTCTTATCTGGGGCATTATGGCCATCGGCGTTTATATCACTTACAAGGTACTTGATGTTGCCGACCTTTCCGTTGACGGAACCATGTGTACCGGCGGCGCAGTATGCATAGTAATGCTTTCCAACGGTCACAGCATGTGGCTTTCACTTTTAGTTGCCACCATCGCAGGTATGATTGCAGGTCTTGTTACCGGAATCTTCCACACTGCAATGGGAATACCTGCCATCCTTTCCGGTATCCTTACGCAGCTCGGTCTTTATTCCATAAACCTAAAGATCATGGGAAAAGCAAACATTCCCATCAATAATCAGAAGTATAACTTAATGGTTTCCTTATTAAATGTACGTGATGTACCTTTCTATAAGAACACCATATTAATAGTAGCTCTCTGCATGGTCATCCTGATCGCATGTCTTTACTGGTTCTTCGGTACAGAGCTTGGCTGCTCTCTCCGTGCTACGGGATGCAATGAAAACATGAGCCGTGCCCAGGGTATCAACACCGATTTAAATAAGGTTCTAGGCCTTATGCTTTCCAATGCGATCGTTGCCTTTTCCAGTGCACTTCTTGCACAGTATCAGGGATTTGCAGATATCAACATGGGCCGTGGCGCCATCGTTATCGGCCTTGCCGCTGTTATTATCGGCGGTGTTGTATTTAGTAAGATATTCCACAACTTCGCACTTAAATTATTATCAGTAGGTATTGGCGCAGTTATTTACTACGTAGTACTTCAGGTAGTAATCTGGCTCGGCTTTGACACTGATCTTCTTAAGCTTCTGTCAGCCCTTGTTGTGGCAATATTCCTGTCCCTTCCTTATCTGAAGAAGCGCTATTTTACAAAGGCTTCAAATGTAGCTGCAAAGGGAGGTAAATAAGATGTTAGTAATAAAAAATATTTATAAGACCTTCAATGTAGGTACGATTAATGAAAAGACAGCTCTCGAAGATGTATCCCTCACTCTTGAAGACGGCGATTTCGTAACAGTTATCGGCGGTAACGGTGCAGGTAAATCCACTCTTCTTAATGCGATTGCGGGTACATGGCTTGTGGACTCAGGTTCCATTGCGATCGACGGAATCGATGTAACAAAGACTCCCGAATTTAAGAGAGCCAAATACTTAGGTCGCGTATTCCAGGATCCCATGCTTGGTACCGCAGCCAACATGCAGATTGACGAAAACCTCGCTCTTGCAGCACGTCGCGGTAAATTCAGAGGTTTAAGAAGCGGAATCTCTCAGGCTGAGAGAAACTTCTATAAAGAACATTTAAAGACTCTGGATCTCGGTCTCGAAGACAGGCTTTCATCCAAAGTAGGTCTTCTTTCCGGAGGACAGAGACAGGCGCTTACGCTTCTCATGGCATCCCTTGAAAAGCCGAAGCTTTTACTTCTCGATGAACATACCGCTGCTCTTGACCCGAAGACAGCTGCAAAAATCTTGGCTAAGACTGATGAGATCGTAGAAAAAGACCATCTCACCACTCTTATGATCACCCACAACATGAAGGATGCGATCCATCACGGAAACCGTCTCATCATGATGGACGGAGGTCATATCATCCTTGATATAAAGGGTGAAGAGAAAAAGAAACTCACCGTAGAAGACCTTCTTGCTAAATTCGCCATTGCCAGCGGCGGCGAGCTTGATAACGACCGTATGATTCTCTCTAAATAACGAGGTAAAAAAATGATTGGAATCAAAGACGTGGCAAAAAAAGCCGGTGTCTCCCCTTCCACTGTATCCAATGTCATAAACGGACGCACCAATGTGGGAGAAAAGACAAAAGAAAGAGTACAGCGCGTGATGCAGGATCTGCACTACGAGCCCAATATCATCGGCAAAACTCTGAAAACCGGCAGCTCACGCACTATTATGTTTTCTTTCAGCGACTTCGAAAGAAAATTCTATCTTTCGATCATACGAGGCATTTCGGAATATGTTAAATTAAAGGACTACGATCTTATCATATGTACCAACAAGAGTACGGATAAGTTCATGAACCGTGCTTTTACCAACGGATGCATCCTGCTTGACAGAAGAACTCCGGATTCATTCCTTATTAAGAAAGCAAACAAGAACTACCCCATAGTGGTCATGGACCGCATTATGGAAGTTCCCAATATTAAAAGCGTTGTAGTAAATAATTACGCATCAGAACGCGCCCTTGTCCAGGGGCTTGTGGATTTAAAGTACAAGAACTTCGCATTCCTCGGGGGCTTCGAAAGCGAGGACAATCGCGAGCGTTTCAGAGCCTTCAGTGATGTATTGAAAGAAAACAATATTCCTTTTAAGAAGGATCACTACTACGACGGTGATTATACAGGAAAAAGCGGCTATCAGATGGCTCGGCTCATAATGCTTTCGGAACACCGCCCCGACGTACTGGTATGTGCCAATGATGAAATGGCTATGGGAGCCATCAGAGCATTTCGTGAAAACGGCATAAAGGTTCCCGAAGACATTGCAGTCTGCGGCTTCGATGATACGGAAACCGCCAAGATGATGGGGATCACTACCGTCGATGTGCCGAACTATGAAAGAGGCTATCTTGCAGCTCAGTGCCTGGTGGAAATGATTGAAGGAAGCAAGAACTTTGATCCCTTTCTGATCAATTCAAATGTTAAGTGGCGAAGCACCACTCTCATACCTTAAATTCAGTATTTACAGGAAAGTCATGATGATTCATGGCTTTCTTTTTTTGCCCATGTTAATAGAAAAAGAAGGGAAAAAGGATATAATCAAAGGACTTTAATATGGCATTTTATATTTACAAACGTTTTGTTTTAGTAAAATATATGTGCGTTTTACTAAAATATCCGTTTTCGGCGTAATTTTGAAAAATTTTGACCTTTTCATTTAGTGAAATATGTAGAATATTTACAAGAAACTTGATTCGAAGTTAACCAATAATTAATATATTCGTATAACGATTTACAAAACTTTTCACAAAAAAGGAGAAGCAATTATTATGAAAAGCAAAAAAGTATTGGCTTTGGTTACAGCACTTACCATGGTTACATCTTTCGCACTTGCAGGATGCAGCGGAAACAGTGCTACTTCAGAACCTGAAGTAAAAGAATCCGTTAAGGCAGAAGAATCCGTTAAGGAAAGCGTTGATACCGAAGGCGCTAAACTTACGATCTTCCAGTCTAAGACAGAGATCATGACAGAATTAAACAAACTTGCACAGGCTTACACCGAAGAAACAGGCGTTGAAGTTGAAGTCTGGGAAACAACAGGTGACAGCTACTATTCAGATTTAAAGACAAGTCTTTCAACTGAATCCGGTGCAACTCTTTTCTCTTTACAGCCCGGTAGTGAATCCCGTGAACTTGCCGACTATCTTGATGATTTAAGCGGACTTTCCTTCGTCAACAAGATTGGTGCAGGCATGGCAGACACCATCGACGGCAAGGTTGTCGGTATCCCTTACACAGTTGAAGGCTTCGGCCTTGTATATGACGGAGATCTTGTTGATCCTTCAACCATCACCACAACAGATGACCTCATTAAGTATCTTCAGGAAAGCACAGCTGAAAACCCTCTCGGCCTTTCCCAGGAAGATTACTTCCTTATCGCTCACATCTTAAATGCACCTTTCGCTGTTCAGGCCGATCCCACTCAGTACTTAAGCGATGTACTTGCAGGTAATGAAAGACTTGCTGACAATGAAGCATTTGTTGAATTTGCAAAGATCATGGAAGCTATCAGAGCTAACTGTAAGAACCCCGTTGATATCACCTATGATAACAACTGCGGTGACTTCGCAACCGGTAAGACCGCTATGATCCATCAGGGTAACTGGTGTTCAGGAATGTTTACAGATTATGATATCAACTTCGATATGGCTATCGCTCCCGTTCCCGTACTTGGTAACAAGAAGATTTCCGTATCAGTTCCCATCGCATGGTATGTAAACCTTGATGCAACAGATGCTGAAAGACAGCTTGCAAAGGATTTCCTTGAATGGCTCTACACCAGCGAAACAGGTATCAGCTACCTCATGAACAACTTCAACTTCATTCCCGTAGTTGACGGTATGGAAAATACCAACCTTGATCCCATTAACCAGTCCGTTTCCGCAGCAGTTATCTCCGGAAATACAATTCCCTGGGTAATGTCCAACTGGCCCGCAGGTATCGTTTCAACAGATCTTGCTCCTATCACAAGCGAGTTCTTCACGTCCGATATGTCCGGTACAGATTTACTTAATAAGTTAAATGATGCATTCGTAGCTGCAGCAAAATAAAGATCAAAGGGAGTGTTGCATCAGCAGCACTCCCCTTTTTAACGGCTCATCAGCCGTAACTATTGCAATAATCTCGGAGGTAGAAAATGAAAATAAAGAAAGGCTGGTATGCGCTGTTCACGGCGCCCCTGATGATCGTATTCATGATCGTTGTGGTTATACCTTTCATCATCGGTATCGGTTATTCCTTCTTTAGCTGGGATGGCCTTCTAAAGCATAAGGCTGAATTCATAGGCCTCAAAAATTATATTGACGTGTTCCAAGACACAAGATTCCTTGAATCAACTGTGAGAACCACCATATTTACAATTATTGCCGTAGTTACAGTTAATGTGATCGGTGTCATATTCGCTCTTGTGGTAACCACCCGGTTAAGGGTTCGTAATGTGGCCCGTACTCTTCTGTTTATGCCCTACCTGATCGGCGGTCTGATCTTAGGTTATATCTGGAAGGCGGTATTCCAGGAATACTTTCTTTCCATTGACTGGGGCAACTGGACCAGTGACCCCACAAAGGGCATCATTGCCATGATAATCGTAACCACCTGGCAGCTTGCCGGCTACGTTATGATCGTATATATCACAGGTATCATGGCGATTCCCAACGATGTTATGGAAGCCGCAATGGTGGACGGAGCCAATTATTTCCAGACTCTGTTTCGAGTTAAATTCCCCCTCCTTATGCCCTCCTTCACCATTTGTTTATTCTTAACGCTTTCAAACTGCTTTAAGATTTACGACGTGAACATTTCCCTTACGGGTGCAGGCCCCGGCAATAAGCTGGAAATGTTCTCCCTTAACATCTACAACGAAATCTTCAGTTTAAGCAACTTCGGTTACGGCCAGGCTAAGGCGATCATATTCTTCTTTATAATCGCTCTTATCACCCTTGCCCAGGTAACCATTACCAAGAAAAGGGAGGTATCAATGTAATGAAAAAAGTAAAGATAAAATCTCTTTTCTTAAATGGATTAACTATAGTACTGTGCCTTTTATACCTTTTCCCCATCTATCTTATTCTGGTCAACTCCTTTAAGAGCCGTGCGGAAATGTATGAAAACATGCTGGCAGCTCCCTCACGCTTTTCATTTAAGTATTACATAAGTGCCCTGGAGAAAATGAACTTTTTCACATCTGTCAGGAATTCATTGATACTTACTGTGGTTTCAATACTCATCATCGTGGTATTTACTTCCATGACGGCCTGGATGTTTGCCCGCAGCAACAATCGCTTAAGCACCATTCTTTTTGACCTGCTGATCGCCACCATGCTGATCCCTTTCCAGACCATCATGATGCCTTTAATGCAGGAAATGAACTGGTTTAAGACAACACTTCATATCCCCATGACTGATACCATTCCCGGTCTTATATTCATGTACTTAGGCTTCGGCGCCGGTATGGGTGTCTTTCTTTATCACGGCTTTATCACCGGTATTCCGCTTTCACTTGAAGAGGCGGCTACCATAGACGGATGCAACACCTGGTCAACCTTCTGGAAGATTGTGTTCCCCATGTTAAAGCCCACTACCATGACCGTCATTATCCTTGACGTAATCTGGATCTGGAATGACTACCTGCTTCCTTCACTTACATTAAAGTCCACTATCAACAGGACAATTCCGATCTCAACGGCCAAGTTTTTCGGCCAGTATACCATAAGCTGGAATGAAGCTATGGCAGCATTGGTGGTTACCATCATTCCCGTAGTGATCTTCTATCTTATCTGTCAGAAATACATTGTGGAAGGCGTTGCAGCAGGCGCTGTAAAAGGTTAATAAATGAACAAGATCATCGAGAAAAAAATGCTTGATTTCAGTAATGAAGAAACAAGCCTTTCTGAAACTCTGTTTCATAATGCCAATGGTTATATCGGCGTAAGAGGCACTCTTGAAGAAGGTGTGCCCGGCGATTACGACACCATGCGTGGCATGTATATAAACGGTTTTTACGATATCATCCCCATGAAGCAGGCAGAAAATCTCTGCAACTTCGTAGAGGAAAAAGAAACAATGTTAAATGTCGCCGACACCCAGACCATAGAGGTCTATGCGGATGGCGAGCGTTTCTCACATTTTTCCGGAAAAACACTTTCCGGAAAAAGAATCCTCAATATGGAAGACGGTATCACCGAAAGAACAGTGATCTGGGAATCGGAAACCGGTAAAAAACTTAATATCGATATAAAAAGAATGACTTCTTTTCATGAGCTTTCACTGTTCACCATTGAATATGCGGTTACAGCGGAAAATTTCTCCGGCGAGCTTGAATTTAAGTCATACCATAAACCTAAAGTAAGAAATTATTGCAATCCTAAGGATCCCCGACTTGCAGCAGAAAGTCACGATCATTTAAAGACAATCATCTCCTGCATAGAAAATTCCATAAGCTTTGCAGTGACAGAGACAGAAAAAAGCCGTCTTAAGTGTGCTACCGCAGTAGCTCATGAGGTAAATAAAAGTAATGCACGGATCTGCACCACCGAGGGTGAAGACAATATAATAACCTGTGACATTATCGTGCCCGTTAAAAAGGGTGAAACGGTGGTAGTCACAAAATACAGCGTGTTTACCGACTCTCTCCGTGAAAAAGATCCTTTAACCGCAGGTCGCAACAAGCTTAAAAGAATCCTTGATAACGGTCTTAACTATTATTACGGAAAGCAAAAAGAATATTTAAGCCGTTTCTTTGAACGCGCCATGATGGAGATCGACGGCGATGAAGCTCTCAACAAGGCAGTTAACTTCAACATGTACGAGCTTTTACAGTCAAGCGCCAAGGATTCTCACGGAAATATCGCAGCCAAAGGCTTAAGCGGTGAAGGCTATGAAGGACATTATTTCTGGGACACGGAAATGTTCATGCTGCCCTTCTTTGTACTGACGGATCCGGATCTGGCTAGAATGCTTTTAAGATACAGATACGAAACCCTTGATAAGGCCAGAGAAAATGCCCTTCTTCTCGGTCATAAAAAGGGTGCTCTGTATCCTTGGAGAACAATAACCGGCGTCGAATGCTCGGGTTATTTTCCCTCCGGCACGGCTCAATATCATATAAACGGTGATATAGCCTATGCCATCATCAACTACTATCTTGTGACAGGGGACCTTGAATTTATCAACGAATGGGGCGAGGAGATTCTTTTAGAAACAGCCAGGCTGTGGCTTGATGCCGGAAACTATGTTAAAGGTCGATTTGTATTAAACGATGTTACCGGTCCCGATGAATACACCTGCATGGTAAATAATAATTACTACACCAATATGGTGGCGCGCCACAACTTATTGTGGGCAGCCAGGTTCTACCATATGATCAAAGAAACGGCCTCCGGAAAGAAGCTCATTAAAAAAATCGGCATAAAGGAAGCAGAAATAAAAGAAATGGAAGAAGCATGCAAAAACATGTACCTTCCTTATGACGAAGAAACAGGAATAATTCCCCAGGACGACTCCTTCTTTTCAAAGCCCGTATGGGATTTAAAGAAGACTCCCAGGGAGAACTTCCCTCTTCTTCTTCATTATCATCCTCTGCACCTGTACAGATATCAGGTTTGTAAGCAGGCAGATACCGTAATGGCATTCTTCCTCTTTGACGATGCTGCCAATAAAGACACAATGCTCAAGAGTTTCAGATACTATGAAACCATCACGACTCATGACTCTTCTCTTTCAAAATGTGCCTTCAGTATTGTTGCAGCAAAGCTTTCATTAAAAGACGAAGCGTTTTCCTATTTTGGAAATTCCGCAAAGCTTGATTTAAACAACATGCATAAGAATACCAAAGACGGAATTCACACCGCCAATATGGGTGGGTGTTACATGGCGGTGGTCTACGGTTTTGCAGGTCTTAAGATCGGCGAAAGCGGAATTTCCATTAATCCGTTCCTTCCCGGCAAGTGGACGGGCTACAGATTCAATATATGCTACCACGAGAATAACCTGCACATTGACGTGAAAAAGGATTCCGTATCCGTTACTCTTCTCTCCGGAAGCGGAACCGGCATCACCGTATGCGGAAAAGAATTTACACTGAAAGAAAAAGAAACGATCGAGGTCAATACAAATGCTTAAAGCAGTAATATTTGATTTGGACGGCGTGATTACGGATTCAGCCGCTTACCACTATGCGGCCTGGAAAGTGCTTGCCGACCGCATGAATATACCATTTGACAAATCCTACAACGAAAAGCTCAAGGGCGTATCGAGAATGGAATCTCTTAACCTGATATTGGATAATGCCAAAGGCCGAGATGCATATCCCGAAAGCATGAAAGAAGAACTCGCAACGGAAAAGAATGAAATCTACAAGGAAATGATCAAAGCCATCACCAAAAAAGATCTCCTGCCCGGCATTGAAGAACTGCTTAAGGATTGTAAGAAAAGAAATATCAAAGTAGCCCTTGCATCGGCCAGCAAGAACGCGCCTGAAATAATAAAGCGACTTGAGATCGGTCACTACTTTGACTACATGGCAGATGCTTCTTCCATAAAAAGAAGCAAACCCTATCCCGATATCTTTCTTAACTGTGCCGAGAATCTTAACGAAGATCCCGCCGAATGCTGCGGTATCGAAGATTCCGAAGCCGGAATAGATGCAATAAATGCTGCAGGCATGGTGTCTATCGGAGTAGGCAGTACTGAAAAAATGAAAAAGGCTGACTTAATACTGAAGGGAACTGAGGAATTAAGTCTCGATCCGATAATAAAAATGCTGACCGCTTAAATTCATTTTCAACCTCGAAAGCCCCCGTTGAAATCTTCCTTCGGGGGCTTTCACCATGTTTACTTTTTATAATTTCTAAAAGACTAAATATATTTCTTAAGCTCTTCCAGGTCTTCTTTTTTGGTATACCAGGCAGTTGCAAAGCGCACAACCGTATGGGTTTCATCATATTTTTCCCAGAAACCGTACTTAACTTTATCTTTTAATTCTTCGAGCTTTGAATTCTCCATAATAAAAAACTGCTGGTTTGTGGGAGAATCAAGAAAGAACTTATATCCTCTTTCCGCAAAGATTTTCTTAAGTTCTTCAGCAAGATCGATGGCATTTTGGCTTATCTTTAAATATAAGTTATCAGTGAAAAGCGCATCAAACTGAACGGAATTAAGTCGTCCCTTGGCAAGAAGAGCTCCGTGCTGCTTTATCTGTGTCACAAAATGACCGGGAGCATTATTATGAGTAAATACAACGGCTTCACCGCAAAGCGCGCCAACCTTGGTGCCACCTGCATAAAATACATCACAGAGTTTCGGAAGATCCTCGGGCTTTATGTCGCAGGCTGAGCTTACTAAGCCGTAACCAAGACGGGCTCCGTCAATAAATAAGGGCATATCAAATTCACGGCATACTGCGTAAATATCTTCGAGTTCTTTTTTAGAATAGATTGTACCGTATTCAGTAGGGAAGGAAATGTAAACCATACCGGGAAATACCATGTGTTCATGATTTCCGTCAGCATAAAAATCCTGTAAGAATACCTTTAACTCTCCCGCATCCATCTTGCCTGCGTGGCCGGGAACGGTAAGAACCTTGTGTCCTGTATATTCAATCGCGCCTGCTTCATGGCCACTCACATGACCTGTGGTAGCAGCCACAACTCCTTCATAATTTTCAAGCATGGTGCTTATGATGAGCTGGTTTGTCTGAGTTCCGCCGGTTATAAAGTAAACGTCACCTTCGGGGCAGTTAAAGAATTTCTTTATCTTTTCTTTTGCAGAGTCCGTATAGGTATCTGTACCGTAACCCGATAAAATCTCCATATTGGTTTCCTGAAGGTGCTTTAAAACCTCAGGATGCGCTCCCGCGCTGTAGTCATTCTCAAAGCTTAACATATTAAAACCTCACTTCTATTTATCCCAGTCTTCCCTGGTAATATTCTTTATCCATTTACCTGACCTGTAGTGCCGTAGTACCCAGGGCCATTTTACGAATTCATCGGTGCAAAGAAGGAAATAAACCCACATTACGGGGAGCTTAAGTACAAATGCCGACAAGAAACCTAAGGGCACAGCGTAACACCACATATCGATAACATCCACCTTCATGCCGTATTTGCTGTCGCCTCCCGCTCTGAAGACGCCGGCTATAAGGGTGGTATTTACAGCTCCTCCGAAGATATAATACACATTTATCATGAGCATGTATTTTAGATATCCCATGGCAGTATCCGTAAGATCTGCAAACATCATGACAAATGGGGATGCCGCCGCAATTATCACTGAACCGATGGCAGCTGATGCTATGGTTAAAAACATGAGTTCTTTTGCCACATCCGCAGCTTCATCTATACGACCTTCACCCATGACCTGACCTAAATAGATGGTGCCGCCGCTTGCCATGGCAAAGCACATGATGGATCCGAAATTACGCACAACGGACACGAGAGAATTGGCCGCAACAGCATCGGATCCTAAGTGCCCGAGAATTACCGAATACATTGAAAAAGCAAGGCCCCAGATAATATCATTGATGAGAGCCGGCATAGCCATTTTCCTAAAGTCCGAAAAAAGAACTTTATTCTTAACAAACATCATCTTTAAATCGATGTGAATGTCTTTACTGTATAAAGAAACAATGATACAACCTATAAGCTCTGCCACTCTTGAAAGAGCCGTGCCGAGAGCAACTCCCGCAACTCCAAGCTTTGGAGCACCGAAAAGGCCGAAAATAAAGGTTGCATTTAAGACAATGTTGATACCGAAGGCCATGAGATTAAGAAACATTGAGGTCTTAACCCTGCCCACACAACGCATGCTTGATAAGAATATTTCAATGACACCCCAGCATATATAAGCAATGCCCATATATCTTAAATACGAAGCGCCGAGAGCTATAAGATTCTCGTCCTTCGTAAAAATGTACATCATATGACGTGGTATAAAGAAGGCGCCCGCCGCAAATAAAGCGGAAACAATAAGCGATAATCTTAGGGCAATACCGTGAACCACTCTGATAGCCTTGATGTCGCCCTTACCGTAATACTGGGCTCCGAGCATGGTGATACCGGTACCCAGGCCGTAGTAGACCATGAAGATAATGCTGCTGAAATTAGCTGCAAGGGAAACTGCGGAAATCGCATCCTGCCCTACGAAATTAAGCATTATTACGTCGGTGGAACTTATGGTCGAATCTATTAAATTTTGAATGATGATTGGGATCGCCAGCGCAAGCATCGGCTTCCTGTATTGTTTAACACCGAATTTCATGTAACTCCTGATGAATAGTGATATTCTTTATATAAATCAGCATTTTTGATTATAACATATAGTCCATTGAAAAAAGAACACTTAAGAAGTGTTCTTTTTAAATCGCAGACTGTAATTAAGATATAACACTAAATGCCAAGTAACATCTTTGCATTAATGCCAAGGACCTTACTTAAGCCGTCACCGCGGAAATAGTCGGATAAGACTTTGATGGAATCGCGCTGTGATAACCAGGGACTGTCGGAACCGAATAAAATACGATTGGTGCCCACCGCACGGATTATATCGATCGCAATATCACGTGAAATGCGCACTTTCTCTTCCTTCCAGACATGCTTTTCATCACTGTAGTCAGGCTTAAGCAGCGAAAAAGAAGTGTCGATGTAAACGCGGTGCTTATTTAAGATATCCGCAACTTCCGCCCATTCGCCGAAACCACCCATATGCGCAAGGACCATCTTGTCAGGCTTAACTTCCGTAAGCATTCTGTCGATCCTGTGGATGGATGCTTCATCACGGCCCGGATAGCTTATATCATTTCCCGCATGGGTCACGATCACAAAGCCTTGAGCCGATGCTTCATAAATAAGATCCATGAAACGGGTATCATCGATGGGAACATTCTGAAATACGGGATGTACCTTGATACCCTTAACTCCCTGCTCCTTTAAATCTTTTAGGATGGTTCTGTAATCTTTATTATCAGGATGCACCGAGCCAAAAGAAAGGATTCCGGTCTCCGAAAAATCTCTGTTCTTTTCAAGGGCAACTTTATTTATGGTTTTTGTCTGTTCCTTGGTGGTAGCTATGGGCAACACAACCGATACGTCCACTCCCGCAAGTACCATGGATCGACGCAGTCCCAAATATGTACCGTCCGTAAAAGGATTCAAATTTACACTTCCCGAAAGGGTTGACATCACTCTTTTTGAAATACTTTCGGGAAAAGAATGTGTGTGAAAATCAATTATCATCTGCTTTCTTTTCCGAGCAGAAAGGCCTTCTTGTTAAGTTCAAGAAATTTTGCCGGCACCTGGGTTTCCAGGGCTTCAGTCCAAAGTTCATCGCTTATTTCAGGTAAGTACTCAGAGAATCGGCCAAGGATAGCAATGTTAACGGTTTTCTTTGAACCGGCATTTTCAGCCACTGCAAGGAAATCTTCCTCATCAACTTTTGCTCCCGCTTCTCGTAATTTAGCTACAAGATTATCGGGGTATTCTGCCTGCCCTGTTATTACGGGCATTGGATCTATGCGCTGAGTGTTTACTATGATCCGGCCGTTTGGCTTTAAATATTCAAGCCATCTTGCCGCTTCTAAAAGTTCAAAAGAAATGATCACATCGGCTTCCCCTTTATCAATAACCGGGGAATAAACATGCTCGCCGTAGCGGACATATGTAACAACCGAGCCACCTCTCTGGCTCATGCCGTGAACTTCCGACACTTTAACGTCATAACCCTTTTTAAGGAGCACATATCCAAGCAACTTGCTTGCAAGGAGTGTACCCTGTCCCCCAACACCAACAATCATTATATTTTTAGTTTCCATTATCCAAAGCTCCCATCTTACATAACTTAGTACATACCTTGCAGCCGATACAGAGAGTCGTATCTATAACTGCCTTCTTGTCACGTACGGAAATAGCGGGGCAGCCGATGCTCATACAAGCCTTACAGCCTACACACTTATCCGTGTTGACCTTAATGGGAGGATTGGGAACAGTACCCTTGATCATTACGCAAGGGCGCCTGCTGATTATTATGGAAGGTTCCGGTGCCTCCAGTTCTTCCATGATCACCCTTTCGGTTTCGTTAAGATCATAGGGATCCACCACTACCACTCTGTTGAAACCTAAAGCTCTGCAAAGAGCCTCTAAATCTATCTTACCGGCAGGTTCTCCCCGTAAATTCTTACCGGTGGTGGGATTCTGCTGATGTCCCGTCATACCGGTAATGGAATTATCGAGAATGATCACCGTAGAATTGGTCATGTTATAAGAAATATCAGTGATACCTGTCATACCGGAGTGAACAAAAGTAGAATCTCCGATGACACCTACGCTTCTTTTCTCACCTTCTTCTCCCATGGCTTTGTTAAAGCCGTGAAGTCCGGAACAGGAAGCTCCCATGCAGACATTTAAGTCCATTGCATTAAGTGGAGCTACGGCGCCTAAAGTGTAGCAGCCGATATCACCATATACATTTAACTTATGTTTCTTAAGCACGTAGAAAATTCCTCTGTGAGGGCAGCCCGCACACATAACGGGAGGTCTCATGGGAATTTCGTCCGAAAGCTTCACTCCCTTACCTGCATCAAGGCCGAAGCATTCACGTATAAGATTCTGTGAAAACTCACCGCATACAGGAAGCTTATCCTTGCCTGTACAGTCAATTCCGAGCATCCTCACATGCTCTTCTATAAATGGATCGAGTTCTTCAAGAACTATGAGTTTATCTACTTTGGATGCGAAATCCCTGATCTTTTCAACGGGCATGGGCCATACCATGCCGAGCTTAAGTATTGATACATCCTCACCGAATACCTCTCGAGCATACTGATAAGATGTTGAAGATGTGATAATACCGATCTTGGTATCGCGCATTTCAAGTCTGTTGATCTCATCGGTCTCTGCAAAAGAAACCAATGCCTTTGTGCGATCCTCAACTCTCACGTGGGCATCTCTTGAATTCTTGGTCATCATGACCTTGGTGGGGTCCTTTACATAAGGGACCTTTTGTACTTCCACTCTGTCAGCGGTTTCCACAATGCTCTGTGAATGAGCAACTCTCGTACACATCTTTATAAATACGGGAGTATTAAACTTTTCAGACATTTCAAAGGCTTTTTTTGTAAAGATCCTTGCTTCTTCCGAATCAGAGGGTTCGAGCATTGGAACCTTGCTTGCCTTTGCATAGTGACGTGAATCCTGTTCATTCTGAGAAGAATGCATTCCGGGGTCATCTGCCACCACCACTACAAGACCTGCGTTCAATCCCTGATAAGAAATGGTAAATAAGGGATCCGCAGCAACATTTAATCCTACATGTTTCATGGCGCAGGCAGCTCTCACACCGCCTACGGTTGCGCCGTGGGCTACTTCTATGGCAACCTTTTCATTAGGCGCCCACTCGCAGTATATTTCATCATATTTGGCAGCCTCTTCGGTAATTTCGGTACTGGGAGTTCCGGGATAACTTGAAATAACCTTTACTCCGGCTTCGTACATGCCTCTGGCAACTGCCTTATTTCCTAACATTAATTCCTTCATATTGCTAAAAACTCCAAAATAATTATGCCTGATTTTCTTTTGCAACTAAATTGTCAGCGCCGTAACGCTTACGTAATACAGGCTTTTCGATCTTACCCGTAGCATTTCTGGGGATTTCATCAAAGATGATCTCCTTGGGTCGCTTATAGCGGGGAAGGTCAAGGGAGAAGGTCTCAACCTCTTCTTTTGTAAGAGACATGCCTTCTTTTACCTCGATAATGGCTGCGGTGATCTCACCGAGACGACGATCAGGAAGACCGATAACGGCAACGTCCTTGATCTTATCGTTCTTACGAAGGAAATCTTCGATCTGAACGGGGTAGATATTTTCACCGCCGCTTACGATGACATCCTTCTTACGGTCAACAAGGAAGATAAAATCATCCTCATCAAGCATTGCCATGTCGCCGGTGTAGAGCCAGCCGTCTTTCAGGCACTCGCGAGTGGCTTCTTCGTTGTTGTAATAACATGTCATGACGCCGGGACCCTTAACAATAAGCTCTCCGACATCGCCCTTCTTAACCTCGACGCCGTTCTCGTCAACGATCTTGCACTGCCAGCGATAACCGGGAATGCCGATGGCCCCTACCTTGTGGATGTTTTCAACGCCGAGATGCACGCATCCGGGACCGGTGGATTCGGAAAGACCGTAGTTGGTATCGTACTGATGATCCGGGAAATATTCTTTCCAGCGCTTGATCAGTGAAGGGGGCACGGGCTGTGCGCCGATGTGCATGAGTCTCCACTGGGAAAGATGATAATCAGCGGGATTCAGATCGCCTCTGTCAAATGCATCCAGAATATCCTGAGCCCAGGGCACAAGAAGCCATACAATAGTACATCTTTCGTCTGATACGGCAGAAAGAATGGTCGCGGGCTTTGCTCCCTTAAGAAGCACGGCCTTGGAACCTGCCACCAGGCTTCCCATCCAGTGGAACTTGGCGCCTGTGTGATAAAGGGGAGGGATGCATAAGAATATGTCATCGCGACCCTGTCCGTGGTGCTTCTGCTCCATTTCAGCCGCCTGAGTCAGGGACTGATGTTTATGTAAGATTGCCTTGGGGAAACCTGTTGTTCCCGAAGAAAAATAAATAGCGCCGAAATCTTCTTCCGTGATCTTTACATCAGGTTCTTTTGATGAACAGTCAGCTACAAGTTCACGATAGCTTTCCGCAAAATTGGGGCAATTGTCACCTACATAAATAAGAAGGCGACCGTTCATAAGCTTCTCTGCGTGTGTTTCGATACGGCCGATAAACTCGGGTCCGAAAAGAATAACATCAACTTCCGCAAGCTCTACGCAGTAAAGGATCTCGTCGGCATCATAACGGAAATTGAAGGGTACCGCTATGGCACCGGTCTTTAAAATACCAAAATAAATGGGAAGCCACTCAAGGCAGTTGTACATGATGATTGCTACCTTGTCTCCTTTTTTAATGCCGCGGCTCATGAGCATATTGGCAAATCTGTTGGCTTTTTCATTGAAAACTTCCCAGGTGATTTCTCGTCTGTATACTTCGGAACGGGTGGGCTCGATGAGTTCCGATTCCTTCCATGTGGTTCTGCGAGTGTCCTTTTCTTCAGGGTTTAACTCGATCAAAGCCACTTCATTTCCATATAGTTTTGCGTTGCGAATCAAAAAATCTGTAACAGGCATTTTTCACTCTACCATCCATAATACTTTTTTGCTTTAACGCTTTTACCCGTTAAAGTCATCAAGACTTATAATACCATGTTTATTACGGATTGTCTACTTTTTAACTTTTGTAATTTTTGACGTATTTTGGCATGTAAAAGGACGCCTTTGTATCTTTCGGGAAGTTAGTCTTAATCAGTCGGAAATATAAAAAGGACACAGCAGCTTTCACTGCCATGTCCCGTAAGATCTTTAATGAAATATTATTTTTTAAAGAAATTCATGAAGTTAGCAAAGGGTTCGACCGTATCTCTAAGGCCATCGATGGCTTCGTTTAAAGCATCGAAATCCACTTTATTAATCTTAGTGATGATCTCGGTCAAAGTATTTGCATTTTCATTTACAAAGTCCTGAAGAAGCAGGTTTGTATCCTTAAGCTGAACCGTAAGCTCATGCATTTCGGTAACTGCGGCATCAAAAGTCGCAGCGGATTCATTAAGAGTATTAAATGACTCAACCGCTCTGGGCACCACTATACATGCCGATGCAAGAAAAATAATGACCATTGCCAGCATACAGCCGACTACTATGCGTAAATAAAAATTACGCTTCTTACTTTCTTTTAACAAAAGCTCAAACTGTTCATTCTGCTCCATGAGGACCTCCCCTACTACTCTGTAAATAAAGGAGTGGAATAATATCTGTCACCGCTGTCGGGTAAAAGCGCCACTATTACCTTTCCTTCATTTTCAGGCATCTTACTATATTCGATTGCCGCATGTAAAGCCGCACCGGAAGAAATTCCCACGAGGATACCTTCTTTTTTGGCTAAAAGCTTGGATGCCTTGAATGCATCATCACTTTCTGCCTGAAATACTTCATCATATACTTCAGTGTTAAGAATGGAAGGCACGAAACCTGCGCCGATACCCTGAATCTTGTGGGGGCCTGAATGACCTTCTGAAAGAACAGGTGAATCCTTGGGCTCTACAGCTACTATTTTAACACTTTCTTTCTTACTTTTTAAGTACTCACCGATCCCGGTTATTGTTCCGCCCGTACCTACACCTGCAACGAAGATATCAACATTTCCGTCTGTGTCGTTGTAGATTTCGGGACCTGTTGTCTCCCTGTGAGCCTGTGCATTGGCAGGATTATCAAACTGTCCGGGGATGAAGCTTCCGGGAATCTCTTTTGCAAGCTCTTCCGCCTTGGCAATGGCACCCTTCATACCCTTAGCGCCTTCGGTAAGCACGATCTCAGCGCCATATGCTCTCAAAATATTTCTTCTTTCAACACTCATGGTCTCAGGCATTGTGAATATTGCCCTATATCCCTTTGATGCAGCTATGGAAGCAAGACCGATACCGGTATTTCCGGATGTAGGCTCAATGATCACTGAACCCTCTCTTAATATGCCCTTTTCTTCGGCATCTTTTATCATGTACTTTGCTGCGCGATCCTTAACGCTTCCTGCAGGATTCAAATACTCAAGCTTAACAAGCAACTGTGCCTTTAAGTTAAGCTCCTTCTCAATGTTAACAACCTCTAAAAGCGGTGTGTTACCGATCAAATCAAGTGTTCCCTTATAAATCTTAGACATGTTGGCCTCCTCATTTTCTTTTCCTGTGACTGATCATTGTACTAATCTTATCACAAGATTCTCTGTTCGGACTATCTTCTGTAGTCGAGTTGAAAGTATAATAGCGTTAATTACCTATCATGTCAATAGGTTTATAAATATTTTGTGAGTTTGGCATATGGGCGTTATTATGTTAACCTATTTTTCAGCGCCGATCTCGAAGTTCAGCTTTACGATTCCGAGATCGGTCTTTGAATGAATTCCGCCTTTATCGATGAATTCTACCGTGTCATCATCATTTAATCTGATCTCAAACTTCTGCTGGTTCATGGCTGTGGGTGCGAGCAATGCGCATTTCACACCTTCTTTGAACCAATCGGGGTAATCGGTTCTTTTGGTTACCACAACATCTTCGAAGGTCTTACTCTTTCTTTCTCTTCCGCCGTTCACTCCGTAACCTATGGCAATTACCAGCACAAGCTTTTCGCCCTTGCCGATTTCAGCCGGGACATTTTTAGGCTGATATGTTCCCGCCCAGCATGTATTAAGGCCCAGCTGCTGCGCATAAAGCACAAGCTTCTGTCCGTAGTATCCTACTCTTTCTTCAAGGTCGTCGCTGTCTTCTCCGATGCAAGCTATTACGCCCGGAGCTGAGCCAAGGCCCATGAATTTATTTAAGAGTCGGTTGAAGGTATCGCCGGCATCCTCCGCAAACTGCATATGGAGGTTTCCTTCTTTATTTAATTCTTCAACCTTCTGTCTTAATAGCTCGCACTTCTCGCTTTCAATCTTCTTGTCCTGATACTGGCGCACCGAGTGACGCTCAAGCAGGGCTTCCTTTAATGTTTTCATCGATTTTCTCCTTTTCTTGGTTTTCGCTGTATATTCTGGCTTCTTTCGAGGTTCTCGGGCAGCGGAATCTTGTTTTTTTAAATTTCCGCTGTTGGGTGCTTGAAATTCGGGTTAAATAGTGCAGCGGAATTTGCTTAAATCCACTTTTCCGCTGTTAACTTCCACGCCTTCGCTTCTTAATAGGTTGGCTTGAACCTCTTTTCCGCCAAAGGCGAAGGCTCCTGCGAGCTCGCCCAAGGAGTTTACTACGCGGTGACATGGGATTTCGCCGGGATGGGGATTATTGTGAAGCGCATTACCCACAGCACGTGACATCTTCGGGTTTCCTGCCATCATGGCTACGTCGCCATAGGTTGCAACCTTTCCATACGGAATTGTTTTTACCGCCTCATAGATTCTCTTCCTGGGACTGTCCGACACAAGCTCATAGCTTTCTGCGATCATTATCTTGATATCTGAGTCAGGCACCGTGCCATCAAGAATGATGGTGTTCCAGTTATCCTTATTCTGATGATATCCCGGGATAACGGACTTATATGCTTTTCTCCAGAAACCTGCCTTTATGGGATCAACCTTCACATTCAGATTAATAAATCCATCCTTCTCATAAGTCCACAAGAATGCTTTTTTATTAAGCTTGTATCTTACAAGCTGCCAATTCTGATCACTGAATGGAATATCAAAATATGAGTCTTCAAAGGTCAGACCATAATCCAAGGCTTCTTTTCTTGTTTTCATGCTATTGCACCTCCAAATGTGCACAACAAAAAACCTTCTGTGATTATTCTATCACAGAAGGCTTTGTTCAAATTATTAAAAGTTTAATAACAAATTATGCTATTATACGCAAGTATAACCGCCATCGATAGGAAGCATTACGCCTGTTACATAGCTTGCTTCTTTAGATGCAAGGAAAAGTGCTCCGGCATTAAGTTCGCCTTCTTTTCCGTATCTCTGCATGGGAACATGGCTCTTTGCAAAGTCCTGGAAGTGGTCTGTATCAAGTACAGCGGTTGTAAGTTCTGTATAGAAGTAACCGGGGCAGATACAGTTAACTGTGATGTTGTATTTTGCAAGTTCAGCAGCTGCTGCTCTTGTGAAGTTGATAACACCACCCTTTGATGAATGATAAGCGATGGTAGGAATCTCATCGTTACCTACAAGGCCGTACATGGAAGCGATGTTGATAACACGTCCGTAGTTATTCTTTTTCATGATGTTACCAAATGCTCTTGTTACCTTGAATACGGATGTAAGGTCTGTTTCAATAGTGAAATCCCATTCATCATCCTTCATTTCGAGTACGCCGGCATCCTTGGATGAACCTGCGCAGTTAACAAGGATATCAGCCTTGCCAAATTCTTTTTCAACAGCTTCTGCTGCTGCATTAATGGATTCTGTAGATGTAACATCACATCCTACGGGAAGGACCTTAACGCCCATCTGTTCCAATTCGTTCTTTAACTCTTCAAGTCTTTCAACTCTTCTTGCTAAGATTGCAAGATCTGCGCCCTGTGCTGCAAAGCCCTTTGCCATCTGACGGCCAAGACCTGAGCTTGCGCCTGTGATTACTGCAACCTGTCCTTTTAAATCAAACATTTATAATCCTCACTTTCATTTATGCGAATTTCGCGCGAAAGAAACCCGCCTCCTCTGTGTTTACTGCCACCATCCGCTGACAGCATGTTCATTATATATGCAAATTCAATTTGACGCAACCGAATTTGCAGGAGTTCATAAAAAATTCATATCGTGTGATAAAGTCACAGAAACTATCGTTTATGAAAACGTTATTATTAGACAATTAAACAATATAATGCAAAATATCGCAATCTTTTTCATGGGAACATTTAAGGTCGTAACATATACTTTTGGTGTAACTTGTCAATCTGTGGGGAAGGCAGGTTGACGCGTGTTTTACCAGTTAGGAGGGCTATATAATTATGAAAGGAAAGCGATTCAGTTTTTTAGTCGCTATGGCATTGACGATTGCTTCGGTTTTCGGCAGTGTCGCTTCTCCAATAGGGGTGGAGAAGGCCTGGGCTGCAGAAAGCACACCCCGGTATCGTAACGTGATGTATTATGGCGAATGGTCAATTTATTCCGGACAGAAATACTTCTATCCCAGCAAGATTGACGGAAGCCAGATTACTCACCTTAATTTTGCATTCCTCGACATGGACTCAAATGGGGATTTGGTTCTTTGTGACGAGCATGCAGATTTTCTTACAATCTTGCCTGAACAGACAGGTCTTACCTACGGAGAACCCTATGCAGGTGTTCTTGGTGCAATGAATATTCTTCGTACCAAGTACCCTAACATGAAGATAGGTATCTCTGTCGGCGGCTGGACTCGTTCCGGTGACTTCTCGGCAGTTGCCGCTTCCCCTTCGAAGCGCGCAAATTTCGCGAAGAATGTTGTAAAATTTGTGGATTATCTCGGATTTGATTTTGTAGACATAGATTGGGAGTACCCTACAGCGGTACGCGCAAGCGACCCGGCAGGCAACGGCGTTACCATCGACGAAGGTTGCCCCGGTTCAGCAGCGGACACTGCTAACTTTACGCTTCTTTTGCAGGAAATACGTAATGAACTTGATACTCTCGGAACCACCAACAATAAGCACTACGAGCTTTCAGTAGCCATGTCGGCTTCACCTGCCATGATGGCTAAGATCGAATACGACAAAGTGCTCAGGATCGTGGATTTTGCCAACATGATGACCTATGACCTTAACGGCGCATGGAACGGCTACACCGGTCACCAGACGGCTCTTTACACGAATCCTAATTATGACCCTGTAAATCAGAAGGACGGTCAGTTCTCAGTGGATGCATGTGTTCAGTATTTAAAGAACACCTATGGAAATTCCATTGATTACAGCAAGATCGTAATCGGTGTTGCGCCTTATACAAGAGGCTGGGCAGGGGTTCAGGCAGACGGACGGGATGCAAATAATCCCGGACTCTATGCTACGGCACAGCCCAACTCCGTTCGTGCCGATGACGGTGTCATGAGCGGCACTTTTGCCTACGGCGACATCGAAAACTTAAAGGCTAAATATCAGCTGCAGGAATACTATGACGAAACAGCTCAGGCTGCATATTATTACAGTCCTTCCACAGGCTATTTCTTTACCTGCGACAATGAGCGTTCGGTAGCAGCCAAGGGTCAGTATGTAAAAGAAAACGGTCTCGGCGGACTTATCTCCTGGATGGCTTCTCTTGACAGTGCCAACAGCATTACAAGAACCATGAAGGAATCTCTTTACGGAAGCGCTCCTCTTCCCGCACAGGATATTAAAGTAGGCGCTCCTAAGGCTGAAGTTACCGTTACCGCCAACGGCTCAACTTATTCTTTTACCATTAAGAATAAAGAAGTTACCACGGAAAGTAACACTGCATTGAAAGATGCTGAGTTATTCAAGAAAACCGTGATGTATCCTAAGCTTTATATCACCACTAAGAGCGGCAGCACATTAAGCGCCGGTTCCGAGTGCGGTTCCGTTACCACTAAGGGAGATGTGACTGTTGTGGATCTTTCAAGCGTTTATGCCGCTAAGTCCATGAAGCCAGGCACTTCTCATACCTTTACCCTCAGAGTTAACGGCGATGCATCCGCATCGGATATTGAGGGAATTACCATGACTCAGAGAATTCTCACAAGTCTCGATGAGTTTGGCGCACAGGCAGTTTATGGTGCAGGAAGTGAAGTAGTCGGCGACGACCCTGTTGTTACGCCCGACCCCGGCACCGATCCCGATCCCGGTGAAGGCGATGAACCCGATCCCGGTACAGGCACTGAGCCGGATCCCGTTATAACTCCCGATCCCGGCAACAACTACTCTGCCAACGGCGCTCTTCCTCAGCATATGGTTACAGGATACTGGCACAATTTCATCAACGGCTCCACCAATCTTAAGTTAAGTGATGTGCCTTCTTACTACGACATGATATGTGTCGCATTTACAGATAACACCACTACTCCCGGTGAAGTTACTTTTAACCTGAATGCAGACCTGTGCCGGGCTCTCGGCGGATATACCAAGGCTGAGTTTATAAATGATATATCTCAGCTAAAAGAAAATGGACAGCATGTAATAATTTCCGTAGGCGGTGCCGAAGGACGTATCACCATTAACAGCGCTGAAGCTGCCAACAGATTTGCAGACGGTTTGATTGATATCATCGAAGAATATGGATTCGAAGGTGTGGACATTGATCTGGAAGGCTCAGCAGTATCGGGCGTTGACTATATTGCCTCTGCCTTAAGAACAGTACATGACCATTTTGGTGATGACTTTATTATCACCATGGCGCCTGAAACCTTCTACATTCAGGCCGGAAGACTTGCAAGCAACGATTTGACCACTTCCTATTTAAGACTTGCTTTGCAGATAAAAGATATCTTAACCGTATGCTATCCTCAGTTCTATAACTCCGGAAGTATGAACGGTTACAACGATGTGGTTGTTAATCCCGGAACATCGGATTTCTTAACATCGCTTTCAACACTCATCATTGAAGCAGGACTTCGTCCCGATCAGGTGGCTTTGGGTGTTCCTTCCACATCACGTGCCGCAAGCAGCGGTTATGTGGAACCTTCCGTTGTGGAAACCGCAGTTAATGCTCTTGTAAACGGCACATCCTCCGGCACATTCACAGCTCCCAGAAAATATCCTACTCTCAGGGGCGTTATGACCTGGTCGATTAACTGGGATGCTACCAATAACTATGCATGGGGCCGCGCTATGGCAGCCGCAATGGACCGACTTCCCATCGTCGAAGATGACGGAACCATTACCAATCCCGATTCCGGCACGGGTACCAATCCCGATCCCGGCACGGGCACTAACCCCGATCCCGGCACAGGCACTAATCCCGATCCCGGTACAGGCACTAACCCTGATCCCGGTACAGGTACTAACCCTGATCCCGGCACGGGCTCCTATCCTGCATGGAACGCTTCCCAGGTCTATGTAGGCGGTGACATGGTTACTTATAACGGCAAGGTTTACAAGGCTTCCTGGTGGACTCAGGGCGACAATCCCGAATCTCAGGGCCAATGGGGACCTTGGAAGCTTGTAGGAAATGATCCCGGTACGGGTACCAATCCCGACACCGGAACGGGTACTAACCCTGATCCCGGCACGGGCACTAATCCAGATCCCGGCACGGGTACTAATCCCGATTCCGGTACAGGTACTAACCCCGACCCCGGTACAGGCACTAATCCCGATTCCGGCACAGGCTCCTATCCTGCATGGAACGCTTCCCAGGTCTATGTAGGCGGTGACATGGTTAGCTATAACGGTAAGGTTTACAAGGCTTCCTGGTGGACTCAGGGTGACAATCCCGAATCTCAGGGCCAATGGGGACCTTGGAAACTTCAGTAACTTAAGTTAAAAACTTAATAAATTCAATACTTACAATGCAAACCGCAGGTGCATTTGAAGTATAAATTAAGGGCATATCGAAAGATATGCCCTTTTTACAAAATATAAAAACCATCATTTTTACAGCGGGATTTGTAGAATAGTGTTTTCCGCTGCCCAGTTTGACCACTATCCTGAATTCTTTACAGCGGATTTTTATAATTTTCGTTTTCCGCTGCCTTAAATGAAGTTCAAAGTTGATTTCCAACAGCGGGATTTGTAAAATAACGTTTCTCGCTGCTCGGTTTGAAATATAACGTGCTTTTCTTACAGCAAATTCCCCATTTTTCTAAGTCTCGCTGCTTTTTGCAGCAATTAGCATTTGTACTTCGTCGCTAATCAAAAGTGCAATGATTGCGCTTGCACATTATAAACGCCGATTCTTTAGTCCAACTTATAGTACATACGTTTGCATAATATAATAGTGAGCCTGCTTAGTGCGGACTCACTATATTTATGTGAGGTATTAACATGGAAGCCTTTCTTTGTACCAATATTCCTGTTCAGATGATCGCATGCACCGATATTGACGGGCGCATCACGCCTATCCGCTTTCGCTTTACGGGAAGCGATGGAGAACGTGTGACTGTTAATGTTGAGCGTGTGCTGATGCGTGATCAACACTCCAATAAAATCGGCGCGACCTTCGAGTGCGCCGCGACCCTATATGGTATGGAGCGGAAGTTCCGGCTCTATTACAGTAATTTCAGTGGCACCTGGCGTCTTGACAAGGTTGGGTGAAAAATTATTTTTTTACAATTTCTGCGCCAAAGGGACACAATGAAAGTTTTGCAATTTTAAAAAACTGCTTTCCAAAGGGAATGCCTACTATCGTTATACAAAGAAGTGCTCCGATAATAAGGTTTCCCAGTGCCATTTCAAGTCCCCCAAAAAAGAACCAAACTACGTTTAAAAGAAAAGATCCAACGCCACCTTCATTAACGATTTCTTTTCCGAATGGACACAGTGAGATACTTGAAAGCTTAAAGCACTGCACTCCCACAGGTATTCCCACTACCGTAATGCACCAGAGCAATCCGGTACACCACCAGCCGATGGCACTTAAAAGCCCGCCGAATATAATCCAAATCAAATTACCTAAGAATCTCATGTTTATCTTCTCCTAATATGTGTTATATTTTTCAAATAAGCCATTGAAAATAATTTTTTCCTGTATTTACAGTTCCTCCATAACGAAGGGAAGCATATAAATGGGCTTTAGTCTAAGATTTTTGTCCTTTGCTACATCCTTTTGTGAAAGGAGAATTGGCATTGAAACATGTTTAGAATACTTTTTGCAGAATTCGTCCATGGAATCATGTCTTTTGGTGGCAGACGACTTTACTTCCATCGGTAGCAATTTTGTTTTATTCTGAAGCAAGAAATCAACCTCGTAATAGTGGGTGCTATTTTCTTTTTTCCACGCATGATAATAAGCAGTTCTACCCGTGGCCGTAATCATCTGTGCCACAGCATTTTCATAAAGATAGCCTAAGTCTGCCGACAGTTTGTCGCTGAGCAGCTTGCTATATATGTTTTCATCTGTCTTGGGTGATGCATTAAAGATCATGGTCGTAAACAAACCAATATCAGACAGATATAACTTAAATGTATCATTATCCCTTGATTGAGCCAGTGTTACGCTTGGATTAAATGTGTTATAGCATGCAATTACTGTCTTTGAATCCAGCAGGTCAGCCAATCTTTCTTCATCTTTCTTGCTTTTTCTTTTCCCTGTCGCCATTGATAACATGTATTTCTTTTTACCCGTGGCAAGCTGGCTTGGGATGGACTCGTACATCTTTCCAATAAGCCCTGAACTATCTATCTTTTTAAAATCATCAATATAAAGATCTATTATGTCCCTTTTAACCCGATCGATTTCAGAAAAGTTTTTGCCATTAACATAGGCTTCTACAGCTTGGGGCATTCCACCCACAGCCATATAAATTCTGAAATCTCTCATAAGCTTTCGGTTTGTTCCATTGCCGACTTCAGCTCCAAGCTTGTATAAGTCGCGAAGCAAGGGATATGTGTCGTTTCCGATTGCCCACATGAATTCTTCGTAATCCATCGGATACACCGGAATTTTATGTTCTTCAGAGGGAATAACAATGTCTTTTACATTTTTCTTTATACTAATAAGTGAGCCTGTTTCTATATAGTCATATGTTCCGTCAGCAACTAAGTATTTAATTGCCTGACGTACCAACGGTTGCCGCTGGATTTCATCAAAAATAATCACTGATTCCCTTGGATACAGAGTTACACCTGTCACCGTCTGCAATCTCAAAAAGAACACCTTGTGATCCGCAATATCTTTGAACACATCCATAAGTTCCTGCGTAATGTTGGCAAAATCAACTTTTATATAGGATTTGTAGTTTTTCTTGGCAAATTCTTCGGCCACAGTAGATTTGCCAACTCGCCTTGCACCCTCAAGCAAAGCGGCATACTTAGGTGCGTAATTTTCTTTCCAATTTGCAAGTTCTTCAAATACTTTTCTTTTAAACATATTTAGGCCTCTTTACAAGAAAAAATCATGATGAATTACCATTCTTCACCATGATTTTATTATAAAAATGACATTTTTTCAATATTTTATTCGGCTAAAAATGACATTTTTTCAATATTTTATTCCATAAAAATCGACATTTCTTCACTATTTTTTCAGGCAAAAAATGTCATTTCTTCACCATTTTGCAATTCAATCCTACCTAAGCACCATCTTTGCGGGATAGAAAACGTCCAGATCCACGTCGCCGTTTATGCCGTCGATACGGCCCACGGAGGAATGCTGCCACATGAAGTATGCGCCTTCGTAGGTGGGTTCAACGTTGTACTGAGCAAGCCACACGGGATTCTTTCGCTCGTGGGTCCAGGTATTTATAAGAGCGTTCTTACTGCCGTAGAGGCAGGCTTTATAGCCATACTTCTCGACTTCCCGTTCGAAGTCTGCGTATCTGTCATTTAAATCGTGAAGGTTCATGCCGTGGGTCTCAAAATTTCTGTAGTCTTCCCAGTCATAGGCAATGGGGAAGTCTAAGGCTTCACCGCCCAGCACGTCCATAAGATATTTAACGCTCGCTTTAACCTCAGCGGCGCTTCCTTCCTCACCGTACCAGTAAATGCCCATCATAAGACCGTTGTCGCGGGCGCCCTTACGGTTGGCTTCAAAGCATCGGTCTATAAAATGCTCGCCGTTATCATAGCCGCCTAAGCGCATGTAGGCAAATTCGCATCCGGCTGCTTTTACACGCGTAAAATCAATATCTTCCTGCCATCTTGATACATCTATGCCAACGTATGTATCCGGAGTCTTAAAATTCGCGACGAAATCGCCGAAATTTTCTTTTTTAGATTCGCCTGAGGATCCTGATGAAGTATCTGAAACCACGGAAACATCCATTTTCTTGGTGGTGGTGCGGCCTGCGTCATCGGTCAAGGTGATCTTAAGAGAATAAACACCCTCAACGCCTGTGTTAACGGAACCTTCGACTTTCAGATCAACATCCCTGTCAACGTCGTCGCCGTAACCAATATATTTATGTATGTCAAAAGAACCTCCCACCTTTATCTGCGGGGTACCGCGATAATATAGAAACACCGGAGGGTTCTTATCTTCGTACCGGGTGTCGATATTGGCGGCAGCAAGGGCTGCAAGCCGCTCTTCTTCAAGGCGACGAGCCTCTTCCTCAAGGCGGATTCTTTCTTTTTCTGCTTCGATCGCTTTGATCGTCTCGGATGCTTCTTTACATTTAAGCTTAAAAGTATCCGGAAAGCCTTTCCGTTCAGAGACGGTAACCGCAAAGGCCATGGACTTTTCCAAAGCGCTACAGTCAAAAGAACCTGCCGCAGCTTCTTCCATAAGCTTTAAATCCGAATAATATCGTAAGCCAAAGAAGCCGCCTGCAGTAAGTATTCCAAGTATCAAAACGGTGATAATAACAATCTTTAACTGCTTCATTCCCCTTAAACCACCTTTTATGAATAAAATTAAATCGTCCATCTGATTATCTCATAAAACCTCAGTGGTTTGAAGGGAAAGTTTAGTTCTCTTTATCCGATTACCTCCAGCACGTTTTCATCTTTAAGCATATTTACACTAAGCTCAGCCTTTCTCAGATTCATGGCCTTATCAAAGACCGAATCAATGGCTTTTCCATTAAGGATGAATCTTCGCTCATCCTCCGCTTTTCTTATGCAGATACGTATTTTTTTGCCTCGATATATAAAATCAGCCGTCATGACTTCAAAAGGCGCAAATACTCCGGGACATATGGTCAGAGAATCAAAATCGGGCATAAAGCCGAATACGAAACGTACCAGAGTCTTAAAGATCACATTGCTGCTGCCGGTCTGCCAATCCTGCATGGACTCACCGTCAATATTCAGGTCGGGGTTGAAACCATAAGAATTGGGCATTACGTAAGGCGAGCAAGAAAGATTAGCATGGGTGAATGGTAGTATCTTTCTTATCTCTTCCCATGCTTTTTCACTCTCTCCCAGCATGAACAGGCTCATTATGGCAAAAGTAGTGGCATGTATATAAGATGCGCCATTTTCAGCGGTTCCTGCAGGGAGCTTGTATATTCTGCCAACGCCTCTTACATCTCGACCAAAGGCGGGTTCAAAGGTCTTAAATCCATATTGGGAATCCAGTGCATCATAAGAAGAAAGGATCACATCTTTCATTGATGCTTCTTTTTCTATGCCGCTAAGAACCCAGAAAGCATTGGATGTAAGCCCGTGACGGCTTAATCCGTCAGGATCTGAAAAGCTTCCTACGTAATAGCTTCTGTCCTGCCCCCAGCCGTGGACAATACGTGCATTTCCCTTTTCATCCTTAATTACGGCATTCTTAATAAGTCCTTCTTTTAAGTCATCCGCTGCTTTTTCATAGCGCTTGATCTTTTCGGTATATTCACCGCTATCATAAAGAAGCTTCACCATATCACGCAGGTTCTTATATACCTGCAGTGAAGCCATAACCGATATGCCATTACCGAATTTAACTCCGGGGTCCTTACTTACGCCGAGTCCGTCAAGCGCATCATTCCAGTCTCCGTACATAGCTCTGATACAGCCTGTATCAGGATCCTGCTTATCTATAAGATAGTCAGTTATCCTTATCATGTGCATCAGGACACTGTCAGTTTTTTCTGACTTTCGAGTGAGCCTTGCTCCTTCATCAACGATCTCATAATACCCGCATTCTTTATGTAAGAATCCATAGTCTCCCGTAAGCTTGATATATGACATGATGCAGTCTATTACCCAGCATCCCTGATCTATAAACTCTCGTAAGTCCATATTGGGAGCCATACCTTCATGGGAGGGGATCGCATACTGGCGCGGACATCGTCCGTCCGGGCCTATGAAACCAAGGGCTTCCAGCATTTTTTCTTTTGCGGCGCGGGGATTTATATATATATAGCCTTCAAGGGCCTGAAACACATCTCTTATACCTATAAGAGAATTGGGCGAAAGCTGCACATAGCCTTTGATCATGGAACAGAATTCCACCTGCTTTATCAGATGTCCTGCAAAAGAAGTCATTATATCAGCGTCAAGGCTTCCTTCTTTCGGATCTTCCGTATCACTCTTAAAATCAATACTAATGTCGCAGGACTCTTCAGATACGTTGTGACACTCTTTCATGCTAAGGAGCTTCTCATAAGCCGTCTCTTCTTTTTCACCGACAGTGTACCTAAGCTGCTCTGTGAGATTTACAAAAGAAGCACCGCCAATCTCATATGATACAAGGTCTGCTGCCACTGCAGTTTCCGTGAAGGCGCATACTTCCTGCTCCATAAAGCTGTTAAGGCTGTCACGTATATTCATTAGGCTGTGATTTATGCCGCCCTTATACTTAGACATGGATGTGGTAAGCTTCTCCCCCTTATATAAAGAACCTTCCCCGAGGCAAAAGCATCGGTTTATGACTCCGAAATTGCTGACGGATTCAGTCCTTGATAAATCTTCATTGATGATAAATACAAAACTCTTTAAAGAAGACGAAGCATTGTCAGTAACCATTGCCCGACGAAACCATTTATCCTCCGAAGACTCGTAGATACTGTTTCTTAAATATGGATTGAAATAGGATGAAAGCTTTACATTTACTTTATCTTTACCTTTATTTACGGCATACATATCGAAGGTCATATCATTATCCCCTGATACACTGACTACTACCGCAAATATCATGCCTTTAAATAAAGTGATAAAAAAAGCTTCTTTTTCCGCGAAGACTGTATATCGCTTTATGTTGTCAGCACCGGATAGCACCGGCACATGAAGAAGCGATATTACCTCGCCTTCCACATCCGCAAAAAAAGCGCACTTCGGATCTTCTCCCGGTGTAGGGCGTAAAAAGGTTGAAAAAAGCCCGTCATTAGCATGCATATATCCCGATGCGTATACCCAGAAATTATAGCCGCCCTCTCCGTAAGGATATCTTTCTTCTCCCTGCTCTCCCGGGATCACCAGGATATTACCGTTTTTTAAGGGAAAGACATTTGCAGAAAATCCTTTTTTTCCCGTATTCTCTATTTCATTTATTTCTTTTATATAATCCTTTATCAATATAAGGTGACGCTCATTCATCGCAGCATATTCTCCATTTGTCTTATGGTCTCATGGCAGATATCTTCCGTTTCCATTTCGGCAAAGATCCTAAGCACCGGTTCCGTGCCTGAGAATCTTGCGATTATCCATCCACCGTTCTCAAAATATATCTTAAGGCCGTCCTCATAGCTCACTTTCGCGATGCTGTAGGCATAATCCGGAATCCTTTTTTCCGTAAAAAGAATGTTCATGAGTCTTTCTTTTGCCTTGGGAGAGAAATTATAGTTTTTCTCTACCATTACCATACGACCGTATCGCTCATAGATCTCATCAAGAAGCTGTGAAAGGCTTTTACCCGTTACACTCATGAGTTCGATGATGAGGCCGGCAGCAAATATGCCATCCTTCCCCTTTATATGACCTCTTATGGTAAGTCCTCCACTGCTTTCGCCACCGATAAGCGCATTAACGGATTCCATGCCTGCACTGATATTTTTAAAACCGACAGGCACTTCAAGGCACTTTTCACCATGGTCTTGGGCAATGCGATCCAGTATATGAGTCGTAGCAATATTACGTACTACAGCTCCTTTTTCTTTCTTATATTCAAGAAGATAATAATAGAGAAGTATCAATATCTCATTGGGATGCACAAATCGTCCCTTTTCATCAATTATGCCAAGGCGATCGGCGTCTCCGTCCGTAGCTATCCCGATATCATAGTGTCTCTCTGCCACCATATCGCTCAGCTTTCGTAGTGTCTTACCGGAGGGTGCGGGGAGCTTTCCTCCGAACAGGGGATCCACCCTGTCATTTATCACATCCACATCGCAACGCGCCGACACAAGCACGGTCTGTAAGCAGGTCTTTGAAACTCCGTGCATGGGATCAAGAAGCACCTTTAATCTTCGCTTTTTAATGGCTTCCACCTGAAGGCTTCCAAGAATCGTATCAATGTAGTCATTAAAGGGATCGATAAGCTCAATGATTCCGCAATCTATACCATCATCAAAATTTACGATTTTTATTTCAGCTTCATCGACGCTGTTTGCAATCTTCTCAAGTGTGTCGGTTTCATCCTTGGATGCGTCCTGACCGCCCTTTGTAAATATCTTGATGCCGTTATAATCGCAGGGATTGTGACTCGCGGTTATCATCATTCCGCAGTTTAAGCCGTATCTTCCCACTGTGTTCATTACCAGCGGCGTGGGCGCTATTTCATCTATAAAAAGAACCTTTATGCCGCTTCCTGCCAGCACCTCGGCACACCAAATCGCGGCTTTTCTAGATAAAAATCGCCTGTCATAACCGATCACCAGTGATTTCTTTTTCGGAGTTTCAGCATATTCTTTGATAAATTCCCCAAAAGCATATGCTAATGCATTTATATTTGTATGAATGAAGTCATCGCCAATTATGGCTCTCCATCCGCCTGTCCCAAATTTAATCATTTTTATAACCTCTAAGTATTATTCCTTCACGCTTCCAACCAATGCCCCGCTCACAAAATACTTCTGTAAGAAGGGATATATGGTAATGATTGGAAGGGTTGTGATCATTATGGCCGCGTATTTAATGGTATTAGGGATCGTGGCCTCTCCCGGTGACAGCGCTTTGGCTATATCCTGTCCAAGCTGACTGTTTATTATGATCCTCTGTAACAATACCTGCACCGGTACTTTCATATCATCATTAAGTAACAGCATTTCCCAGAAATATGAATTCCACCTGTCAATGGCATAATACAAAGCTATTGCCGCAAGAATGGGCTTTGAAAGGGGAAGCATTATGCGTACCAGGATCTGAAAATCATTGGCGCCTTCGATCTTCGCCGATTCTTCCAGCGCAAGGGGAAGACTCTCAAAATGTGTCCTGAAGATGATCACATAAAAAGCGCTGATGGCAGGATAAAGAAGCACTCCAAGCCTTGAATCCAACAGATTAAGATTCTTCATGGTGAGATAAAAAGGGATCATACCACCCCCGAACCACATGGTGAAGGTTACAAACAATCCCATAGGCTTCTTTAATGCCCAGCGGGTTTTCGACATGGGATATGCCGCAAAGATAGACAGTGTAAGGCTTAGAATCGTGCCCGCCACCGTATAAAAGACAGTATTTAAATAGGCAACCCAGATGCCCTTATATTTAAAAACCACCTGATACGCCCTCAATGTAAAGTGTTTCGGAAAAAGAAACACTTCGTTTTTCATTACGCTTGTTGCGGAACTGAAGGATGCTGACACAAGATAGATAAACGGATACAGGGTCAGCACACACATTATCAATATGATCAGGTAGCATATGGCTACATATGTTTTTTCCCCAAGGGTACTTCGCATTCTTTTCATCATTTACCTCCTACCAAAGTGTCGTTCCATCCAGTTTACGGGTTATCTTATTGGCGCCGAAAACCAGAAAGAATCCAACAAGATTCTGGAACAATGTAACTGCCTGAGCATAGCTGTATCTAAAGCCCATGATGCCTTCACGATAGACATAAGAATTGAAGACATCCGCTGTCTCATAAATAGCAGGATTATACAAAAGAATGATCCTCTCGTGACCCACATTCAATATGGAGCCAAGGTTAATAAGCAGCATTACCACAATGGTGGGGGCAAGATTAGGAAGGGTAATATAAAACATCTGCTTAAACTTTCCCGCGCCGTCCACAGTGGCAGCTTCATACTGCTCCTTGGGAATTCCCGCCAAAGCTGCCATATAAAGAATGGCGCTGAAGCCGGTGCCCTGCCAGATACCGGTGCTTATGAAGATGGTCTTAAAGTACTTGGGTATCTGAAGAAAGTATATGCTTTCAAGTCCGAAGAGGCCTCTTATACCGTTGACAAGACCTCCGTCAGGGGACAGGAAGTGAATGACCATACTCATGACTACCACCGATGAAATAAAATGCGGCAGATAGCTTATTGTCTGTGTGATCTTTTTGAATCTTTTAAGTCGTATTTCATTAAAGGCGATTGCCAGGATGATTGGCAGGGGAAAACCGAAGATCAGCCCGAACACATTAATAAATAAAGTGTTTTTAAAGAGTCTGAAAAAGTAAGGGTCCTTAAAAAGAGCCCTGAAGTTTTCAAGTCCCAGCCATTTACTGTGAAAGACACCCTTTACGATGTCGAATTTCTGAAATGCTATTACCATTCCACCCATGGGAACATAGCAAAAAAGAACATACCAAATAAATACAGGCAAGAACATAAGATACAAATACTTATTATTCTTAAGCTCTGTAGCAAAAGTTTTTTTCCTATTCATACACACTCTCCCTTGAAATGTTTAAAATAAAGGACCGGTTTTCATCCTTGTCATAGTGGGTAAAAACCGGTCCAAACAATTATTTCGATAAAGAGGTGTATCTTGCGTAAGCCTGATTTTCAAGAGCTATGGCTTCATCAATGCCCATCTCCTGAATTCTTGCCACAAATCCATCGAAATCATCAATAGGTCTGGAGCCGATGATGAATTTTAATAATTCTTCATCAACATAGATCTTAATAGCACTCATGACTGTATCATATTTATCCTGCTCATCTTCAGTAAGCACAAGAGTAGGATTGATATCATAGAAATAATCATTTTCTACATAGTCAAAGAGCTGCTTTCTTACATCATCATTGGCACATGAAGCTGCCTCATATTCAGGAAGCTGTCTGATACCGATGAGGGGCTGCATACCGTTGGAACGGATCCATGTTACGAGACCGTCTTCGGACTTGGTCACAAGATCGGTATATTCGGGCACACCGTCAACATACTGATAGCTTTCGCCTTCAACACCGAAGTTAAATAACATGGAGCCTTCGTCGCTATATACATAATCAAACATTTTGATGATCTCAATTGCCTTATCTTCAGGCACCTTGGAAGAAATAGCCCAAGCGCTGCCGCCTACTGCAGCCTGCTGGCTGAAGGTCTTCTGAGGCTGACCCTCTGTAAGTACGGGAGGTGCAATAACCTGCCAGTTGGTATCAGGATCAAGAGCAAGTACTTCAGAATTGGAATTCATGCCTGCAATGTAACCTGTCCAGTAACAGGTCGCACCTGCCTTGTTATTTAAGATGTGATAGTTATTGGTATCTTCTCTCGTGATGAATTCCTGATCGATAAGTCCTTCTCTGTACCATTTAGCCATGGTTTCAAGATATTCTTTTGTCTCAGGAAGAATGGGTGCGAACTTAACTTCGCCATCCTTTACCATCCAGTAATCATTGTTACCGTTAAGTTCGATACCCCATGCATCGGCAAAGTTGTTGAAATAGTTTTCCCAGGCACGGTCCAAAAGAAGCGGTGTGATATCGCCGGCTCCGTTACCGTTTAGATCGGTGTTCTTAAAAGCTGTAAGCACTTTGTACCAGTCATCGATGGTCACAGGCGCTTCCATACCGAGGTCATCAAGCCAGTCCTGGCGAATACAGTAACCCATGGCTGTTCTTACTGCAGTAAGCATAGGAATACCATATATCTTTCCGTCGCTGGCTGCGGTCTGTGCAAGCACTTCCTTATTGTCTACCACGTACTGCTTTAAATTGGGAGCATACTGATCGATAAGATCATCCAAAGGTAAAAATGCTCCTGACATACCGAATTTGTTGATGTCTCCAAGAGTTCCGGCCATTACATCATTGGTCTTACCGCTGGCTACGATCACGCTGAACTTGTTCTTTGCTTCGGCATTTACTACTGTTTCAATGTCGAAATCCATATTCATCTTTTCAGCAAGTACCTTAAAGGTTAAGGTGTCTTTGGTATAGAGCGCGTCGGGAAGACGGCTGGGAAGAAACATGGAAACCTGTAAAGGTTCTGTTCTCTCACTTACCTCACCTGTTGCTGCGGGCGCATTATTATCTGTTGCAGCACCCCCGTTACCTCCGCATCCTGCCAATGTGGAAAATGCCATCATTGTTCCAAGGATCAGAGCAACACACTTTTTCATTTTTTTCTGAAACATTTCTTGTCCTCCTCTAAAAATTTGTAGGTTGTCTGGTAAGTCCGACTATAAATAACAACCCTCCATTTTTAAATCGTAAATAATCTACTTTCTTGGAAAAAAGGGATTACGGGGATTGTGAATTTTCTCCCTTTCTCTTCTTTTTCCACTTACCAAAAGTACATCTACTGATTTAAGGAGTTTCTTCGATACTGTGTTGGTGTTACATAATACTTTTCTTTGAACTTTTTAATAAAATAATTGCTTGAGCTGTAGCCCACTTCCTTAACAAGTTCCTCAAGGGATATGTTGGATTCAAGTAACATACGGGCGGCTTTATTAAGTCGCATATCATTAGTAAACTGAGTTACCGTAGTGCCCGTTTCTTCTTTAAAGATACGGCTTATGTATTTGGGACTCAGATATACTTTTTCGGCTATGAATTCAAGGGAAAGGCCCTCATCGCTTAAATACTCGGATATCACGTTTTCCACCATGGTTATAACGGTTTTCTTAGGATTATTTTCCATGGAAGAAAGAATCTCAAAGGTATTCTTTATAAGAGCTATGAACCAGTAATAAAAGTCTTCAACATCATATAAATGTGCGAGCTCCCTGTATAGCTCCATATTGTCGGTTCCGCTTTGCTCTTTCAAAATGTCTCTTAAATAAAAGTTATATAAGAAGATGTATTTAAGGATCACACCGTGAAGTACATCCACTGAATAATCAAAGATATTCGGGATCTCTATAAAGGATTTTAATATCTCTTCGATCTTCTCGAGATTCCTTGCGATCAGGCTTTCCGTAAAGGATTCAAAATCCGGTTCATCAAAGATCTTACTTTCTTTACCTAAGCTGATATCATTTTCATCCAAAAAGTAAGTATGGGGTAAAAAGTAAACGTATTTCTCAATTTCAGTAAGCACCTTGTACTTAACATGTGCAGATTCGATGCCCGTAAAAATACCGCTCTGTATGATTATCGGTGTCAGCATATATTTCATGCTGAGATAATCCTTAAGTTTCTTTTTGATCGTATCAAGACCGTCACCGGACAGGTCTTTACTTGCAATAAATACACAGATATTGCTGTTTAAGAGGTTTATAGGAATACAGTAAGCTTCGCTGTTATCATACTCATAAAAGAAACGGATGATATCTCTGTAGACAAACTCAAGCCCGGTCTTATCAATGGTTTCTTTTACCTTGGGATGAAGACCTATAAGCATAAGGCACTTGTCGCGGTATTCTTCGCTGTAACCGATAAGCTCCATCTTCTCCAGAACCTCCGGACTTTCTTTGATCTTTCCGAATATGATCTGGGATACGAAGTCATGCTTGATGCTGTTTATGTTTTTAGTAAGCATTTCTTCATTGAAGTTCGCTTTTTTATTAAGCTCGTCGATGGCTCTGTCGATGTAATTGTACTCGTTGACCCTGGCCTTTCTGTTAAGCTTTGCCCCGGGATTAAGCTTATTCACTATTAAAAAGAAGGGTCTGTAAATATTTCTTGCAAATCCGTAGGACAGTAAAAATCCTATTAAGATCACGACTGCGGATATCAGGATACTTTGCCTTTGAATAGCCTTGGTTTCATCATAGAAGGCTTTCTTTGAAGCAAGATTCACAATGGTCCAGTCTTCGTTATTGATCCTTTTTCCTATGAGGATATATTTTCCCGTATTATGGATGGACCCGGAATCCGAACCTTCAGATATGGCTTTATATAAGGGAGCCTCGGTAAGACCTTCCGTATCGCCGCAGGATATAAGGATATCGCCATTGTTTCCTACGATCGCAATAGCATCCGCTTCATTCGAAAGATTCTCAGAAAGCAATCCGTCTATGAAATCCTTATCGAAATTAATAACTATATAACCCTTAAATTTCGCAGGGTCATCGGTGTAAAGAGGATAACCAGCCGTAATGGAATAGACTTCCTCATCAATATTGTTCCTTCTCACCGTTCGGGCGCTGAGCCAGCGATAATCCCCGTTATAGCTTATTTTTCTCTTCAGTATGTTTTCCTGTTCCAGTACTCGCACATGGTCCGAATTAGTGTAGGTAATACCGGATGCGGACGAAAGCCACAGGTCGTTTTTTAATGAATAAAACTCTATGCCGCTTACGTAATTATCGTTCTGATTAGCTAAAAGATTAAAATAATCCATGGCAAGGGAGGCATTATAGTAGCTGTTTTCAAGGCTCCTGTCCATGAGCCTCTCAACATTCTTATCCTTATTGTCGAGATTGGCGATCTCAATGATGATCTTGTTGGCTTCCTGAAACATACGGTCCAGCTCGATCTCGAGATAGCCCACCTGATTAAGCTTTAAACTTTCAATCTTTTCATTGTAGTTGTTGGAAAATCTTGTGATCAAGAATGAGTCCACGGCGATTACCACCATGAGCACAAGAAGAACAAAAGAAATAATAACTCTGTTAAATATCGTATCGAATTTCTTGACAAAGCTTAAAAATCTATCCATCTATACCACCTGCACATGTTTATTATCAGGTGCTATTCCCGAAAGAGAATAAAACACCTAATATAACATGTTAATTATAAGTGGGGGACGAATCCTTAACAATTGCAGATTTTCGCTTTTTTTGTATATTTTCTGCTTTAAGCATAAACCTCTCTATACATGAAACCTCTTTTTAAGCTCTACGAGTACTGCTTTTCCTCGGAACACTATGGTTCCCGCAAATAGAACTGCGCTTATCATGAGGCAGATGGACCAGGCAAGGGGCAGAGTTTCTTTTACGATAAAAAGAATAATTCCCGGCACTATTGCAAGTAAAAGTCCCGATAATAAATAGGCCATATCATTACCATGCTTGTCGATCAAAGCAAGGATAAAGCAGGCTACTGTGGTAGCTGTCAAAGCGATGGGTATCACCAGTTCGAGGGTTACATCAAGAAAGCCGAAGAAATAAGCTGTAACGCACCAGGCTGCAAGAGTGATAAGCATGAGGTTTGTCACTTTACCCGCAGAACCGGTACCCGGCTTAAACTGCCGCATGATGCCGAATTCAAAGGCCACAAGCCACATGGCAAGAAGCAGGCTCCAGTGGAGACTTGTGAAGCCGGGAAGCTTTAAATTGACCGTAAAATCAAGGCCGATACCGATTATAAGCACGGTCCATGCAAGAAAAAGCTGAACTTTATAGAACATGGAACGCTTCTTTTGCTGAGAAAACTTGGGATAATAGGGGGCATCGGGAGTCCCCATTAACTTACTCTGACACAGGGGACATTTAACCAGATCTCCCGCAATGTTCACTTTACAATAGGGGCAATTTCTCATTTGATCACCTCCGTAGCGCTGACTGTGATGTCTATTCCTGCCTTAGATAAATAGCGCACAAAATTCTTCACTACCCCCGTGTCGATATAAGCATAAGAAACACCCAGCGTTAACTTATCCTTATAACTGAACATGGTGGAAAAAATGGTATTGGTGCTGCAGAAACCGGTATAATTATCGACTTTCTCAGCCACTGCCTCCGGGGGATTCTGAATACCCATATTGGAAAAAGTAAGAGAAACCTTCTTACTTGATTTTTTGCTGAAATATCTTACCACCCACTGCTTTATGAAAAGTGGCACCACTCTTACGGGAGCTACGTATTCCATGGTTTCAAAGTTATCCATCTTCTTCATGACCTGCTCAGTGGTAAGCTGCTCCTTTAAAGAAGCATCAAATTCAACCGCCAGCTCTTCAAGAGTGATGGGTGCATCAAATACATGAGTCACATTGACGCTGTTAAAGAAGTTACGGATGGTCTCGGAGGGATAATAATTTCTTAAATTAACGGGTAAAGAAATTGTTACGGGAAGCTTTCTTTTTCTACGAGGCATCTCATCATGAATGGAAAGCATCCAGAGAGCGCCAAGATAGCTTGTAAGTGATACTTTAAGCTCTTTTGCTTTAGTTAATACATCCTTGGTGGGAAGCATGATCTCAAAAAACTGAAGCTGATTGTAGGGAAGCTTGATATTACCGGGATGAAAGGCTGCCTCCCTACGGGACCGGGGAGAAAGCTTAGCATTCCCGAAGAACTGCCTGAAACTGTCCTGATTAAGATCCCCGTGGGACGCGCCGGAATGAATGGTCACATCGCTCAATTCACCGGGATATTTCTTTTTAAGATAGTCAAGGACGATTATATTTAAGAATTCCACGGCGCCGGTTCCGTCGGTGAGCACGTGGCAGATATCAAGATTTATGCGCTTTCCGAAATAAGTCACCTGGTAGTGAAGCATTGTTTTGGAAGGCGTGTAAAGAAGGGGACAGATACGGTCGGATTCCTCTTTGACAGTGGGTTCGACCAGGGTATCCTCCATATAATGCCAAAAGAAACCGCGACGAATGCGAACCTGCATCTGGGGGCGATCCTCGATGGCGGATAAAACCGCAGCTCTGAGGATTTCAGGGTCAACCTCCTCTTTAAGAATGCAGCTTACGCGCATAGCTCGGGTGTCGCGCTTACCGATGGTCGCAAGAAACACCTTGGCTACGTTATCTATTTTATACCAGTTATTACTCTCCATTTATCCCATCTCCTCGAGGATCATAATAAACCGAAGTCTTATTTACTATCGGTCACATGAATAATCCTACGTACCAATCAAGTCCATTATAACAGTTAAAAGAAAGAGATGCATCAAAACAAATCAAGACTGCTGTCTAAATAAATCTCTTCCCGCACCTTAAGCCAGTATTCCGGTTTGGTCATGTAGAAAAGAAGGAATTCAAGAATAAGAGCGCTACCTAAGCTTCGTCCCTCGATCTTAAAGTGCTTAAAGCCCTCGGGAGCATAGATATTCTGTATATCATCAACGCTTACAAATCCCGGATTCTTCATGGCATCGGAAAAGCGGTATCCCCGCCCTGCAGTAGGGGACACGCAGGCATGGTCCTCACATTCAATGCCCAGGCTCTTTTTACTTACATTTTCATAGCAATTCTTACGATCATAGCAAGAATATGAACAGCACTCGTTAATCAGGAACTCGACCTTTTCTTTTTCCGGTCCATCAAGATCAAAAAGCTTTTCATATTCTTTATTTAATCTAAAATCCGGCACCACATACTTAAATTCCGGCCGGGCAAGTTCATGCTTAAACTCATCAAAATCCGTTATGACCTTGGTGGTGGAGGATACGAAATAATATTCGGGAAAGTGCTCATGTATATAAGCTAAAAGAAGGTCTGAACAGATGATGATCCCGTTCCGGACTTTACCGTCACCTGCAAAAAGCTTTAAAAGAGAATTACATTTTTTATCCGATAAATGTTGCGTTTCAAGAAGGGAATTACTGAAAGTAAGTCGCGCAGAAATGCCATATTCATATAAAAGAGCTTTCACGCTTTCCGGATCCGCATCACCGAAGCCCACTCTTCCGCCGCCCCAAAGAGCATCCCCGGGAGCGCCGTAAACAGAACCTATGTCGCACCAATCGTAAAAGAACTCGCGGTGGTCATAGAATAAGGGCAGGAACACTTTATAAAACTCGTAAAACTCAAATAAACCCGGAAGGTGATAGTAAATCTTATTCATGAAGCTCCTTAGGAATGTGGTTTACATAATTCAAACGTGCCGGCAGACCTGATGGTTTACATAAATCAAGTCAACCTACACCGCCGCATAATCAGGGGCTACGCCCGTTACATCGACTCTGCACTTAAACAGGCATCCATCGAACTCTCCGCTCTGCCCTACACCTGCAGATGTGATATAGAGGGTCTTCATGTCGGCATCACCGAAGCAGCAGGAAGAAACCTGCTTTGCGGGAACATTAATAGTATCCAGCAATTCTCCGGTCTTACCGCTTCTTTTTTCAATGCGGTTTCCGCCCCACACTGCAACCCACAGGTTATCTTCAGAATCAATGGTCATGCCGTCCGGCACACCGTTTTCTATAGGAAAAAGCATTTTTCTGTTCTTGATTTCACCGGATTCTTCATCATAGTCAAATACAAAAACACCGTGCTCAGCTGAATCAGAAAAATAAAACTTCTTCTTATCGGAGTTCCAGGCCATTCCGTTAGAAATCTTAGTGCCTTCCACGCGGATCCTGATATCTCCGTTATGAGGATCATAAATATAGAGATTTCCTTCAACTCCGTGGCCTTCGCCCTCAGCAGTTGCTCCAACCCACACGCGACCGACGGCATCGGCCTTGGCATCATTGGAACGCCAATAGTCTTTATAGACCTTCTTTAAATCGACACGTAAAGAAATCTTTCCGGCATCCAGAGTATAAAGCCCATCTTCAAGGGCAAGAAGAAAGCCGCGACCGGAACTTAAAGGGATAGCGGCACCCACCATCTGATTAATGTCATAAGACTCGGTCTTACCGTTTTCCATACAGAATACGCGCTTACCCAAGATATCCACCCAGGAAAGACGGTTAAATCTGGGGTCATAGTAAGGACCCTCCCCCAGTGAGTATTTTTCATTTCCAATCGGTTCTACAGTGTACATCAAATGCTCCTTTTTATTTAACCTAACGCTACATCAAGTGCCATCATAAGGGTGAAGCCAAGTGCAAACATCACTACTCCGATATTGGAGTGCTCACCTGCAGACATTTCGGGAATCAGCTCTTCCACCACCACATACATCATGGCGCCTGCCGCAAAACTAAGTAAATAAGGCATGGCCGGTACGAAAAATCCTGCCGCAACAATGGTAAGTATGGAGCCGATGGGTTCCACCGCACCGGAAAGTACGCCATCTAAGAAAGCTCTTCTTTTGCTTGCTCCCGCAGCGCGAAGTGGCATTGAAATAATAGCGCCTTCGGGGAAATTCTGAATGGCAATACCAAGAGCCAGCGCCATGGCTCCGCCTGCAGTGATGAAGCTATTGCCGCTCATAAAGCCTGCGTACACGACACCAACAGCCATTCCTTCAGGGAGGTTATGAAGTGTCACCGCAAGCACCAGCATGGTGGTCTTCTTTAACTTCGCATGAGGGCCCTCGGCTTTATCACTGTTTAAGTGAAGGTGAGGTATCACTGAATCCAATAGCAAAAGAAACAATACGCCCAGCCAGAAACCGATGGCTGCAGGAAGAAAGCTAAGCTTTCCCATGCCCGAAGCCTGCTCCATGGCGGGAATGATAAGACTCCATATGGAAGCTGCCACCATCACACCGGCAGCAAAACCTGTTAAAGCACGCTGTACGCCTGTCTTAAGTTCCTTCTTCATGAAGAAAACGCCCGCAGAACCTAAAGCCGTTCCTAAAAAGGGAACTGCAAGTCCCGTAATAACCTGAGTATTCATATATGATCCTCCTGTTTATTAATCTATTGTCATGTGATCAGCTTACGCGATTTAAACGCCCACCAGATCCTTCACCACTTCACCTGCGATAATAAGGCCCGCAGCGGAAGGCACGAAAGCTACGCTTCCGGGAGTTAATCTGCGGGCTGCTCCTTTACGTTCTACTCCTGAGGGAGTTTCGGCCGCAGCGCCTTCAGGGCTCACGGGTGTAATGGGAAGCTCCTCAGAATATACTACCTTTAACTTCTTAACGCCGCGTTTTTTAAGTTCGTGACGCATTACCTTAGCAAGGGGACATACTTTAGTCTTATAAATATCCGCCACTCTGAAAGCGGAGGCATCAAGCTTGTTACCCGCCCCCATGGAACTTATAATGGGCACATTCTTTTCTTTACATTTCATGACAAGGGCGATCTTCGCAGTGACAGTATCAACCGCATCCACCACATAATCGTATTCATCAAAAGGGAAGTCATCAGCATTCTCAGGTAAAAAGAAGCATCTGTATTCATGAACCTCCACATCGGGATTAATATCAAGCATGCGCTCTTTCATGACCTCGGTCTTATATTTACCGACAGTGCTGTGAGTTGCTATGATCTGCCTGTTTAAGTTACTTAAACACACCTTGTCATCATCAATTATATCAAGGCTTCCCACGCCGCTTCGCACCAGGGCTTCGCATACGTATCCACCCACTCCTCCGACGCCGAAAACGGCAACTCTTGCATCTTTAAGTCTATCCATGGCTTCACTTCCTAAGAGAAGCTCAGTTCTTGTAAATTGTTCTTTATGTTGTATCATTTCCTGCCCCTCGCATTTATTGCGACATCCAGTCCCAACATATTGGCAAGATAAATGGCTTTGCCAAGCTCTGCTGTACTTTTTCCGTTTTCAAGGTCTGAAATAAAGCTGATACTGAAGCCCGTATATTCAGATATATAGCGTTGAGTATAACCAAGCTCTTTTCTACGCGCTTTCAAAGCCTTACCAAAATCAGTTACATCATTTACTAACATATCCGCCTCCGCCAAAATAAGCCGTTCGAACAAATTTTGTGTCACGCCGAAAATAATAAGCCGTTCGGCTTTATTTCCTTGCTCTCATTATATATTAAGCCGTTCGGCTAAGTCAAGGCAAAAGAAAAACCTCACCGCATCTTGGCAGCGAGGTTAAATCTATTCCACAAACCCGAAGGCTGTCAAATACACCATGGTGCAGAATAAGAGAAGCATGATAAGTGAAAACCAGAGAAGGGGCGGCTTAAACCAATCCTTGATAAAGAGACGGATGTCCTCCACTTCTTTGGAATCAAGCTTTTTCCTGTAGCGCTTCTTTTTCCCATCGGCTCCCACTATGTAAATCCATGGATTATCGTAAATATCCATTCTTCCGTATTTAATAAGAAGCACCGGGGCAAGAGGCACCGTTATACAAAACCATACTGCGGAACCGCCAAGCTCAAGAAGCTTAAAGTTAAAACCGTTTATAAATAACGCTAGTATCACGGGAAGGAACACTACGCCGAAGGTGATGGCAAAAGCCCTAATCACTCGGAAAAGGCTCGTAAACTTAAGCTCCACTTCCTCGCGCTTTCCGTCCAGATTCATGTAGAAAACAGGCTTAGTCACGGGCTTCTCATATTCTTTTTCAGTCTTGACAAGGTCGCGGTCAACACGCTCGTAAGGCCCGCCCTTTGAAGTAAAAATCTTCCTGTAATATTCAAGACCAAAGGTATCTTCCCTTTGCTGACTGTAAGCTGTCAAAAATACAAATATGAGGACAAGTGCCAGGCACCCGGATGCCACATATATTAATTCCCGCTCCGCGTGGAATAAAAGCATTATGAGAGCCACTCCCGCAGTTCCCGCGATGTCAGCTAAAATCGCCTTAAGCCACCAGGGAAGAAGAAGGTATTTTGAATCTTTACGAGCTTTGACACTTACCTTTCCCGTCTGCCCGTTAACGGAAGCTTCGAATCCGTCAAAAGAAAGATAATACACAGGCAAAAGAACCGGCATTCTGAGCACATCATTGGAATTCGCGGTCACGCCTATAGCTTTGGTCTCGAGGGTCTTTGATAAGACATGCTTATAATCTTCACCGACTTCGAGTTTAACGCGCCGCGTCAGTTCATCGCCGTCAATATCGGGAGTCTTAACTCTATGGCCTGCCACATATGAAAAATCAAATTCCGTCAGGTCATCGAGGTTATAAGGTTCCATGGCATCAAGGAGACTGTTATCAAGCTTCTTAGAGCAGTTTACAAAGACCTCATCCACAAAGCCTTCGCAATCATACACACTTCCGCCTTCGATACGGAACACGCTGCATTTCACAGGGCCACGAACAAGCTCGTAAGGAAGGTAAAAACCCTTCAGCCCATCAAGCTTTTTACTAATGGCGCGAGCTTCTTTTTTATGCTTATTATCCCTGCACCAGTCGGCTAAGATACCCTGAGCCTCTTCGCAGGTGATTACGAAAGGAATAATAAGTTCCGGAATATCTTCCGCATTCACGAAAGCCTTTCGCACCAGAGACCTACCGCAAAAGGCACAGTTAGCAACAGCATCGCCTGTGTTAAAGATAATCTCCGCTCCGCAGCCGGTGCACACAGCCTTTTCAAGTTCAAAATCCTTGATGGATTTCTGTATTTTCCGGTGGCTTATCTCACGAAAACCCTTATGTTCATTTTTAGCCGCATCTATACCGACCTTATTGCCACAGTAGCTGCAGTTATAGAAACGCTTCCTTATGTCATAATATGCCGGTGCCCCGCAAGAGGGACAATGTATGTCGTAAAGTTTTTTCATAGCCATTCTCTTAAATTACTCTAAATGATGTGTCATTGCTTGTAAACACAATATCACAAGCAGCCCCGCCTATAAGGACATACTTGTCAGTATCATCCGCAAAATAATCTCTGAAGGTATTAAGCCCCTCTACCATACATACTCCTTCAACATTTCATTTACTGATGCTTCCACCCTTTCATCATCCATCTCATCACCGATAGAAAGTATCACGCTTAGAGGATCCTGGACATTTGTTTTAATATCTCCGATAAAATAGCCGATTTCCAAAACACGACATCCAATATCATCACTTCTGCCAACCTGTTTCATATCTCTGATACCTGATAAAGCAATCCCTTTCTTTTCAATCGCATAAGTGGGATAGGTATTATCAGCAAGCATGGTGTACTCTGAGAGAGCAGATATTCCTGCCTTTACAGGCAGCTTTATATCCTCTTGCAAATCATACACTTTTATGACAGGGTTCCTCATAAAAGGACGAATCCGTTTCCAAGCATCCTTATCACCTTTTCTAAGCGTAATAGTACGTCGCCGACTCCCGATATCCAGGACTCCTATATCCATATATTCCATTTCGTCAAAGCTTTTACTTATTGCCATTTTGGATACGTCCAGATGCTCCGCCAATTTAGAAACGGTAACATGGTCATATCCTTCATATAAGCCTTGAAGCAATATGCGTTGTGTTAAGAAAGAAAACTGAGTAACAGGTTTTAGTTCTCTTTGTTTCTTACCTAACAAGAAACCCATAAACGGGAGGTATACAGTATCATTTCGGATTACGAAAGGAATCCCTTCCTCTGTCATCTTATCCTTAGAATAAAAAGAAGCTTTTTCTAAAAATACAGCAACATTCATCTGCTGCTTTTGCTCCAAAAAAGCGCGATTCTTCCTAAGTTGGCTAAGCCTTACATTTATTTTAGGTTGCAAGGCCATCCATTCAACGCCACCTGTATTTACCTTATAAATCCTATAAGTCCCTTTAAACAACAGCGGAAGGCTATCATATAATTTCATAGCCTCAACATACTTAGTATCCATATGAAGCATTTCTGTAAGATATCTTTCCATAGTGCATCCTTTTAAATTTGTAAACCATTTTTATTTACAATTTAAATATAGCACGTTAAGTGGAATAAATCAATTAAAGTCAGCCTATCCTGCCTTCGCGCAGTTCGTTCATCACCTTATAGGCAATCAAGCTAAGAACATATTCCGGCATTGTCCGGCGACCCAGCTCCCATTCCTGCATGGTGCGATACGGAATCCCCAGCCACGCAGAAAAATCCGTCCTGGTCATTCCTGATTTTTCTCTAATCATCTTAAAGCAGTAAGCAAAAAAACGGCGCTCTGCATCTCTATCGCCCTTGTCAAACTTATCAACTTCAATCTCTATACCTTCAATGTTATATATCTCCTTCAACCTAAGCACCTCCCTGCTGTAGTCAATGTGTATGTCTCTGTTTGTATTATATGTACGCATTGACTACTTGTCAACACAAAAAACGGAGGCAAATGAATCTGCTCAATTGCCTCCAAACAGTTGCCACAATAAATATTATAAAATCCCCTTGCACACCAACTGATATGCTTCCCTTGGTTCCCCGTCCAAAAGAAAAATAACGCCGCAATGCTTAAACCCATGCTTCTTAAGGGCTGCCTGCATCACCTTGTTGTCCCGGTGGGTATCTATGCGAATGTTATCTTCGTATTTCTTACATTCCCCGATGGCAGCCGCAAGAATTCCATGGGCCTTTTGATCACTTGCAATGCGATGAACGGTAACGTAAGGGTCCGAGTTCAGCCACTCACCGCCTTCAATATGAGCATATGTGGGATCTTCTCCCGTGCAAAGAGCAAAGACACCACGAATCCCCGAATCATCGCAAATCACATGGCAAATGCCCTTATCAATATCGATTCGAATCTGCTCCGCAGTGGGATTGGTGCGCCTCCACTGATTGGGGTTTCCCGTATTGATCATAAACTCACGGGCAATTTCATAGATTCCGAGGATTGTATCATAATCATCGGGCGTAGCCTTTCTGACGGTTAACATGTAAAATAAAGTCTCTTTCTAAGTTTTAGGTAGAACATACTACCAGCTTACTCATCTATTATCAATCTTTTTATTTAGCTTAACTTCTATTTTAACTCCAGGTATTTTAGAAGCTTTTTCAACTTTGCGCCGGTTATACTCTCCGAATAATGTAAACCTTCATACGTTGAATGCAGTACCGGGTATTGTTCTTTGGTTTGCAATATGTAACGCTCTTTTATAAGCCATTCAACTATTCCCTTTAAATCATACATAGGAATGTCAGCGTACATCCCATATTCCGGCACTCGGTTCAGTCCGGCTTTCTCTATTTTTTCAGTTGTGTCTCCGTGTAAAACATTACAGAGAATAGTGATGCCATAAAACCTGACAGTGCTGATATTCTGAAGAGCACTTAAAGTATGATAAACGATATCGTTTAAATCATGGCCTCCAAATAACACTGATTGAATATCGGCTTTTTGAATCTCTACAGAATCATTATCGATATGCACAGTAATATTTCCGACCGGCTTGACATCATTACAGTCGTTAATTGAGCGTTGTTTTCTTTGCTTGTCCAAAGTAGCTTCTGTTTCAAGGGGATATCCCATCATTTCGTAATAAGTCTGCTTACTGATTGTATTATTACATCCGGTACCATTATGCTTATAGTTGGTACATCCCAGGAAAAAGTTGCTATTACTTCCCGGTTTAACAATCAAGTATCCATCTCTGCACTTATCACATTTTTGAATGCTGAGCTTACCGGCCCTATAATTATTTGTCATGAATCCGCATATTTCGGGTTCATTGGTACATATATAAAGTGGCAGTCCATAAGCTTGTTTATACTTGAACTGCATGGGATAACCGCATATCGGACACGTTTTTTTTGCTATATATGTGGGCTCTTCCTCATTCCACTCTCCCATTAATTTCACATTCTTGTACGTCTGTTTTAACTCCAGTAAGAATTCAGAGGGATTATTCTCAGGGGCAATGAAAAACACTCTATTCTTGGTACGAGTCATTGCAACATAAAATAATCTCCGCTCTTCGGCGTAATCTATGGAATGATCTCCCTTGATTACAAAGGACAATACAGGATCATCTTCTATTTTCGACGGAAAACCGTAGGTTTCATTTTTCCCGTTAATTACAATTACATCATCATACCCTAATCCTTTTGAAGAATGTGCAGTCATAAAAGTTATATCCAGTTTCGGATACTTTTCACATTTTACCTTGCTGCCCTTACTAATACTTTGAAATAATCCGGTTCGCTCTAGGTGGTCTACATCAAAGCTAAATCTTCCCAAAAGAAGGATTGAACCAACATTTTTATGTTCTTTTTTCTTGTAATTGATCAAATCCTCTATGACCTTTTCAACTGCATGAGCCATTTCGTAATTGCTACCGCTTTTACGATTAGCATCTTTCTTTTTGGGTGAGGCATCATATGTATAAATTAAAACCGGATCTTCTATATGTTTATGTGATATGAGCTGTTTGGGAATCTGCTCGGTGTTTTTCTGAATAAAATTTCCCGCTATATCAATCACTTCCTGAGAATTGCGATATGTTCGGACTATTTTTAACATCTTTGCATATCCCATTTTCTCTTTAAACTTAGTAAACAACGTAATGTCGGATCCGCTGAATGCATAAATCGACTGCCAGTCATCTCCTACTGCGATAATCTTTGCATCAGTCACTTCGGACAATGCTTTGGTTAAATCAAATCTCTGGCGAGAGATATCTTGATATTCGTCCACTATGATATACTTCAGATTCAGTTTCTTGTTCATATCTTTGACTTCTCTAAGAAGTCTGGCGGACTCATTAATCATATCTTCAAAGTCTACAGCTTTGTTTTCTTTTAGCCATCTTTCATACTCTAAATAACAGTCATTACAGATGCCGAGAAAGAGCCTGCTTCTCACGTTTTGAGTAGAATGATACATTCTATTAAAATCATCAGCCTGAAACGCGTTTACCTTGAAGTTTGAAATGAAACGGCAAATAAGGCTTATAAGCCTGCGAATATAACGGTTTTCTTCGCCGGCGACAAGAGCTTCCATAACTTCTTTGTTAGACCTAGGATTAAGCTCGAAACCCTTTTCTTCCAGCTCTTCTTTAAGATGTGTAGTGAGGCTTCTCCCGTCTTTATACGCCGAGAAAGTATAAATAAGAGTTGTGGCATGCTGCTTATGCAATACAATCTTGTCGTTTATAGCCTTTTTATATTCTTCCAGCTCTTCAGCGGAAAATCTGTTATTCTTTCCGGCTTCGGTGATGCCGAAATGCTCAATATATGCGACTTTATCCCCTTGATATATCACAAAGTCCGGCGTATAAGGCTTACGCGCAAGTGTAATATCATATTTATAAATTGGCTCGTATTCATAATCGATGTTGTTAAGGTATAAGAAATTGGCAATTTCTACTTCCTGATAAGAACGCAAAATTTCATTTTGAATTGTCACGGACTTTTTAGTTCTGGTATCAATGACTTCTCGCTTAAAATCCTCCAGATCACTTCGCATTGTCGAGAAATTGGCCTTAGCAATATTGTTAAAGAACCCATTTAAATCATCGCCCTCATACGGCGCATCAAAATAAGATGCAAAAAACAAAATGAGATTGTTTACTGCACTTTCATTTCTCATGATAGAATTACGAAAATAATCACGTATAACAAAATACATTGTACCCTGCTCTACAATATTAAGTTTTTCTTCCGGTGAATTTGCATGAATAATAGCATTCCCTGCGGAATGAAATGTTGCAATAGAACACTGAATACCCAAATCGCTTTGTATACGTTCTTTTAACTCATTCACGGCTTTATTGGTAAAAGAAACTACCAGAATCTGGGCCGGATCGACATTCTTTTTTTCAACAAGATATTTAACCTTAGCCGCAACAGTGGTGGTTTTCCCGGCACCCGCGCCGGCAATAACCAGGCAATAATCTTCATCAGTCAAGACAGCTCTTCGCTGATCTTCATCTAATGTGATATTCGGGTCAACAGATTTAAGAATATCATCAAGATACTTTTTCTCGCTGACAAGAGCTTTCTCTATGTATCTTTCATTATGCTCATCTATTATCTTTTCGATATCGGTATTTGTGTTAATAATGTTTTCTGCTTGTGCGAGCTGAATACCATTCTTCTTGCAAAAGCTTTTTAACATGCCGCTTTGCTTTAATACATTGAAAAACTCAATATCCTCCTTGTGCTCTAAAAACTCCGCCAGATAATCACTCTTAGCAATATACCTGTTCTCGGCACTGAGGGCAGCAAGAAACCTACCATATTGAAGTAAACGGTTGGCTCTTTCGCTTTGAGCATCGTTACTCACAATGGCATCTCCTACCTGATAATCAATATTGTGTTGTCTATTTCCAAATATTTTGTCAAATAGACTCATTCAGTAACTCCTCTGAAATATGATCTAATAACATTTTAGCATGGATTAACTGTGAAAAATCCTTTTTACTTCACTCCCACTTCTTCCATACTTCCGGCTGGTAGCCAAGTGTTGACTGCTTACCATTTCTAACAACTGGAGTCTTAATTATATGCTGTGATTCAAGAAGCTTTTCTAACTTATCCTCATCAGCAATATATTGAAATAACACAGCAGCATCTTTATCTTTCGCATCCGGATCAACAAGGTTAGCAACTCCGCCATTAGCGGAAGCTACGGAAGTCAGCTCGCCTTTGCTCATGTCTCCGTTCCACTCCGGTCGGTGCAAAACTGACGTCCACTGGACGTCATGCACCCTTCTCTTTCATATCGATGAACTGATACTTAATGCCACGCTCTTTAAAGAAACGTTCTGCTTTCTTGGTATCGTTACATTTCTTAGTGCCGAAAATCTGTATGTTCATTACTGCTGTTCCTTAACAATTTTATTATTCTCATAAAAGCTAATCCAGTCGCCTTCGAAAATGAATTGATCATAAACATAGGCCTCCGGCACTTCCCGATAAAGCTCCTGCCCTGCCTCGTCACTTAGCTTAAGCAAAACCATGCGCGGACGTCCCTCCGGCCATTCTTCACAGCCAAAATCTGCATCTAGAATTCTTTTTACTAAATATTTCAATCTAATATCTCCTAATCTATTATTTATCCTGCGAGCGGCTACATAATCTGTCTATCCTGCCGATAGTTCTGCATATAATCCGCATTGATATCGCTAATCTCACGTTTGCCATCAATGTAATCCTGATATATATCCCAAGGACTACCGCCCCCGAGCCAACAGGACGAACAGTTTTCACAACCGCCACCGCAATCGAGAGAAGCTTTTATTATTTCTTCACGCTCTTCACGGGTTGTATCTTTGATAAGGATAGACTTCATAGGCACCGCCTTTCTTAACCGTCATTTCACTTCCTGTATAATCCATTCGCCCTTCTTATTTGATCCAATTCTCTTAATTGCACCCTTTTCAACCAAAGACTGCAGGCTGCGTTTAATAGTAGAGTCTGAACATTCCAAGCGATCTGCCATTTCTTTACGCGTCAAATCAGGTTCGTCATGTAGTAACTCAATAATTCGCAACTCTCGCGCATCTAATTTTATTGGGTCATTTATTGGGTCATTTATTGGGTCATTTATCGAGCCATCTTGACCCAATAAAAATTTGCCACTAACATGCATCTCCCTATTATGAAGTTCATAATTGCTATCAAGCAGAAGATTCTTCAAAAACTTTTCGAGAAATTCTGTGGTCTCATATATGCCGTTCTTAATATTATTATAATTCGCTCTAACCAATGCATTTCTAAAATACCATGAGTTGTCAGCGAACAAATCATTCTCAGCATCAAATCCAAGCATACGCAGGTACTTGATAAAAAATACTGCAGTTGTTCTTGTGTTACCTTCTGCAAATACATGAATCTGCCAAAGTCTGGAGATAAATACCGCCAGGTGGCGAATAGTCTCATCCATCGTTAATCCGTTATAACGAAAATTTCTTTCTTGAGCAAAATCATAGTCCAGTGTTTCCTTTAGCTCAGTTACCCCACCATAAGAAACTGTGTCCCCATCAAGGACCCATTCTTTTTTCGTAATATTATAATCTCTCATTTTCCCGGCATGAGAATAAATTCCCCCAAAAAGCTCACGATGAATCGATAAATACTGCGCCGGAGAAAAAGTGAATGCCTTTTCAGATAAGATTTTTGCAATTCTAGCAGACACCTTATCCGCCTCTTCTGTTCGAGTTTCGACCTCGGAGCACCCGCCTTTGCTCTCGTAATAAGTATTGATTAAGTCTTCGGCTTCATCCACGGAAATTTCACCGTCAATATTCTTCTTAGCAGTTTCGTAGAGATATTTAGACGGTTTCAAGCCATCAACATCTTGTAATCCAATAGCAGTAGACCAAGCCTGTCCCAATTCCTTTCTGGTAGGCGGAAGATTCTTTATATATTCTTCAAACGGATCCTTTTTAATGTCTTTCATGTTAACCCTCCTCTCAGTACTACCCCAACTTATCATACTTATCCGCTTTTCCCTTTGCTTTATCCACGGGATACTTTGCTTCGTTCTGATCCATCTTTTTGTTTATGATTTCGTCGGGATCGACGCCAAGTTTGTCGGCTAAGTTCTGGCAGTATACCATGACATCCGCAAGTTCTTCTTTTGCATGCTCCACATCGAATTTTTCGTTGTCCCACTGGAAGCACTCAAGAAGCTCCGCAGCCTCTATAACTATAGACTTTGCAAGGTTTACCGGAGAGTGGAACTGGTCCCAGTCACGATCCTCGGTGAATTTTCTTATTCTCTCAATCGTTTCTTTTTGCATGAGATACTGCCTCCCGTAAGTAATTAGCCAGATTCTTATCTGTACAATATAAATAACATCCCTTCATGCCTCTTGTCATGAGAGTTCTGTATGTGTTCTTGATAATCTCTTCGGAACGCCTTTTAGCTTCCTCCGGTTTTTCTTTTGCCAAAGACTTTATGCCTTTCAGAGATTGGTCAGTCCTGGCACGCTTAGTGTAATCAGTAATGACTTCTCCATTTTCAAATCGTAAATCATCACCGATAATTACACCAACATAATCAAACTCCAACCCCTGTGAAGTATGAATACATCCGATTTCATTTACCGATGTTTCACTGACTGCATAAGGCTCTCCGTTTCCAAGATTCCAACTCATCTCAAAATCGCCGATTTTTATATCATGAACATCAGTATTGTTCTGGCCTTCTTTAATCCAATTCCAGCAATAACCGGCAAGGATTCTCGCGGAATTTCTTTTTCTATTCTTTTCAAATACAATCTGCCTAACTTCTTCGGGTGAATCGCATACCTTTATGTCGTAATCAATTCCTTCCAAATCATAATTGGCAGTTTCTCTGATACCTAAAACGTTATCAAGCCAAGCAAGGTATCCGTCAGACCCGTTGCACCTGAATTGAGAGACAAGTTCAAGTCTTGTCACTCCCGAACCAAGTTCCTTTGCCCACTTCTCAATTTCAGCAACGGAACCTATATCATCCATTGTCACACGCTGGCTTTCATCTATAAAGAAAACAGAACAATAAGAAGCCTGTATTATTTCTTTAATCTGATTCTCCCCCAGGTTGTGAAACATTCCGGATTTTTCATTAAGTCTGTGTGCTTCATCAACAAGGAGTGTATGCGCGACGTTATTACCACAATCAGTGTATACACCTGAGCCTTTAAACATATTGTCGACACTGCTCTTTTTCATCTGTCCCTTAAGCTTCTTAAGATAGACTTGTCTCGGCGCACTGTTTTTTGAAACATACTGAACCATTTGATCGCGCTGAGTAAGTTCAGCAAGCAGGTTTATTGCCACAACAGTTTTACCTGTCCCCGGACCACCTTCTACAATAATGGTACGCTTTTTAAAGTCTTGCATACATTTCTGTGAAAGACGAAGTATTTCCTCATAAACAACCTTCTGATCGTCTATCATAACAAACTCTCGATTACCTTGGAGCATTGAAGCTATGGAATCTTGAAGGCTTTTTGAAGGCCTGATTTTTCCTCTATCTACCTGATAAAGAACTTCTTTATTATCACCTGTTTTAACAGACTTCTTTATGAAATCGCGAAGCTTATATAACTCACCTTTGGTAAAAGCCGGTGCTTCGTCAAGGTAATCGCGGTACTGTTCGGCATCAAGAGGATCATTCTGATGTCTAATATAATTGTGAAGGCATGCACAGGGGTGCACTTCTATGTCTAAATCTTGCACTGTTGAGTTATAGTCCTTAATCAACTGTGCGTACGACCACACCTGATATGATGGATGAACAACTCTTCTCACTGCACCACCTGTAAACGTGTCCACAAGTGCATCTACTCCACTGACCTCGTGAACTTCATCCAAGTCTGCCCACTGCTTTAACTCCACAATGACCATATTGCCAAGATTGTTGCTATCATAACCGGTTATCATAAAATCAATTCGCTTTGCAGTCTGCGGAATATTGTATTCTATTGCAATTCCAGCATCTGCCGGTATCTCATTATCATTGAGAACTTTATACATATACGTAAGAGAATTTTCCCATGATCTAAACTCGGACTTACCTGTATGTCGTCCCATTTTCTCAAGGATATTTGTTTCTATCTCCATCGCTATGCTGTCATCTTCAACACTTTTCAAAAAGTCCGTTTTTAATCCGTCGTAAACAATCATTTCTTCTCCCCAATCGCATTTACCCACATCTCGTCGCCTCTACCTGGACGGATATCGTGAGTGATGCCGCATTCTTTTGCCGCGAAGCCGGAGGCCTCTGAAAACAAGCGAAGTGTATCTCCGGTGAAGTCCACAAAGGTTCGCTCGCCCCGCATTACGGATCCTTCGCAATATTTAAAGGACGCATATAATATTCCCTTATGTACCCATAAAAAACACCATCTCATGCTAGAATTCAAACAAAAAACACCCTCGTTATTCTTATAGTGAACAGCTCAGATGCATTTTCCCACAGTTTTTTATATAATTTCATATCCCCCAGGTATTATGCTCGTTTCTCGCTAATTCTTATGCAAAGAATAACTCCTCCCAAAAGTACATTACTGCACAAAACAAGTATATCATTCTTAGCATCTTATATAAAGGAAAAGTTTATTTAGTAGTAGTTCTGGATGCTGCATGATTAGCTATATTATTGGCTTTTTCATAAATATTTGTTACACTAATGCTGGTGTGAGGCGCGCCGGCTCATCCGTGTAAAGACCAAGTCAGCCCCAATTCTTTTTTACAATCCAACTTTGATCAATATCATTGGGATTGTTTACGGATGCTATCCCTACAATTAATGATTTGTCAAAGGAGGAGCAAAATGAACTATATTGATTATTTCAAATCACAATCCAAGAAATTTTACAAAGATTTCAAGACACAATACAAAAAGGAAGGCGAAAGTATTTACAGCTACAACCCAACGTTCTGGGCTGATATTGAAGATATTATTGTAGATTTCGATATCGATGAATATAATTTTAGCCTAATGAAAACTCAGCATATTGTGGCTTATTTAGCTGGGTTTTATAGCTGGAATGAATTATTATCCGCAAGTAACGCTCGGCTTGAGCTTGGCTATCTTTTAGTTGAGAACCGATGGGGCCGTTTAGTCGGAAATCAATGGGGCTATATTTTAGAAGATTGGAAAATGTACCGAGATATAAATTTAAGACACCTTAATCTTGATGATGAATCAGAACTTGAGATATTCAAGTATACTTTTTTACATAAAGAATAACGCTAATTGAAGTTGGATTGAAATTATAATAAGCAGCCTATAAGGTAAACTTATAGGCTGCTTTAATGATAAATAGTTCAACAAATAATAACTACGACTTTTTCTTGAAAATAGGAATTATTAAATCCCATCATTCCAAACCTTACTCCCCTATTCTTTCTTTTCTTTTTAACAAAATATATTTTATAGCAATCTGGATAGCAAGGAACTCACTCATAAATAGCATGAATTCCCAACTAATAGATGAAATATCATACATTATCCAAACAATCGTCAGAGGTAAAACTATAAATGTAGATATAAGATCTATCTTCATCAATTCAGACTCTTTTATTTCTGTATGATGATGCAACTTTGTTCCGGTCCAAATTGCAATAATGACAATATGAATTATCAAAGATAAGCCTCTTATTATAACGCTCAGCTGTGACCACCCAGTATGCGCAGAAACGGCCAATAATACAATCATTGCTACGCCCGGATAAAACAAACAATTGATGATAAAGCTACATAAGGAAATATCTTTGAATCTCCATTTAAAACCTGAATCATCAGAAATCCAAAGTGTATATACCAGTATTGAAATGAAATAAAAAACTAGCAAAAGTATTAAAGCAATTTTATTATCTTTTATCTCAGACCACTTTTCATATAGAAAAGATAATACCAGTGATGCCAACCCTAGAATGCCTATTATTATTGCAACCAATTTAGTAAAACACTTCTCGAAATAGTCTATTTTTTTCATTTTACCCTCTTCCAGCTTTCTTTAATGCATTCCCAATCCTTTTATTTTGCTATTAATTATCTGAGCTTTGCTCACAATAATAGGGTCGTGCGGCGTAGGATTACGCCATTCACATAGAATCCCATCTAAACCGACCGAAAGCATTCTAAACCTATCCTCGACGCTAAAATCAGAGCTATTTTTCAGTATAGAACTAATATCTTCGCTCGCGTCCCCATAAATATCATATTGTGGCTCGGATTGATACGATTTTAAGATATCAAATATATCCTTGATTAAACCAAACCTTATATTTGAATCTACCTCTGTCACAAGATACCTAGTACCCTTTAATACTACTGTTTCAGTTCGTGCTGCCATATTCTGCGCATCAAGTAACTGGTAAATACTTCTATAATACTTTTTCTGCAAATAAGCCTTTTCTTTTAATACAATTTCCAAACCTTTTGGTTCTTCATCGTCCTCAGGCTCTGGTTGCATTGCAGGTGGGTCAATTAAGTCAAAAACTAGTCTGTTTTTCTCGTCAAAACGCGCCGCTGAAATATAACGAGAAAGGGCTGTGTAATCTACTCCCTGAAAATTGATTAGTTCTATATTTTTTAATTGATCTTTTGCTTTCAATACAACCTGACGCCGAAATGTCGTATCCCCTGTCCCTTTAGCCTCAAATAAAAAGCCATCATTCTGCATATTTACGCCAAAAAAATCCGGCCTTTTAGCTCCATTTTCTCCATACTCTTTTTTTATACTGTCATCATCGAGATAAAAAAGTTGAGGTATCTTAAACAACTTCTCACTTATAGCTTTTGCTGCTAGTACGCCTACTTTTTCACTCAATAAAGCCTTGCGTTCTGAATTTGCGCCCGCATAGGTCTGACTCTTCACAAAATAGCCTTCTCTTTCGTTTAAAGCGGCTCTAGCAGCATTCCAATCAGACTGCAACAGAAACGTTTCATTGTCAGAATATTGACGGCCGCCTGTAGAAAAAAAATACCTATAGATATCAGCATAATTTAGGCTTATTGCCTCACGTTCTGGCTCCTGATTATTTAGATATTCAGATACATCACTGTACTTTGATACGGATACTTTATTCATTTCGATTCACCCATCAAAAACCACATTGTCTAATATAACAGCTATTGATTCTTCGCAAGATTTGGCAATATCAATTCCTATTTCGTTAAAACGGTTATTTATCTTATTTCTGTCATAGATTCTCTTCTAATAATTGTTTCATAGTAACCTCACAATCGTTATATTAACTCATATTTTTTCGGATGCATCCTGAGGACATGCGGTGTGGGATAAAAAGAGGCCTTCTTATAATAATTTACATCTTTACTTTTGCAGCCAAGATATATTTCACTCGCTGTTGAATCTATAGAAACATAATCATCGGTAAAGCTTCCTCCTAGCAATAAATAGCGGAATTCTTTTTCATGTTTCCAGTTATAATACTTAGTGAATGTGCATTCTACGATAAAATTCAGAATATCGTCTGCTAAATCTCCTGTCTTTGCACGAAACTTAGGCCTATCATTGCGTTCTGGGTATCTTACATTTCCATAAATACAAATACAATTGTAGTTATCAAGAATTGCCTTCTTAATATCATCCGGTTTATGCCCACAACAGACGCCTTTCCCACTATTGCCATAATAACCCCACATTAATATATCCTTTGGATTACGTGCCAAGCACAGGATTCTGAATTCATTTTTAAGGTTTAACATTTGCTTTGAGATGCCCACACAGTTACTTATTACTTCATCATTATTTATTGGATAGTATGCAGTTCTATCACAGATATAATTGATAAGTCTTTCAAAAGCTTCTTCGCTAGCATCAAATTCATCACCATACACTTCATAGAACGCATCTATCAATTTTGAAATAACGCCTAATGGTATTTTCTTTAGTGGAGACTTACTATACTTAGTTTTAGCAATCGCCCTATAGACAACTACAGGTAATGCTTCATGTAAAGGTATTTCACACTCACAGTCGAATGGATCATTACAAGTCGATGGATTTACAAATGTTAATCGTCCTCTCATAAAAGCATCAAATCTGTGCACATTGCCAGAATCCTTTTCATTAGGATTCGATTTATACTTATAAAGCATCGCTCCCTCTTCAGGTGGGATTGAAACAAAAAGCCCACGGAATCTATCTTCCCATTCTTCATAAAAGAAGTGTTTCTTTATATAATCATATGGATTATCAGCAAAAATACGATACTCATTAATAAAGCCGGCACCCAAAATGTCATAAACATAGCCCTGTTTAAAAGAGCCGTTTTTAAATCTATAAACAACCCCGAAATCGATATTTTTTGATGGCGTGTTAAAGAGAAAGATATGCTGTATATCATTATTATCAGTGCGTCCAACAAAGTGATTCTTTTCAACATATCTGACAAATTTGATTTGCTCGTGGAATTTAAGAAAAATAGCCACTACACATCTATCCTGAAAGTCAGACACCTCTTCTTTCTTTAAAAAAAACATATGCGCCTCCCATTGCTAATTAATATAAAAAAGTGATTTTGCATAAAGCCTCCTGACGCTTTTGCTTTAAATCATCACAATTTACGATAACAAGAAAAAACACCCGCGCATTCTTCTGAGAATAGCTCGGGTGTTTCATCGGTTTCTTTATACTGTTAGGTATATATTCCGTGTTGCCAAACTAATCTCGTAATCCCTCATTTCCCAATAGCACGGAAATATATTACTTTTAAATTATAACATTCATATTCTGTTTAATAAAGGGTTTTTAATGTAATTTCAGAAAATTCCACTATTTCTTCTCCCCAATCGCATTCACCCATATTTCGTCGCCTCTGCCTGGACGGATATCGTGAGTGATGTCGCATTCTTTTACCGCGAAGCCGGAGGCTTCTAAAAAATCACGAAGTGTATCTTCGGTGAAGTCCACAAAGGTTCGCTCGCCACGCATTACGGTTCCCTCGCCGTATTTGAAGGACGCATATAATACACCCTTATCTGTGAGTGCTTTCTTAAGCTTCTTCATGATGGCCGGGAGTTCTTTTTCCGGAACATGCAGTAGTGAAGCGCAGGCCCAGATCCCATCGAATTCATCTTCAAAAGAAATCTCATCGAATTTCATCTGCCATACTTCCTGTGAAAGAAGCTCTGAAGCTCTTCGGCACATTTCTTTTGACGCATCTATTGCTACTACGGAGTAGCCGTGTTGCTTAAATGCGCGACTGTCTCTTCCGCTACCGCATCCTGCATCTAAGATTCGGCCACCGTCGGTTACGTATGTTTCGAATTTATCGCGCCACGCTGACATATCTGCATTTACGGTGCCTGTGAAGAATGTTTCTGCATTTACATTGTAATATTCTATGTTTTTATCCATTGTATAAATCAAAAACCTCCCAGCACCCTCAGCCCTTCATCAAGAACTCTATCCTCCAATACGGCAAAGATTATGTTGATTTCGTAATCTGCGTTAGCTTCCATGAAATCCGTGCAAGCATCGAGCGCCTGTTTCCAGGCCTTGTCTACGGGGTATCCGAACATGCCTGCTGAAATCAGAGGGAATCCTATGGAGTGAAGGTTATTTTCTTTTGCCAATATCAATGACTGTTTATACGCGCTGTAAAGAAGCGCCGGCTCATTGTTGTTTCCGCCGGACCAGCGAGGGCCGACGGCATGGATAACATGTTTTGCAGGCAGATTGAACCCGGGTGTTATAACGGCATTTCCGATCTTGCATCCGCCGATAGCGTTGCAGGCTTTGGTCATTTCAAAAGAACCTGCTTCTCGGAATATTGCTCCGCACACGCCGCTACCCTGCATTAATGCTTCGTTGGCGGCATTTACGATGGCGTCGGTATTAAGTTTGGTGATACTGATTTTTATAATGTTTATTGAGGTCATACATCCTTCATATAGCACCTTCATAGGACGTTATTGGTTTTACCGAAGTTAACTTCGTCGAAATTAATTTCGGTAAATTAATTGTGTATTTATAATGCAGAAATTGCAAGCATTCTTGCGAAATCCATAGGACTTTTTGTTTAAAATGACCCCATAACCCCGTCCCCAAGTGGTCAGATTCTCACCCCCAGCCTCTCTGCTTCCGCCCGGATTTCTCGCACGGCATATCCTGCTTTGTATTTGTTGTAGGCTACAGCGTCGTAGGCGGGGCTATGCTCCTTATACAGGGTCTTCTTCATGATCTTAGCCATAAGACCGTCAGGCACCAGGGTCATCATTCGCAGTGCGATTCTCGGCTTTATATGCTTTGCTTTGACATGCGGCACCATTCTGCGGGCCTTTTACAACATTTTTTT
>JAEEGL016126161.1_pt1 | contig 76685 bp, 80 predicted proteins | sample 9134231 | NCBI WGS metagenome assembly JAEEGL01 (sample SAMN16246548, study PRJNA631951) | gut metagenome | biome: gut microbiome; feature: rumen; material: fiber-attached | host: Bos | place: Iran: Karaj | collected 2018-10 | reverse complement strand
TAAATTATACATTGTACAAATATCATCTATTGATATTCCACACATATAATCTCTTATAATTTGTTTTCTAAAATCATGACTTAATTTAGTAAAGCTTTTCATATATAGTCTAACCCTCAATCAATTTTTTGAGTTATTATAGCATAATTTATCACAAAATCAATACTATCGAGTCTCTTAGGAGTTTGGAACTAACTAGATTTAGGCCCAATTTAAGTATATAAAAACAATATCTCACGATATTGTTTTTTTATTATTCAAAATATGTAACTGATTCTAAAGAACCATGAGTTGTTATATCTTTTATATATTCTCCATTAGAATAAAAATACTCACCTAATACAGAACCATGTCCTTCTTCAGATGTAAGTTCAATAATGGCAAATTCACCTTTTGGTAAATATAAAACTGATGCACCTTTTGCATCTTTTGTTCTTTCCTTTGCATCTTGTGCTATTTTTTCTATTTTTTCATTCTTAATTATTACTTTATCATAATTTGAATCTCTCTTTGATATTTCAATTGAATCTTTATATACGGCTTCATATTCTTCGTATATATCCCCTGATTCTGAATGCCTATATGTTATTTCTTTTCTATTAAATATATTCTTTTGTAATGTTACTGTTACAGGTTTATTATTTAATATTGCAATATAAGTATCATCAGATGTTACAAAACCATTTTGATAATTATACTTTAATATATAATCACATTTGTTAATAACATATAATTCAAATAGATATGAAGATACAAATAATAATGAAGGAATAATCATTAATATTGTATATTTAATTGATCTATTATAATCATTCTGTTTCGTATTTTTAATCAATTTATTAGTACGACGAACTCCAATAAAACATATAATCATTGAAATAAAAGAAATTGGAATGATATAAATAATATCCCAATCTATTTCAACTATTTCACTGAAGTAACATATACACATGCTTATTAATATATATATGATATAAACTCTAATTAAAATATTAAGATTAATTAATTTCTTATTTTCTTTATTTGATTCAAAAAGAAAATACATAGATATTATAAAAAATAAAAAAACATTAAGATATATAGCTCCCTTTAACATTGATGAACATCCTCTCTTACTCTATAACTAGTTTAATACATTTTATCATTCTTTAAAGTTTTATTAAATAAAAAAACGAATCTAATTTGATTCGTTTTTCTTTTTAAATAATGATTTATTCTTTTCAACGTCTCTCATTATTTCATCTCTAAATACTACATATGGTTTACAACCCATTCCAAGACCACATAGTAAATCTACATCATCTCTTGTATTACTTCCTTCATATCTAGATAATTCTTCAAAACTAGTTAATTTGTAATAATCATCTTTACCCATAACTAGGTTACGAGTCCAATCAAGAACAACAACTTCTTCATCATCTTTAACTTCAAGTATAGAATGTAATACTTTAGAAGATCTTATTGTTACATAACCAGTTACAACATATGAGTTAGGAACACTAGATGAAATACCCATTATACTTGAATGACAAGTACCATATCTTTTATCACTTAATAATTCTTTTTTGATTCCTGGACCTTCTGAAATTCTAGAAATAAGATTAAAAGGAATAGATACTTCTTCATCATTATAAACATATCTATCTTTTTCTTCATCATAACTAATTTTAGATATATCTATATTAACTTGTTTATTTAAAAAGTCTTTAATTTTAACTAATAGATTTCTTTTTTCATGTCTAGTAAATCTATCTAAAGTTATAAATCTTAATGCATCTTCTCTACTACCATGTTCTTCACTTGGTAAATTAGGATAATCTTTAAACAATAATTCATAAGTATTATTATTTATACCATCATTAACATTACTGCCATCTAATCTAGTTGCCATTTTTATTTCTCCTTTTTAGCTTTAGTTTTAAATAATCTCCTTGAATGTTAACATCATTAACAATATTAATATCAGGATCTTGTTCTTCCATTCTATACATTAGATTAAATAAATCTTCTGTTTTTAAACGACTAATTGTATCTTCTCTATTATATACTTTATTATACCAATTAACAGCAGTTTCATATTCACGTTCTAATGAAGCTACTGAAGGCATAGTAGACATTAAATTACCAATACGAACTACATCATCTTTTGCTCTTTCACCCATTATTTGATGATATTCATAATTAAGTACTTGCATACTAGGAACAACTATTGTAGTTATTCCTTTTTTCTCAAGTTCTTTAAAGAAATAAATTAAAGAATATACTCTACTTGGATGTACATTAGGATTTTCTATACCTTTATTAATCTTATATAGTTTTCTTTCTATTTTTTTACTATTATGATTATATTTAGCACTTTGTACACCATATATATAACAATTATTATCTTTATCTATATCATATAAAATATGAGGTAATTCATAATCTTCTGCTTTTTCATCTGTAATACTAAAAATCATACTTCTAGTTGATTCATCCCAGGTAGGATTACTTATAGTTTTCATTTTAACTTTATAATCACCAAATAAATCAACTACTGAATAATCATAATTATCTAAAGTATGTTTTTTTAAAAACTCTAACTGTTTTTCTAAAAAACTTTCAACATTAACAAAATCTTCTATACCCATACGTAACCATATACGTCTAAGTAGATACATTGCATAACTTCTTTCAGATGGGCGATCAGTATACTTTGATTCTAATTCAAGTGATGCATTAATTACATCAGTTAATAGATTAAAAAAACGAGCTGCATCAGGTATATCAATAGTAAGTACTCCATCATCTTGAGTCATAACTTTTTCGATATTATCATCACTTATATCAGGAGTCCAATAACCTTCAGGTTTATGAGGATTATTTTTAACATCGTTAAAGAATTCTAACCCATCTTTACCAAAGTTAAAATTTATATTAGGTACATCTCTACCACTTTTAATTTCATATATTACTCTTTCAACAAATAATTCAATGGTTTCTTTAAACTCTATCTTTTTCATAGGCATCTCCTAGATGAGTTTTTTATCATCTTTTCTTAATAAAGACAACTTTTTATCCAAATCAAATAAGTCATAGAAATAACCAGCATCTGTACCAATTACTTCATCATCAAGTGTAATTACTCCATCAACACAACTTAATTTAATATTGTATCTATTACAATATTCAACCATGATTGAAAAAATAATATTTCTAACATCTTTATACATATTCTTAGATGCATCTTTAATATAAGAAACTGATAATAAAGAATCTGGTAATTTACCCATATTAACTAAATTACAAACTTCACTTGATTTATCATTGTAAAAACTTGTAACAAAATCATAATCGAATATTTCACAATTTATAACTGCATCAAATATTTCATCACAATCACGATAGCCAAAAAATCTTTTATCCATTTTATCTTTATAAGACTTAGCTAAACTTGATTTAAATGAACAAGTATCTTTCTTTTCTTTTATTGTTTGTAACATATCATCTAATTCAAATATATTATAAAATAGTTCATTGCCATCACCTATTATTACTCCATTAACAACAAGACATTCATCATTTACTTCATAAGGTATTTCGTTTTTCTTACAATACTTAATGATATATTGAACTACCATTTGATATAACATACGATTAGTAAATCTTAAAACAGTATTAATTGTGTCTACATTATCACAACAACCATAATTAAAAACATAATCATCAAAATGATCACACGTATTAAAAAAGGTCTTTAAAAAACCATCGTCAAATTCAGTACACTTCAATAATTTATTATGTAAATAATTAGTTGTCTCATAACCAAAATAATCTAATAATAATCCTTTTTTATATTGTTTTTCTAAATTTTTAATTAAATCCATAATTAACCCCTTTATTTAGGAATGTATTATACACTTATTTATAAAAAACGCAAATTTAAGACATTAAAAAAGGTGGTATTTCTTCCACACAATTGTATTTTCTTTATTTCTTCTAGCTCTTACCTTTTTTAATAAATATTATGGTGCTGGCTAGAGGACTTGAACCTCCGACCTACGCGTTACGAGGGCGTTGCACTACCAACTGTGCTAAGCCAGCAACATTACATTTATTATAACACTAACATGTTCTTTTTTTAATTAATAAATGATATAATTTATTAGGTGATAAAATGAAAAAGACTAGAAGAAAATTAAACAAGAAATTTGTAATTACAACAACTATATTACTAACAATATTAATAATATCAACAACATTCTTAATCATTGTTAAACACAATAATAAAGATGAAGATATAAGAATAAAAATAGATGATATAAAAGGTAATACTTACAAATATAATATAAAAGATCAATATACTAATGTTACTAAGAGTTCTATAACTTTTAATGATGATGGTAAAACAGGAAAAAAAGAAATATTCTTAACTAACAACGTAGGTGCCCAAGATGATACATCTGAAATAGAGTTTACTTACTCAATTGCTAAAGATGAAATTGAAGGATATGTAATAGAACTTAAATATAATATAATAACTGAAATATACAAAGTTAATCATGAAACAGGATGCATTTATAATGCTCATGATAAATTAATTACTTATTGCAAATAAAAAGAACTTATCAATGTCATAAGTTCTTTTTATTTTCTAGTTGTATAAATTATCAAGTTTGAGTCGATTTATTGTTCTCGCTTTCGGTAAGGTTTTATTTGGATCAATTCACCAAAAGCTATTAAATAATAGCATATTTTATTTAAATAAGCAAATTACTCATTACTTAAGAATTCAAATATTTCTTTCCAATCCTTATATACTCTTCTATTAGCATTTTCATTTTTACCATTAGAAATAAGTATTCCTTTAACATTTGTTCCATTTAGACTATTAATAATATCCACATCATCATCTATTAAATAATCTATTTCTTCATTTAAACAAGTACTAACCTTACTAAAAGAATCAAATATAATACTATGATATTTAAATCTATGTTTATCTAACCATTCTTTAGTAATATCTTCTCCTCCTGGTCCACATATATTTCTTCTAGTAATAAATATAATAATATTACCTTGTTTATACAATTGATTAATAAAAAAGTTTGCAAAAGATTTAACTTTTATCTTTTTAAATAATCCTTTATCTTTTACATATTGAAAGAACTTTCTTACATCATCACTTGTCCAATAAAACATATCAGTTAATAGATAAGCATTTCTATTTTTAAAACCTTTTCCTAAAAGATATTTCTTATCCCATTTTAAAGCATACTTTATTAATGCATCTTGAGTTCTTGCAACAGTATCATCTATATCTATACCAATTCTCATTTCTCACCTACTTCACATTCTCTTTTATAAAACTATATAAAGCACTATTACCTTCATTTGATAAATGAAGACCATCTGATAATAAATACTTTTCATTATTTAATAGTTCATTATAAAAATCAAATACAAATACGTTATCACTTTTTATACTGCTTAAATCTAAATTAGTAACATTAATAATATAAAGATTTATATCACTTAATACACTTATAATACCTTTATAATCATCTATATTTAATTTCATTGATTTATCAAATACTAAAACAATATTTTTAGTTATAGTTTTATTATCTTTGATAGTTTCTAAATCACTTTTTAATGTCTTATAATTATATTTAGAATTAGTAATATATTTGTTATTTGAATTATCTTCAAAATAACTAGATAAACCAATTAATAAGTCATTACCAAAGTAAGTAAATTTGTTATTTTGAGCATCTTCATGTTCTTTTAGTATCTTTTCTTTTTCTTGATTATATCTTTCTAAATATAAGTTATAAATAGCATCATAAATACTATCTGTGAATGCTTTTCTTCCTGATGAAGTTAAGTGTATTCCATCAGCTGCAAAATATTCAGAGTGTCCTTTTGATATTTGTTCCCAATCAATAATATGTAAGTTTTCATGCTCAGTTGCAAACTTTTTAATCTTATCATTAAAATGAACTGAACTATCATTAGTAACAGTCATCCAGAATACATCCCTTTCTCCAATAGTTGCAAGTGTATCAAGTTTAGCCTTATTATTACAATCTCCATTTGCTCCAAAATTCATAACAATTGGATTACCTAACATATTCTTCTTTTTTAAATCACTTAATATTGGATTAGCTTTATAACAAGTTCTTGATATTTCAGCATCAAAGTAACCATTTTTAAATGTTGATTTAAGCGTAGGAACAGCACCTAACATAACTGAGTCTCCAACACATACTATAGATAATTCTTTTACTTGTTCTTTTAAGGCTTCTTTATCATTATCAAGACTACTAAGTATATTATTCCACTCTTCTTCTTCACTTTTTAAAGTTTTAAAATATGCTTCGTTATATTCATCTATCTTAGACTGATTAACTTTTAATTCTTCTTTTAATTTAATCATATCTTCTGAATAGTCTTTAGCTCTAACAAATTTAATAAAACCAATTATACTAAAGAATAATATTATTACTAAGAAAACATAATTAATATATTTAGTTATCTTTTTATCATGTTTATCAAATGTAAAACTAATAATAATTGAAATAACAAGTATTAATAATACTTCAAGATAATAGTTAGTAATACCCATATAACCAAATATAAAAATAACTGGATATTGTACTAAATAAACTGGATATGTTATTTTGCCAAGTATATTAAGTATTGGTATCTTACCTTTATAAATTAAAGAATAATCTATAAGTCTTAAAGATATAAATGATACTATGATCATACTAGCTATTAAGAACTTAGACTTATCACTTATAACAATACATAAGAATATAAGAGCTCCTAAGTATATTAAAAACATTAATCTATTAAGTATCTTATTATTATAAATAAATCCATTTATAAAACTACCGTAGTAGTGATACATAAATCCAAATAATAAACCATATATTAAAGAAAAACTTCTAGAGAATGTATCATAGTATAAGAATATCCTACTTGAATTATGTCCTTGATAGATAAAGTATCCTGTACTAATAACAGATAATAAGAATAATACTCTAATAGGACGTTTACCTTTATTATTTTTACCTATTCTTTTTAAAATCATAAATATAAAAGGAAATACTAATTCAAATTGTAATAATATACCTAAATACCAACAATGCATAAAAGGAGATGCAATATGTCTTGCAAAGTAATCTAAATTAGTATTAAGTTGCCAATAATTATTATATCCACCAAGTATAGAAAATACTTCAGGTTTTAAATTTAACCAGTTATACTCTTTAAATAAAGCAATTACACCTATACTTATAAATATAACTACTACCATAGGAATATATACTCTATATATTCTAGTAATATAATATTTTAATATATTAAACTTTTCATGTTTAAAGGCTGATATACAAGACAAAAAAGAAGTTAATACAAAGAAGATACAAACAGCTAAAAAACCACCTTCAACTAACCCTATATGGTACAAAAAAACAAATATACAAGAAATAATTCTTATAATATCAATATCATAATAATAACTCTTCTTCATACAAAACAACTCTCTATAATCATTATAACATAAGTTAAAACAAAAAAAGATAAAATAGGAATCTATTTTATCTTACTTAGTTTATATTCTATATTTTGTTTATTAAATGTGAATACGTCTATTATCTCATCTCTGTCATATGGCTTTATAGGAGTTTCCATTTTATCTTCTACTCTATTTAACACATCTTTAAGATGTTTATAGTTTAATAAACGTAAATGATGCATTAGTTTATCGTAGTATTCTCTATTATATCTATATAATTCATCAAATATTGAATTATAATAAGAATCAATAAATAAAGCATAATGACCTTCTTTAACAGCAACGCTTGATCCTGTCCAATCATTATCAAAAATTGGATATACAGTTTCATCATTAGTAACAATAATATTTTCATCATGTCTATCAGCATTACCAATTATAATATCAAATACAATTAGATTATATAATTCATCAACAATCTTATCACGAGCTGGTATTCCTTCAAAACAATGAGAAATATTACTAATACTATTAATAATATAGCCAGTATCATTTTCTTTTAAATAAGCATTCATTAACTTTTGGTTATCACTTGAAAAGTCTTTAGAAAGATATCCATGATAGTCGTTATATTTAGCATAATAGTATTCTACACAAGGTATTCCATAGTCTCTTGCAAATTCATTGGCAATTAACTCAGAATAAGGAACTCCACCTGGAGCTACAGTTTTAAAATAATATATTTCACCATCTATATTAAACTTCTTTATGTGATAATCATTATCACTAGATACCTTCATATCATCAGTTAATATAGGTATACCATGTATCTTACTTTCCATTTTATTTCGCCCCTTTAAATCGATACATATATTAACAAAGTATTAATTTTTAGTCAAATTATGCACTAAAAAACACCTTAAAAAGGTGTTAATTAATGTAAATGGTGTTCCTGGGCGGAATTGAACCGCCGATCTTTCGCTTAGGAGGCGACTGCTCTATCCAACTGAGCTACAGAAACATTTTAAAGACACATATATTATAACATAGTAATAATTATATGTATCTTTTAAATAATAAAAAAACAGGTATTAAAAATACCTGTTTTAATTTCTTTTAATTCTTTTTAGAATTCTTAATCTTTAATGCAAATAGAAGAATTGCTACTAAAGAAACAACTGCAAGTGAAACATAAGTAACAATGTTATCACCTGTTTTTGGATTACTTACTTCTTTAACAGTTACACTCTTCTTAACGAAGTCTCCACCTTCATAGTTAGCACAAGCAACTTCATAGTCACCTTTTGAAGTAACTGTAAAACTTCCAGTGAATGCTTTATCATCTACTTGTGATGATAATACATCAATTTCTTTTCCTTCAGAATTATATAATTTACAAGTTACAGCTACAGACTCTTCTCCTGTAGTTCCTTCATAACTAATCTTTCCTCCACTTACTGTTGCATCTAAAGATACTACATCAGTTTCAGCTGCATTAACTACAAAAGGAATAACAAGTAAAACAATTAATAAACTTAAATATCTTTTCATATTATTGGTCCTCCTCAGGATCGTAAAGATTTGCTTTTACACCTTTACCAGATCCAGCAACAGTACCAGCATAAGTCTTATCTGTACTTCCTTTATTTTCTACATATACATAGAATGTCTTAATTTTTTGGTCTTCTCCTTCTTCAAGTTCATATTCAAATGAAGAATGTTTTAATCCTCTACCATGAACATTAGGATTATGTTCTGGATCAACAGGAGTTTCTTCATCTACCTCATATTCAGGAGTGATATTACCTAAACCATCATCAATACGTTTAACTGCATTTAATTTAACCATTTTTTCAGTTCCATCTTTATAAATAATCTTAGCAGTTAAATCATAATCAGAGTAACTCTTAGTTCTATCAAAATAGAAGTCAGCAATTATAATTGGTTTATGATTTTCACCATGTCTTATCCATGGATCAACAGCAGTTCTTTTTATTTGGAAATAAGATTCCTTATTATTACTATCTGTTGCTTTAAATACTACATGATCATAGAAATTAGAATTAAATTTAATTCTCCATTCATCATCTACTTTATTTATTTCTACTGCTTTTTCAGAAACATCTAAAGCTTCAAGCGAAGTAATATTAAATCCATTGTAATCTAATGTTTTAATATTAACTATGTTTTCAAGAATATTAACATCAATTCCTGTTGGTTTATCTTTAGCAGTATCAGATATATCATATTGATCTCTTCTTAAGAATGGATTAGCCCATGTAGATGGATAATAATGTAAATCATTTAAACTTCCAATTGATACACCTTTATAATCATCATTATAGATAACTGCTTTAAAGTTTCTATCTCCATATGAAACATAAGCATTTTTTTCTTGAGGTTCACCAACTGGTTTTAATTGAGCTCTAGCTAAAAATTTATGATCTTCTGTAATTGCTTTTTCATTTACACAAGTATCAAATGCATCCCAATCACTAGCTGGTGCCATAGGATCTGTAGGTTTGTTACAAACAGTAGCATATTTATCTTGATAAGGTCTTACATCTTCAGGATCACCAATCATGTCATTTGCATCAACTTCTGCCCAATCGATTGAATCGATACCTTTATACATCTTGTATAATCTTACCCATTCATCAAACATAGCATCTGTACTCCATGCTTTATATTTATTACTAATATCAAATACTTCATTTGTTCTTGCATCAACAATAGTTGAAGCTTTAATAAAGTTACTGCTTCCATCACCAGTATCTTGAATATCTGTATAATGCTTCATACAAATACCCTCATGATCTTTGCATGCCCAAAGAACATAAGCATGTACATCAACATGTTGATTTGGATCAATTGGAGGTGGATTACTTGGTGCTTTAACAGTTAGTGTTGTATCACTATTAATAACTGTTTCAGATACATATTTATTATTCCCAATTGTTAAATCGAAAGATCCTGGATATCTAACACTTACATCGCCATTAACTGTATCAGGTATTGCTATAGTACATACATTATTATTACAATTAATAGTAAGTTCATTAGTTTTATCTGCTCCCCCAGCAACGATCGAAATCATTTGACGATGTTCATTACCTACTATATCTACGCCAAACCCATTATCATTCTTTATCGAATAATTTGTTGTGTCTTCTACATCAAATGTAATAGTGAAAGCAGTATCAGCTAATACAGTTAATGGAAAAAACATATTTAATATTATTGCCATTACCAAAGTTGAACATATAAACTTTTTGAGTATATTTTTCATTTAATTATTCCTCCTATACAACTCTACTCTAACTAAAGTGTATTATTCATTAATTTAAATTGCAATATTTTTTTTATAAATTTTATATATTTACATTTAACAGATATTTTAATTCTTTTTATAATGTTATAATTAATTAGGATAAGAGGGATGGTATATGCCTAAAATAGAAACACTTATATTTATAGTTGCACAACTATTTGGTATTGCAGCCTTTACATTTAATTTTTTAAGTACATCATCAACTAATAAAAGAGCTATTCTTACATATAATGCACTTGCAAACTTTTCAAATGCATTATGTTACATACTTCTTGGTGCCTTCACAGGTGTAATAAGTAGCATGGTAGCAGTAGCAAGAAACTTAGTATTTGATAAATATATTAAAAGAAAAAAGAAAATACCTTTTCTAATACTAGTAATATACTTAATAGTTGCTTTAGTAGTTAATATTCCATTTGTAAATAATGCGTTAGATATAATACCTATATTTAATATAATTATATATGGTATAGCCCTTTGGTATGGAAATGTACTATTACTAAAGATAGCAACATCTATTGCTGGTGTAACAGGTATAATCTATAACTTGATAGTTAAAGCTTATACAAGCATGTTACATTCAATATCAGATTTAATTGGCAGTCTAATTGGACTAGCAAAAGTAATAAGAGAAAAGCATAAAAAAAGAAGAAAAAGAAAATAAAAAAAATATATATGTTTATCATATATATTTTATTTTTCACCAATTGTTAAAATGTTAATAACAAATAGAAATAAGAAACATAAACTATAGTTTGCAAATCTTAAAGTCTTAACTGCTTTCTTAGGATTAAATTTATATAATCCATATTCATATATAGCTACTACTTTATCAACTGCTGTTAGAACCCATGCTTCTCTACTTCTAGGTAATACTACACTTAAAGGAAACATATGAGATACTATAGCATTCTTTTCTTTCTCATTAAGATCAAATTCACCACATGCATTAGCTAATGCTATATCTGGATGAACAACACCTTGTATTAAACCATGATTAGTTTCAAATTCTTCATTTGTAAAAAAATCATGTAATAGTGCTGCTCTTGTAGCAGAAACATAGTCTAAATTTAATTTACGTGATACTTTATATACATTTCTTGAAACTCTTAATGAATGTTCTAATCTTGTTAATCCATGATGAGATTCAAGACTTATTCTTTGATACTTATTGTTTGAAAGAATTTCTTTTTCAATGGCGTTATAACTTATTGATTTCTTTTTCATTTCTTTCACCAAGTAAGATTATACACTATAATTGCTATTTTTCAAAGTTTTAGAAAAGAAATAATTTTTACTTGTCAAATAAAAAACAAGAATTACTTCTTGTTTTTCTTCTTATTTTTAATCTTAAATATTTTAGAATTAGGATTATATTTGAAAGTATATCTCTTACCTATTTCATATTTATCACTTGAATTAGCGTATATTTGAAATAATCCATATTCTTTATTTTCAATCATTAATATGTTTGTTTTCTTATTCTTTTCTGATATATCAACAATTGTCCATTCTATCTTTTCATAACTAATAAAATAAGCATATGTAATATAGATAAATAAGAAAACAATACCTCCAGCTAAATATATTTCAAGTACATTCTCATCATTCTTAATACATCTTAATAATAGAGAAACACCAAATGACAATAAAACTATATAAGAAATATAATTAGAAAGTAACACAAACTTCTTCTCAGAATTTAGTGAAGAAGCTGTATTAGATTTATATAGTTTATAGAATACTCTAGGTAGTATATATCCTATTACTACTACTAAGAATATAGATATTAACAAAGGTACAAGATGTGTTTCACCTTGAATATATAAATATAGCATAGAAGCATAAACAGAAACGCTCATGCAAAAAATTGGAATTAATATAAGTAATACAACTAACATGAGCTCATCTCCTTAATTTTACTTTTCTTCAGGTGTAATCATAGGTCTTGTTTGAACAAGATTATTTCCTAAGTTACTAGCAACACTCTCTTCTTTTTTTTGTTGTTCTACAGGTGTTTCTACTTTAGGAACTTCTTCCTCTTTCTTTTTAGGATTAATAATAACACCTTTCATTATCTTCTCTTTATCAATACTATTATTTAAATCACTTTTAGTTATAGTCTTTAAACTACTTTTATTTGTGTATATAACATAAGCGATAAAACCAACAACTAATAAAACAATGATAACAATATAAAGAGTATTAATACTTTTCTTTTTAATATTAATTGTATATGTTTTTTCACCAAAGAAATCATTTGATACCTTAATAGTTACTGAAGTATTTTTCTTATCAAGTTTAATTATACCAGCACCAGTAACAGTTGATGACTCACTACTAGGTGTAGCTTCAATATAAATCTCTTCCATATTAGAAGGAACTTCTACTGTATAATGTTCATTTTCTTTTAAGAATTTTATATCAGCACCAACAACTTTTAAGTCTTCTAGTCCTGCTCCTTCTCCATTTTTAGATATACGATATACTTTTAATTTAACTACAACATAATTAGGACAAGTTTTAATATCACATGAAGTAATACCACTATTCTCATCAATTATATAGAATCTTAGTTTTTGTTCATTATAGCCATCATCTAATACAAATTTACTAGGTCCTTCAACAATAAGATTACTATAATTATCAAATACTAAATTTAATACAGAATGTGTACCATCTACAGTAGCGGTATATCCGTCTCCATCAGGATAAAAAACTACTCCTTCTGTTGTATTTAATGAACCAGGTAAATAATCTTCATAATCAAGTGCTTTAACAACAGTTAAAGGAATAAATACCATCATTATAGTTAAGACATAAAATAACTTCTTCATACTACCAACTCCTATTATTTTATTCTAAAAAAATTATAGCAAAGAATTCCAGCATTTTCTATATTCATTTAGTACTTTTCAATTGTTTTAAAAAAGAATCATTGTTATAATTTATTTAGGATGGTGATAATACATGTATTGTCAAAAATGTAACAGACTACTTTATGAAGACAATTATATATGTCCAAAATGTGGATTTGACAATAAAATTAGAATTTCCAAAAAGAAAAATTTAGAGTATACACCAAAAAAACATAAAAATACAAAATTCATAGCATTAATAATATTCTTATGTATCCTAGTTGTTGGTTTAACGGCAGTTCTTATTAAAGTTGAAAAGAACAATAATGAGAATAATAAACAAGAAACAATTAATAATAACGTGGATTTAAAAAACTCATTTATATATAAAGAATTAGAAATTAAATATCCAGATAACTGGGGATCTTCTGCAGGAACAATCTTTTATAAAGATTATGCTAAGATAAATATTACATTTAAAAATCTAACAGAAACTGAATATACTACTCTAATTGAAAATAATGAATGTTTACCTTCAACGCTTAATAAAATTAAAACTCAAACATATGCATCAACAAATTCATATGCACATATAATTAGTACTGAAGGAACATACTACATTATTACAGTTAATTATCCAGACAATGATAGAATATTTACAAATGAAGTAAAACTAGAAATTGATAAAATATTATCTTCATTAGAAATAAAAAAATAGTTCATATAGAACTATTTTTTTTATCTTAAATTATAACCAAACACCATATACTACACCAAACATGGCAAGTAAGAATCCTACTACAAAGAATACTCTTACGATATCAGTTTCTTCCCAACCAAGTTCTTCAAAATGATGATGAAGTGGTGCTTTTAAGAATACTTTCTTATGGAATTTTCTAATAGCAATAATTTGAATTAGACTAGATAATGTTTCAATTACAAATACACCACCTATTATTGCTAATGATATTTCATGATGAGTAAGTATAGCAATACTTGCTAAAGCTCCACCTAGTGCAAGTGAACCTGTATCTCCCATGAATATCTTAGCAGGATGTGCATTGAATAGTAAGAATCCAAGTATACTTCCACTTAAAATAAATGCAAATATAGCTATAGAATCATATCCTTCTATCCAATTAGAACCCCATGCAATAATGGCATATGCCAAGAATGCTAGGAATGATAATCCTCCACATAATCCATCTAAACCATCTGCAATATTAACAGCATTAGTAGTAGCAACAAGTAAGAATAAAATAAATAATGTATAGAATATTCCTAGATCTACTTTAAATTTGAATAATGATATTTCAAGTACAGAAGTACCACCATAATGAATATAAATTAAATAAAATACTACTGCTAAAATAAATTGTAAAATAAATTTAACTTTAACTGATAATCCCGAATTATCATGATATTTTATCTTTTTATAGTCATCATAAAAACCTAATAAACCATAAGCTACAAAAGTAATTAAAACAATTACTAAATTATAGTTCATATTTATTGATCCTTTTAACCATAATAAGAAAATACTTATTAATGGAGGAAAAATAAATATAAGACCTCCTAGAGTTGGTGTACCATTTTTCAATTGATGTCTTGCATTAATTAGGTTACTAACTGTTTGTCTAGCATTAAAACGTTTTACAGTTGGAAGTACAATTAAGCCTACGCAAATAGATAAAACGAAACCTAATGTTAATGCCAATGCAGATTTTGCTAAGATTAGCATATATATATCACCTCAAGAGTATTTTACTACACATTAGATATTTTTTTAATAATTTTTGATTTTGTTGACAAAAAAAAGATAGTTTTAAACTATCTCTTTCTTGTTTTTTGTTTTTCTTCTAATTTTTTATCAAAATGTGCAACATAAACTGCTTCAGCACCTTTTTTAAGCGCACCTAATACAATTCCTAATCCAACTAACATTCCTAAAATTTCCTTAGCACTTGTTTCTCTACCAGTTTTTGGAGCTGGTGTTGAAGTTGTCTCTGGAGTTGTTTCAGGTGTAGTTGAAGGTGTATTTTCTGGTGTATTTTCTGGTGTGTTTTCTGGTGTGTCTTCTGGTGGATTTGAAGGTGGATTTGATGGAGGATTTGATGGGTTTTCACTCATACCTTTTTCCTCTTCTTCAGTCTTAATAGTTGAAGACCAAGCACTACCTTCACCTTCAGTATAACCATTATCAGGTGTTACACATTCATTTTTCTCTTCTTTTTCATTTTGACTTTGATTATTTTCTTCTGTAGTTTTTTCTTCTGTAGCATTTTCTTCAACTACTTCATTTTCAACGATTGTATCATTACTATTGATATCTTCGTATGTAACATTTTCATCACTATCATCAACTACTAATACGTCTCCAACTTGAGCATTATCAGCAGTTTTTGATACATCTTCAGCATATGCTGTAACAGATGAAACAGATATTGCTAAATATGTTAACATTATAGCTAATGCATTTTTTAATCCTTTTTTACTAATTTTTCTTGAACTTACAACTTTTTTCATATAAACTCTCCCCTTACTTAGTTAGTGAAGCTTGTTTTTCTTCATCTAAACTTAAATATTGTTTTTTAAATACAACTACTACTGCATATCTAGCATTATTATACTCGTATGTGCAAGTAGATAAAATACCAACCTTGTCACCAAGATTAATATCTACATCAGTTCTAGTAACAGCATTTTCATTTATAAAACTCTTAAACTCTTCTAAAACATTAATGTCATCTAAATTTCTAATACGAAGATGTTCATCAGTATCTCCTGATGTTATAAATGTACCTACAATTTCCATTGCATATACACTTCCATCTTCTGAATAGTATACACCATAAGGATTTTCATCTAAGAATGCTTGTTTCTTAAATTTTACTAAATCCCCAAACATTGTTTTGTTTTTCATGTTGTGACCAAATATTGAAATTGTTCTATTTTGAACATTTTCACTTGTATCACCTAAAGATAAATCTACTTCATTGTCAATGAAAATTGATCCTGCGTATAATTTACCTTTGTCTAAACCATGGTGTAAATAGTATTCATTATCTTCACCTTGAACAACAGGATAATCAATATTTGTATTAGGTATTTGAATATAACCAACTACATCAGTATTTTTCTCGTTTAATCCTTCGAAATCAATATCTAAGAATTGGTATCCATTATCTAATAAATAACTATCTTGTTCTTCTGGTAATATAACAGGTTCTGGAATTTCTTCTTCGGAAGATTCTTCCACTTCTGTTTCACTAGTGTTTTCTCTTCTATCTGGTACTACATCTGCCGCATCTACAACGGCTGCTTTTTTACCAGGCATTTCATTTTCAACATAATCCCTAACAGTAGCATAACCACTATCAACAACCTCAGTTTGAAATGCAGATTTAATCATATCTCCACCAAAGGAATATATTGTATATCCTCCAATGGCGATTGCTAAAATAGAAGGTGTTAAACTTACTAATAAACTTTTCTTTTTCTTAGCCATGTTACATCACCCAAACCCCTTTTGATTCAAGTACTTCATCCCCTTGAATTGCGTCCTATATTACTACTTTTTACCATTTTTGTCAAATAAGGGTCTTGACCAGACTGTAAAGTAAAAAAAGCACTATTACTAGTGCTTTCTTTTTAACTCTGCTATCTTTGGTTTAATAAGCAAAACAAGATCCATTGGTCCATTTATTCTATTTAATAGAAGTAAGGCATCTTGTAGATGTTCTAAATGAGTATATTCCCTTTCCATTTGATAACAAAAGTCATCAAAATCAAAGTCTATAAAGTTAGAATCTTTAACATACTCCATTATATAATTACGTGCATCACTTAATACATATACTTTTCTAGGATATTCATCAAGTGTTTTAATACCTATGAACCCTGAACACATATATTTTATATCATCATCGTATTTTATATCATTCATATTATCAAATCTTTCTTTTCTTACTTATTTTACCATAAAAAATAGATAGAATAACTAAATTCTATCTATTTTAAATGAATCGCCATCTATATCGATAGTTAATCTATCTCCTTCATGAATTCTTTCATTAAGAAGTTCTTCAGCTATTAAAGTTTCTATATTCTTAGATATAAATCTCTTAATTGGTCTAGCACCAAATTCTTTTACATAAGCTTTATCAATAACATAGTCTTTAGCTCTTTGTGTTAATTCAATACTTAATCTCATATGTTTTAAGTGATTATTAACATCTTTAATTAATCTATCTAATACTTCATATATAACATCTTTAGAAAGTGAATTAAATATAACTATTTCATCTATTCTATTGATTAATTCAGGTCTAAATTTAGATTTTAATATAGACATTACCATATTATCTCTATTATCATTCTTTTCATTATCAAGAATAATATCACTTCCTAAGTTAGAAGTCATAATAATAATGGTATTCTTAAAGTCTACAGTTCTACCTTGACCATCAGTAATTCTTCCATCATCAAGTATTTGAAGTAATATATTAAATACATCTTGATGAGCCTTTTCTATTTCATCAAATAGAATAATAGAATAAGGATTTCTTCTTACTGCTTCTGTTAATTCTCCACCTTGATCATATCCTACATATCCTGGAGGAGCTCCAATTAATCTAGAAACATTAAATGATTCCATATATTCAGAACAATCAATTCTTATCATATGACGTTCATCATCAAATAACTCATAAGCTAGAGACTTCGCTATTTCCGTTTTACCTACACCTGTTGGTCCCATGAAGATAAATGAGCCAATTGGTCTATTAGGATCTTTAATACCTGATCTTGCTCTTATAATAGCATCTCCAACAAGTTCAATAGCTTCATCTTGTCCTTTTACTCTTTCCTTTAAGTTTTTCTTTAAAGAAAGTAACTTATCCTTTTCGCCACCTACTAGTTTTTGAACAGGAACATTTGTCCAACGAGAAACAATTTCAGCAATATTATCTTCACTTACAACATCACTTAATACTTGATTATGCATTGTAAGTTTTAATTGAGATAATTCACTTTCTAGTTGAGGTATTTCTCCATGTTTAATTTTAGCAGCTTCTTCAAAGTTATAATTATCTTCCGCTAATTGTAACTTATGTTTTAACTCTTCAAGTTTTTGTTTCTTTTCATTGATAATATCTTTAAGTTTCTTCTCTTCATTCCAAGTCTTAAGCATATCTTGTTGACTACCCTTTAAGACATTCATCTTAGCATCTATTTCAGCAAGTCTATTCTTAGATATTTCATCCTTTTCATGTTTTAAACTTGCTCTTTCTATTTCATAAGTCATAATCTCACGATTAATCTTATCTAAGTCAACAGGTACAGAGTTCATTTGCATCTTTATAGTTGCACATGCCTCATCTACTAAATCTATTGCTTTATCAGGTAAGAATCTATCAGTAATATATCTATCTGATAAATTAACTGCTGCAACTAAAGCAGAGTCTTTAATAGTTACACCATGGAATAACTCAAATCTTTCTTTTAAACCACGTAAAATAGTTAAAGTATCTATTATAGTAGGTTCATGAACAATAATCTTTTGAAGTCTTCTCTCTAATGCTCCATCTTTTTCTATATATTCACGATATTCATTTAATGTTGTAGCACCAATTAGTTTTAACTCACCACGAGCAAGCATTGGCTTTAACATATTACCAACATTCATAGCTTGATTACTTCCAGCTCCAACTATCATATGTATTTCATCAATAAACATGATAATATCACCATCTGAATCTGCAATTTCTTTTAATACTGCTTTAAATCTTTCCTCAAACTCACCTTGATATTTAGCACCAGCAACTAAAGCAGATAAATCAAGCTCCCAGATTTTCTTATTCTTTAAGTCATCAGGAACATCTCCACGAACTATTCTACCTGCTAGTCCTTCAACTATAGCAGTTTTACCAACACCTGGGTCTCCAATTAAAACAGGATTGTTTTTAGTCTTACGTGAAAGAATTCTTACTAAATTACGAATTTCTTCATCACGACCAATTACAGGATCCATTTTATTGTCTTCCCACATCTTAGTTAATTCTCTACCATATTTTTCTAACGCTTTACTTTTATCTTCAAATTCCATAAATTTCACCCCTTAAATAAAACTAGTGATTCTTCACTAGCTTTATTATTAATTAATATTAATATATTTCTTTGATTCTTTTTCTTTTTCTTCTTTAGGAACTACTACTAAAAGAGTACCATTTCTGAATTCAGCATTAATTCTATTTTCATCAATATTACCAACATAGAATTTTCTTTCACATGATTCATGATAAGATCTTTCTCTTCTAATATATTTCTTATCTTTATCTTGTTCCTTTTCTTCATGACGTTTTTCACAGTGAACAGTTACATAACCATCTTCAAATGAAACTTTAACATCATCTTTCTTAAATCCTGGGATATCCATTTCAATATGATATTTATTATCTTTTTCATAGATATCACATTTCATTAAGTTATTAAATCCTTTCTTTGGTTCAAAATCATCTAAAAAATCATCAAAAAATATTTTGCTTGGTAGCATAATACCAACACTTCCTTTCATTACAATTCAGTTATAACTCTAAAATTAGCACTTGTCAATAGAGAGTGCTAATTTTTTAAATAATACAAGTATTTGACGCAAAAAAAGATTAGAATCCTCTAATCTTTCTCTTAGTTTGTAAACATCTACAATTATTCTCTAGATAATCTAAATTATTCATTTCATCCTTATAAATTAACTCTACTACATCTCTAGATTCAAGTGGATTATTTATAGTCATATATCTACCATTAACAAGTGCATAATCTAAGTATGGCGCATTAACTGGATCTACATGATAAGCAAAATCAACTGGTGTACTATTTGATGGTAACTCTAATTTATGTCCATAGTTATCCATAACATAAATCATATTAGTTAAAATATCACTTTTAACAATGGCATTATAATCTTCAATAGATAATCCAGCATCACGTAATTCCACAAGTGTTTTATAAAAAGGCATCTTTCTAACTTCATCTTGCATCATAGCACCAGGTTCATTTATTTGATGATCATTACAATAATCCCAATATGCTGTAATACCATATGCATTAATCTTATACATCTCAGGAGTTTTAAATTGTAATTGAATCATAGCATTATCATATGGAGAAATAATAGTTGAATGAAGTCCACGATATCTATTATCTTTTTCAAAAGCAATATAATCTTTATCTCTACCAGGAACAGTATTATACATATGTGTTACTTTATCTCTAAAAGTATAACAATCCTCATCTTCAGGTAATAAAATTTTAACAGCTAAATAATCATGTATACGAGATAAGTCTTTATATTTTTGAAGTTTTAAATATAGACCATATAAATTCTTTCTTTTAACTAAAATATTATTACTATATCCTGAGTCATTTAAACTAATAGATATTTCCATTAATATTTTATCAACAGTATTTCTAATATGTGCTTGATATTCATTAGATAATTTTAATAAATCTTTGTATTCATTTTGATATAAATATTTAAATGATAAATCTTCTAATTCAGTCTTTATTGTATACTCTCCTAAAAGAGTTGCAATTGGAGCATATATGGCAAGTGTTTCAGTAGATTTAGATATTTGTTTATCTTTATCTTGATACTCCATAGTTCTCATATTATGGAGTCTATCTGCAAGTTTTATTATAAATATTCTTACATCTTTAGTAATACTATCTATAATCTTATGCATATTAGCTTCTTCAGTATTGTCATCAGGAGATTTCTTTTTTATTTTTGTTACACCTTCAACCAAGTCTGCAATTGTCTCATTAAAGTTCTCGGCAATAATCTCGGCAGTTATACCTTCTACATCTTCAATTGTATCATGAAGTAAACCAGCACATATGGTATCACAATCAGCACCCATATCAGCTAAAATACAAGCAACAGCAGTTGGATGTATTATATAAGGCTCCTTGCTCTTTCTTTTTTGATTCTTATGAGCATTAGACGCAAAAGCATATGCTCTTAAGATCATCATCTTTTCTTCGTTGGTATAATCATTAATTCTTGAAAGTAAATCTTCTAAACACATAAATACCTCCTGAAATAATAAAATAATTATAACTCACAAATATATTAAATATCAAACAAAAAAGTAATACCCTAAGGTATTACTTAATTAATGATAATTGAACTTTTTCTTTTTCTAAATCAATACCACATACATAACATTTAACAATGTCACCTACATTAACAATATCATTAGGATTTTTAACAAAGTTCTTACTCATTTTAGAAATATGTACTAAACCATCATCATGAAGTCCAATATCAACAAATGCTCCAAATGAAGCAACATTACGAACAGTACCTTGAAGTTCCATTCCAAGTTTTAAGTCTTCAATATGTAAGACATCACTCTTTAGAATTGGTGCTTCAAGCTCATCTCTTGGATCTAGTCCCGGAGATTTAAGTTCTTTAACTATATCTGTTAAAGTGTAAGAATCAGTTCCTAATTTTTCTGCTTCCTTACTTACATTAACTTTATCTAAAGCATCCTTAAATTCTTGAGTATTAATATTAGCAATATCAAGTTTTAAATCATCTAATAGTTTATTAGTAATATCATAACTCTCAGGATGTATTCCTGTTTTATCTAAAGGATTAGTTCCATCCATGATTCTTAAGAAACCAATACATTGTTCATATACTTTATCACTAATACCTTTAATCTTTTTAATTTGTTCTCTTGAAGTAATCTTACTTTCTTCTTTAGCATTGTAAATCTTATCAATAGTAGTCTTAGTTAATCCAGATACATATTTTAAAATAGATTTAGAAGCAGTATTAACATTAACACCTACTTCATTAACTACTTTTGAAGTAGTAAAGTCTAGTGCTTCGCCTAAGTTCTTTTGATTAACATCATATTGATATTCTCCAACTCCAATAGATTTAGGATCTATTTTTACAAGTTCAGATAAAGGATCTTGTAATCTTCTACCAATTGAAACAGCACTTCTCTTTTCAACCGCTAAATCAGGAAATTCTTCAATAGCAAGTTTAGATGCAGAATAAATAGATGCACCTGCTTCACTTGTAATTACATATTTACAAGGAAGATTATATTCTTTAATCATTTCAGCACAGAAAGCCTCACTTTCTCTTGAAGCTGTTCCATTTCCAATTGAAATAATATCAACATGATATTTTTCAATTAAATTCTTAACAACAAGTTTATCCATAACTTGTTGTTCTTTAGTCTTATTATTTAAGAAAGGTTTAATAACAGTAGAATCTAAATACTTACCATTTTTATCTACAACTGCAAGCTTACAACCATTTACATATCCTGGGTCAAAACCAAGAACTACCATTCCTTTAATAGGTCTAGTTAAAAGTAAATGTTCTAAGTTTACTTGGAATGTATCAATTGCTTTCACTTCAGCATTTTCTGTTAATTCACTTCTTACTTCTCTTTCAATACTAGGTAAAATAAGTCTCTTTAAAGAGTCTTTAATAGCATCTTTTACTAGCTTAACTACAAAAGAATCTTTATTCTTAATAATTTTAGATTCTAAGTATTCTTCAATAGCAGCATTATCCATATCAATACCTACAGTAAGTACTTTTTCATCTTCTCCACGATTAATAGCAAGAACTCTATAATGTTTTATAGTTTTAATAGGCTCACTATAGTCATAATACATTTCATATGTTTTCTTTTCATCCTCAGCATTCTTTTTAACTTTAGAAGTAATAACTCCTGTTTTAAAAACATTACTTCTAATCCATTTTCTATAATAAGCATTATCACTTATCCATTCAGCAATAATATATCCTGCACCTTCTAGTGCTTTATCAGTATTCTCTACCTTATCATTAATAAACTTAAGTGCCATATCTTCTAAAGAACCAGTTGTAGGAAAAGCCATGATCATCTTAGCAAGACTTTCAAGTCCTGCTGCAATTGCATCACTTGCTTTAGTCTTTTTCTTTTCTTTAAATGGTCTATATAAATCTTCTACTTCTGTTAATTTAGTACATTTTAAAATGTTCTCTTGTAACTCAGGTGTTAATAAACCTTTTTCATCAATTAGTCTAATAACATCTTCTTTTCTTTCCATCAACTTTTGATAATAATCATATAAATCTCCAATTGTCTTTATTTGATTTTCATCTAAAGCACCAGTTGCTTCTTTTCTATATCTTGCTATAAAAGGAATTGTTGCTCCTTCTTCTAGTAACTTTAAAACAGTTTCTATTTGTTCTTTTTTTATCTTTAATTCTTCTTGTAATTCTAATATTATTTTATCATTCATCTTGTACTCTCCTTAAGTCTATTAATATTATATAAAAAATAGTATTCACCTTCAAATTAAATCTTCACAGATTACAATTTTTTGTTATAATATTTATCAAGGTGCTATGTATGATAACAAGAGATAATATTAAAGTTGCAAAAGTAAAAATGTTTATCGATAAAAATAGATTCTTAGAATTAATTCCAGGTGAGTTAACTCTTAATGATGCTTATCGAGAAGTAGTTGTTAAAGATGGTGTAGTTATTGATATAAAAACATCAACTATTATTGAACCACTTATGAATAATTCTAATATTGAATTATTTAACTACTACTATGCTGATATTATTAATCTACAATATGTATCTGATGAAGACTTCAAATCAGGAATTGAAGCATATGAAGAATATACTAATCAAATAAAAAGAAAAGCAAAGATAATTAATATTAATAATCTTAAAAATAGAAATAATAAAAGACACTTAAATTAAGTGTCTTTTTATTATTCATTAACTAGTTTATCTAAAACTGCATTAATCATTTTACGTACATCATCAATAGAATATTTCTTAGCAAGTTCAATTGCTTCATTTATTACTACTAAATCTGGAGTATCCATATATTTAAGTTCAAATATAGCCATTCTTAGAATTGCTCTACCCATAGAATCAATTCTATTAATTTTCCAGTCTTTTAAATGTTCATTAGCAAGTTCATCTATTTCATTTACATGAGATATAGTTCCATATACCATATCTTTAACAAACTCATTTTCTATTTCAACATTTTCTTTTATTACGTCATCAACATTATATTCAATTGAATTCTTTTTGTATAATTCAACTTGATATAAAATAGTCATTATTTTTTCTCTAAGTTCACTACGAGTCGCCATATAGATAACTTCCTTCCACGTTTTTAAATTATAACATAATTATAAATCATTTCAAGTCTTTTTTCATAGTGGTTTCAATAACTTTTGTTCCACCTACTAAATCATCTAAACTACGTGCATTTTTCTTAAATAAGAAAAGAATAATAAATATAGCATCCATGATAAAACCAAGACCTGTAACAACAGTATAAATATAAACAAAATGAACAGGATTTTTAACAAATACCATTGTTAATAATGATAAAAAGATTACTACATTATTACCAAATATAAGTGTATTACCTCCAAATATATTTCTAAGTAACATTTGTTTTAAACTAGCTTTTTTATCATTCTTATCTACTACTTTTAATTTATAAAATTTCTTACCAATACTTTGTCCATTATTATAAAATTGGAAGAATCCTAAATAGAAGAATAATATTACTAAGTACCATAAATATGCAGCAAAATTACTTCTAATAGTATATATTCTATATGGTTTAGCAATACTTTCAATCATGCTTTCTAATTCTTTTTTATTTAGATTCTTATTTTCTCTTTTTTGTACTTCAATATTATATACTGTTTTAAATTCTTCATAACTACTTTGAGTATTTGATTTATAAGGATTAGTTATACTACTCTCTGCAAGTAAAGTTGTTAAAACAAGTACAATAAGTAAATCTATTAAATAAGCTGTAACTCTATTACATCTATACCAATACTTTCTTCTAATGGCATCTTCTTTTCTACTAAACTTTTCACCAAAAGTTTCAGTATTTTTTTCTTCAGTGTTTAACTCTTTATTCTTCTTAGCCATGTTAATCACTCCCATATGAATATTTTAACATAAAAAATAAAAAGAATACAAAATGTATTCTTATATTTATCTGAGTGGTCTATTATCAACTGGTACTCTTGATCCAGTTAATTGTGTCATACAGTTTCCATTGCTATCCCAAATACCAGCCCATTGGAAAATTATATCAACTAATGTTGGAATTACAAATAATAAAACAGTTGCTGCTAAACGTTTAGCAAAACGAGTAGCCATTTGTTTAGGTGTTACCTCTTTAGCATCTCCTATACCAGATGAAACCATCTTAACTAAATCTATAATAGTAAATGCTAGTAGTAAAAGAGGTGCTACTATTCTAAATATTTTTAATGCTCCATTTAAATCTTTAGTAACGTGTTCTCCAAGAGGACAATAACTATCAGCTGCCATTACAACTGGAGTATATGTTAATACTAAAAGTGTTAATACCATTAGTACTCTTTTAATCTTTTTCATTTTTATCACCTACTTAAATTATAAAGTTTTATTAACTACTTATCAAGAAAATTACTTTCTTTTATTTGTAAACTTAAATATTTTATCTATTCTTTTTTCATTTAAAAGAATAATGGATGCAACAACTTCTAATGATGCAATTGCAAGAAATACTTTTAATGATTTATTTAAAATAATACTTGCCACCCCATCTAGTCTATTAAATAAGAAAATATATCCATATATAAATATATTAATTATTCCACTTATAAGAAGTACATAATCAATTTTATGTTTAAACTTATTCTTAAAGAATAAACTTCCAGTTATAAGAACTATAATTAAAGTAAAAATATAAATAATAATTTTTATCTTTTTAAAATTATATTTATCTAAGAATTTAATTCTATTTATATAAATATCTTCTATCTCTTTATTACTATTTTGAGTTTCTATTTTAGAAGTAAGATTAGGATACTCGTAACCATTATTCATATAAAACTTTAAATCTTTTTTAATATCTTTAATATTAAGTTTATAAACTAAAGTATCATCATACTTTTTTAAATCATCAACTATTAGTTTATATACCTCTTCTTCATAATTAATATCATCTACTATATTAAATATGAATCTGTTATTAACTAAGAAGAATACTCCAACTATTCCTACTATAGATAAGCTTAATAATAATCCATCTAAAAAATTATAAATATTCTTCATTAGATAACCACTCTTGAATCAATATACTCATCAGCTATACTGATAATTTCTTTAATGAATTTCATATTAAAATCAGCATTCTTATCATAATTAGTATTAAAGTCAAATTGATATAATAAATCACTCATTCTTTCTTTATCAGTAATAATTCTTTCCCAACAATTTATAGTTCCAATTTTACTTTCAAGTTTTTTAAAGAAAGAAACTCTAAAGTCTACCATATCATCAGGTATGATATTACTATTAAATACTTTATCAAGTAATAATTCTTTTTTATTAGCATTATAGAATAAAGAATAAACTATACCCATTCTTGATAAAGATACATTTTCTTCATCAAACATATCTACTAAATCAAATATAATAGTATCCATCTTATCAAAATAACTATGATTAATTACTACATTAACTGTCATAAGAGTAACAGTAACCATAAACTCATTATTTTCTTTAAATACTACAATTGGAGTATGAGGATTATTACCCTCAGGAGCAAGTACTAAAGGATTTCCAAGTTCAGGATATCTATCAGTTAATCCTTTAGCAATATCAACTGGTACTAATTTAGAACCATCTCCAAAATATAAAACTATTTCTCTAACGTCGTTCATCATTTACCTCCTATTTACCATAATAATTAGTAAGTAAAATATTTCTATTCTTAATAATGTTTAAATTAGCTTTAGCATACATTTCATTCTTAGTATAACTACCTTTACCAGAACTTATAATAGATGCATCACTAAACCATACAAAGTTATCATGATCACTACTAAATACATCATCTCCCATGTATTTATTAACATCATAGTTTATTCCAAACATATTAAGAACAGTTGGTAATATATCAGCAGTATCAAGAATAATATCAATATCTTTATGCTCAATATCTTTAGTCCAAATTACAAATGGTGTATTTTGTAAATATCTTGAATCTACATAAGGACTATTCTTTTTCTCTGCTACATAATTAATATCACTATAACCATATGAATAATGATCACTTACAAGTACTATAACTGTATCATCTAATCTATCATAATCTTCTAATTTTTCTAGTAATATTTCTAAGAACTTATCAGTATCAGTAGCAAGTGTTCTATAAATATATTCTTCTTCATAAGGATAATTATTTTCAAGTGCTCCATCTAAAGTTTTAAATATCTTATTTGTTTTTGAATACTCTAAATGTGGTGAATAGGTAGTAATAAATGACAAGAACTTACCTTTATTACCAAATATTAAATCAGATAATTTATCATCACTTATTAAGGATGAATCCATGAAATAATTAGTTTCTTTATTTAATAAATTCTCATTTTGCATATCAGTAGCTGCATAATGATTATCATATCCAAGCAATTTATGGAAACTACTTCTATTATAGAAAGTACCAGTATTAGCATGGAATGAATTTACTTTATAACCAGATTTCTTAAACATATTAGCAAGACTATATTTGTAATTAACAGTCTTAATATCATAAATAGTGTCATAATCAGTTATTGCATATAAACCACTATTAACGGCAAATTCAGAATTAATTGTTTGACCACCATTAAATGAAGGAGAATATCTATTAGTAAAGTTTAATCCTTCTTTTCTTATCTTACTTAAAGTTGGCATAGTTGCATCATCTATAATCCAACTATCAATTGATTCCATTAAAACATATATAACATTCTTATCTTTAAATATTCCAGTATAATCGTTTGTATTAACTTCTTTATTATATAAAGAATTATAAAGATCTATTTCTTCTTTTAATACATCTTTATCTATAGTTATTAAATTATAATAATATTTATAAACTGCTCTTAAGTTATATTCAAATACACCAGATACATACATTGATATATTTGGATTAATATATTTCTTATATATATCTTTAGCATTATAGTTTTCTTCCCAAAGATTTTCAAAATTAGGATTATTATTAGATTTACCTAAAGAAATATAAGCAACTAATCTAAATGATATAGCAAATACAATAAGTAAGAAAATAGCTAGTTTACTTCTATTATCTTCTTTTGTTTTTAAATCTTTATATAATAATTTATTAACAGCTACTGTACAAAGTATATTAAATATAACAACTAAAACCATTCCTATATTTAAATTTAGTAATACTTGTTTTACATATTGAAGTCCTTCTCCAGCTGAGAAAATATCTGAGAATACCATGAACTTACCTAATTCATCACAGTAACTTATTTGTACTACAAATACTACCATCCATAATAAGGATAAAAAGTCATAAACATAAAGTTTATATTTATTCTTGCTTATATAAAATAAACCTTCAAATATAATAATCCAAGACAAACTAAAAAATACCCAAATTAAGTTATATCTTAGGTTAACAGCAAATTTAAAAACATTAGTATCTATGAACTTTAAGGTATAAAAATATGTAAAAATAGACATAGAAAAAAATCCTACAAAGATTAACATATAACTAATTAAGTAATTATTCTTTTTAATAAATGTTTTCATATAATCACATAATAAATTATATCACTTTGTAGGATTTTATAAAAGATATTAATCAATTTGAGTAATACTTGTAATAACAGGTTGATCCTTAGCTTCTACTGCTCCATTATAACCAACTTTTCCTTCAACAGCAGCAACTACTTTATCAACTACTTCAATACCTTCAGTAACATGACCAAATCCAGCATAATCACCATCTAAGTATGTTGAATCACTTTGGACAATAAAGAATTGACTTGAAGCACTATCAGGATATTTACCTCTAGCCATAGAAATAGTTCCTCTTACATGACTAATAGTATTATTAATACCATTAGAAATGAATTCACCTTTTATTTGTTCATCACTTCCACCATAACCTGTTCCTGTTGGATCTCCACCTTGAATCATAAATCCTTTCATGATTCTATGGAATGTAAGTCCATCATAGAACTTGTCATTAACAAGTTTTAAGAAGTTAGTAACTGTAATAGGTGCCATATCTGCATCTAATTCTACTTTTATATCTCCAAGATCTTTAACTGAGATAACTACATGATGTAATCCACTCATTAATTCCACATCCTTTTTATCATTATTTGTTTTAACAGTATTATTACTAAATGTTGTTTTAACAAGTACAATACCTAATACAAAGACTAGTACTAATATAATTATTTTACTAGCTTTAAACCTTTCATTGTTCATTTTTTATCACCCGCATTTTCTATTATATACTACGAGTTTTGAAAAAAGCAAATTTTATTTTAACTGACTGTCAATCAACTTGGCACTTTTTCTACCGGCTTCCATTGCCTTAATAACAGTCATAGGACCAGTTATATTATCTCCTCCAGCATATATATTATCTACTGTTGTTTGATAATCATTTGTAAATATTAAACCATTTTTCATATGTAATATATCAGTATCTTTTGTAGCTATATTATTAGCATTTGAACTAATTGCATATATTACTTGATCACATGTAACTGTGTATTCAGAATTAGGTATTTCTCTAATGGATGCTCTTCCATCTTTATCTTTTTCACCTAATTCATATTTAATACATTTCATTCCTATTACTTTACCAGTTGTCTCATCTTTAAGTATTTCAATTGGTGTAGTTAAGTAATCAAATATAATTCCTTCTTCTTCAGTTTCTCTTGATTCTTTACCAAGAGCTGGAAGTTCATCATGACTACGTCTATACATTACATGTACTTCTGCACCAAATCTTCTAATAGTACGTGCAGCATCCATGGCAACATTACCTCCACCAATTACATAAGCAATTTTAGGTACTTTAATAGGAGTACGTGAATTATCTAACATACCATCCATCAAATTAACTCTTATAAGTAATTCATTTGCACTCATTACTCCAAGACCATCTTCACCTGGTATACCCATGAACTTAGGTACATTAGCACCACTTGCAATAAATATTGCATGATAATTCTTTTGTAATTCTTCAAGCATAATTGTTTTACCAACGATAGTATCAAATACTATTTTTATACCTAAAGACTTAACTAATTCGATTTCATCATCAACAATTCTATTTGGAAGTCTAAACTCTGGAATACCCCATGCAAGAACTCCACCAGGTCTATGAAGAGCCTCATATATTGTTACATCATAACCAAGACGTGCTAAATCAACAGCACATGTAAGACCAGCAGGTCCAGATCCAACTACTGCTATTTTTTTACCATTTAAAGACTCAGCTTTAACAGGAACTTTCTTTGCATGATCTGCAACATATCTTTCAAGAGCACCAATAGCAATTGCTTCACCTTTTACTCCTCTTACACATAACTTTTCACATTGTTGTTCTTGAGGACAAACTCTACCACATATAGCAGGTAGTAAAGAAACTTCATCTATTATTTTATATGCTTCATCTATTTTATCTTCTTTAATTAACTCTATCCATTCAGGTATTCTATGCCCAACTGGACAACCTTTCATACATTGAGGATTCTTACAATGTAAGCATCTACTTGCCTCTTTTATTGCTTCTTCTTTTGTATATCCACATTCAACTTCATCAAAATTATGAATTCGCATCATTGGATCCAAGTTTTTCATAGGAGTTCTTTTTAAATCTTCAGGATTCATTATTCCACCTCCTCAGGTTTAAAAGTATTTCCTTCTGTTTCTTGTAAATACCTTCTACCTTCTTCAGTCTTAAATAACATCATTCTCTTTTTAGCTGAATCAAAGTCTACTTCAAGACCATTAAACTCAGGACCATCCATGCAAGCAAATTTAATCTCACCATTTATTAAAACTCTACAAGCACCGCATAAACCAACTCCATCAAGCATCAAAGGTGCAAGGGAAACTAACACTTCTTTGTTTAAATCTCTTGATTTATTAACAATACTCTCCATAAATTCAAAAGAACCAACAGTATATATAACATCATAATTACTAATTGTAAGAGTAATTTCTTCATTAGTAATAACCTTCTCATCAGTTAAAGAATAATCTACATAGAAAATCTCATTAACAATATTATTCTTACTTAATTCTAGGGATATTCTTTTTATAGAAGCTACCCCTGTTCCACTTACAATAAAACATACTTTTTTTTCTTTATATTTATCTATATTAGATGTAAGAATAGATTCTTTTCCTAAAGGTCCTAATATAGAAAAAATAGATTTAGTATTTTTAAGTTCATTAGTTGAATAACCTTTTACATCATAAAGAATAACTAAATTATCCCCATTAACCTCATAAACTGCCATAGGAATTCTTTCAGCCATATTATCAACCATAATAATAACAAACTCTCCAGGTTTAATAGATTTAGCTATCAAAGGAGCATTTACTTCTAGAATATATGTATTATCTTTAAGTTGTTCATTTTTAATAATCTGATACATAATATCCCTCTATTCTATATACTATTTTACTATATATAGATAAATAAAAAAATATACCATAAAGGTATATTTTATAAATCAATTTTATCTAAATCATCTACTAAATCAGCTTGTTGATCTATTAGAGATTTAATTCTTCTTTTATAAGTGATTATATTTCTTCTCATTCTTTGAGTTTCTTCTTCAATATGTTCTGCTTTAGTAAGGGCATCATTAATAATTCTATTAGCATTTCTCTTAGCTTCAGTAACTATTAAGTCACTTTCACTTATGCTACTTTGTTGATATTTTTTACTACTTTCTTCAGCCATTACTATAGCTCTATTTAAAGTAGCATCCATACTTTTATAATGTTCTAATTCTTTATTCAGTCTATCAATTTCCATGTCTTTTTCTTTCATCTTATGTAGCATTTCATCTACATGAGTTACTACATCATTAACAAAAGCATTTACTTCACGGGTATTGTATCCTGAAAAACTCTTACTAAATTTTTTCATGATAATCACCTAACTTATATTATTAGAAATCTAATTCATCTTCAATTTTAGCTTTAGCCTTTTTATCCTCTTCTAAATCGCTCATGCGACCTTCAACATTAACATTTTTAGGAGTGCATAAATAAATACCATTGCCTAATTTTTGCATGTCTCCACCAATAGCATATAATGTACCACTTAAAAAATCAATGATTCTTTTAGCTTGATCATTAGTAACACGTTTTAGATTAACTACTACAGAGTTTCTACCCTTTAAATGATCAGCAATAGTTTGACTTTCAGAATATGCTCTAGGTTCAACTAAAACCATCTTACTTCCTGCTTTAGAAACACTTTTAGCATCTACATCATATGATTCATCTTCAATAGATTCTGTATCTTCTCCTCTTTCAGGATATAATATCTTTTTAATATGTTCAAATGCCATACAGCACCTCCTATGATTACTATTTATATAATAACAAAAATATGTCTATTAGTAAATAAGTATTAAAAAAACTATTTTTTAAAATAGTTTCTTTCTCCAAATATTTTAGTACCTATTCTAACTATATCAGTACCACACTTTAATGCTTCTTTATAATCACTACTCATACCCATAGATAATAATTCTAACTTATATTTATCTTTTAATTTCTTCATTTGTTTAAAATATTTAATTATTTCTTTAGAATCACTAGTAATTGGTCCAATAGCCATTAATCCCTTTAAATTTATATTAGATAAATTATTAACTTCACTAATTATATTATCTAAATCTTCTAATCTACATCCTGTTTTATTAGGATCATCAACTATATTTACTTCAATTAAAATATTAACAGTCTTATTATTTTTAATTGCTTCTTTATTAATAGTATTAGCAAGTTTAATAGAATCAACAGACTCAATTAAATATATATTTCTTTTAACTATATCTTTTACTTTATTAGTTTGTAAGTGGCCTATCATATGCCATCTTATATCACTTGGAAGACTATCCATCTTTTCTATAAGTTCTTGAACATAATTTTCACCAAAGTCTCTTATACCTAAGTCATAAGCTTCTAATATTTCTTCCTTAGATTTAGTTTTAGATACAGCAACTAAAGTAGCAGATCCTATTTCACCTTTTATTAACTCAATACTTTCTTTCATATAATCACTCTCATGTTTATAATACTATATAACAAATAAAAAAATATATACTTATCATATATATTTTTTCTTTAAAACAGGTTTACCATCTTCAAATACTAATGTCATATTATAAAACTTATCATAATACTTTTTAAAGACATCAAAGCTAGTATCACTTGCTTTACCATCTTCGATTAACTTTTCAAAGTCACTTATAGTAATCCATTTTGCATCTTGTACTTCATCAACTTGTAATGTTAAATCATCAATAGAAACATTAGATTTTAGTAAAAATACTTCTACAAAATCATTTATTCTTGCAAAAGAACCAATAAAACACATATCTTCTTTATTCGCTATTATTCCTAATTCTTCCTCAAGTTCTCTCATAGCACCACTCAAGGCATCATCACCTTCAATAGCGCCACCTGATGCTGTTTCCCACATATTTGGGCAATTCTTAGCAGTTGCTAATCTTTGTTGAACTAATATTTCATCTTGATCATTAATAATCCAAACAAAACAAGATAAACGATATTCTCCATCAACTAATTCTCTTCTACCTTTTGAATAATTCATTTTTTCATGTCTTTTATTATAAATATCTACTTTATCCATTTAATTACTCCTTATTAACTAAATTTAATTTCACATATATATGAACTTTTGTCAACAAAAATAAAAAAAGAGATTTAATAATCTCTTTTTAGAATTTAATTTTATTTTCAATATAATCTTTAACTTCTTCAAGTTTTAATGTTACTTGTTCCATTGTGTCTCTATCTCTTAATGTAACAGTACCATTATTAATAGTTTCATCATCAACTGTTAAACAGAATGGTGTACCAACAGCATCTGCTCTTCTATAACGTTTACCAATATTACCTGCTTCATCAAATGATACCATGAAGTCTTTTGCAAGTTCAGCATATACTTCTCTAGCTTTTTCACTATGAAGTTTCTTAATTAAAGGTAATACACATACTTTATAAGGAGCTAAGAATGGATGTATTTTAAATACTTCTCTTGTAGTTCCATCTTCTAATTCTTCTACCTTATATGCTTCATTTAATAATGCAAGAGTTAATCTATCAAGACCAACTGATGGTTCAATTACATAAGGAACATATTTTTCATTTGTATCAGGATCAAAATATTTCATATCAGTCTTTGAGTGTTCTTGATGTACTGATAAGTCATAATCAGTTCTATCAGCAATACCCCAAAGTTCTCCCCATCCCATTGGGAACATATATTCAATATCAGTAGTTGCTTTAGAATAGAAAGCTAACTCTTCAGGTTTATGATCTCTATATCTTAAGTTTTCTCCTGTTAAACCTAAATCTTCTAGGAATTGTAAACAATAATCTTTCCAATACTTATGCCATTCAAGGTCAGTACCTGGTTTGCAGAAGAATTCAAGTTCCATTTGTTCAAATTCTCTTGTTCTAAAAGTGAAGTTACCAGGAGTAATTTCATTTCTAAATGCTTTACCAGTTTGTCCAATACCAAATGGTACTTTAGCACGCATAGTTCTTTGTACATTTAAGAAATTAACAAATATACCTTGAGCAGTTTCTCCTCTTAAATAAACTGTAGATTTAGTATCTTCAGTTACACCAGTATGAGTTTCGAATAATAAGTTAAACTTTCTAATTGGAGTAAAGTCATGATTACCACATTTAGGACAAGCAATATTATGTTCTTTAATATATGCTTCTAGTTTTTCATTATCCCATCCATCTCCAGTTTCTTCACCATGAGTAAAGTCTTCAATTAACTTATCTGCTCTATGTCTTGCCTTACAAGCCTTACAATCTATAAGTGGATCAGCAAATGATGCAACGTGACCAGAGGCAACCCATACTTCAGGATTCATGATAATAGCAGCATCAAGTCCATAATTATAAGGATTTTCTTGAATAAACTTTTTCCACCAAGCTTTTCTTACATTATTTTTTAGTTCTACACCAAGTGAACCATAATCCCAAGAATTAGCAAGGCCTCCATATATTTCACTTCCTTGGAATACAAATCCATATTGTTTACAAAAATTAACTAATTCATCCATTGTTTTTGCCATATTTTCTACTTCCTCTCTAATCTATTTAAGTACATTTCTAATGTTTTAACATCAGTTACTACATCAAATAGTTTTAAATCTTTTTTACTAATAAAATTAACTTTATAACATTTAGTTAAATATTCTAAAAGTGGATCAAAATACTTTTCAAAATTAAAAAGTATAATTGGTTTATCATAACCTTTAGTTCTCTTCTCATCTAACATTGAGAAGAATTCTCTTAAAGTCCCTAAGCCACCTGGTAATATAAGAATAACTTCGCTTGATTCAAATATTGCATCAGTTCTCTTAAATGTATTTAAAGTGATTTCGCTTGCATCAAGATCCATACCATCTACACTTTCTGCATCAGTAATATCAGCTATAGCTTTAACTTTAGAACCTTCATATCTAAATGTAAAATAACATTTTCCCATCATTCCTGTTTCTTTACCACCAAAAACAAGTTTATCTCCTCTTTGAGCAAGCATAGTAGATATCTTACATGCTATCTCTTTAAACTCTAAAGGAACACTATCTTTAGCAGAACATCCAATAAAAACTCTCATTTTTTTCCTCCTAAAAATAAAAAAGAGAACAAATGCGCATGGGCGAAAATATATTCCGCTGTTCCACCATGCTTTGTTCTCTAGTGTTTATATATAGCTGTTAGGTTTCCAAGCCCGTCATCACTTCATAAACTGAATTATAACACAAATATATTAAAATTCAAGTAATAATTAGTCGTCATTAATTTCTACTTTAGCAAGTTCATCATAACTCATTAAAGTAGCAAGTATTTCACTTTTATCTGTTAATTGAACATTATAATTTAATATATACTGTATTACTTTACCATCTTTAACATTTGCATTATTTGAAACAGATACAATATCTATATGTTTTGATTTTAAATAGTCATTAATCTTCTTAATTGCTGCTTTTCCATCTTTTTCAGTATCAAGAGTTACATCAAGATCAATCATTTCATATCTTCCAATTTTATCTGAAATTGAATGTGAATATGAAAGTAATAAAAATATTATAAATGTTGCAATACAAGCACCAGCATAGAAGCCAATTCCTACTGCAATACCAATACAAGTAACAGCAAATAATCCTGCTGCAGTTGTTATACCTTTAACATTATAACCATTCTTCATGATAGTACCAGCACCAATAAAACCAATACCTGCAAGTATTTGAGCAGGTATTCTTGCTGCATCAATATCATAAAAGTTTGCAAAGTATTCACTAGCAATAACTATTAAACAAGAAGCAACACCTAGAATTGCATGAGTGCCGAATCCTGCTGGTTTATTCATTACTGATCTTTCTAAACCAATTGACCCAGTTAAAATTAAGCTAAGTAATAATTTAACTGTAATTCTAAAAACGTCGCTACTTAATAATGCTTCAACTAAAGTCATACCATAACCTCTATTCTATAAAAATTTTAGCATTAAAAAATATTAAACTCAAGGTATCAAGAATTACTTTTTATATTCTAATTGGATCATTATCTATTTCTATATTAATCTTATTATTTAAAGCATATTGTATATCTAATTCTCTTAAAGTATCAGGTAACTTATCATCCTTTTTATACTTAATAATCATTTGAAATCTAAATACATTATTAAGTTTAAATAAAGAACAAGTTGTAGGTCCTAGAATAATTGTATTCTCTCCTACATTTTTTCTAATAAACGAAGCTATTTTATTAACTTCACCTTTTAGTAAATTATAATCTCTACTAGTAATACGAACTAAAGTAATAAAGTAATAAGGCGGATACTTAAGTTGTTTTCTAATATCCATCTCATATAGATAATTCTTCATATAATCATTATTTAAACAATTAATAAGTGTTTGATTACTTGGATCATATGTTTGAATTATTACTTCTCCATGTTTTTCACTTCTACCTGCTCGACCACTTACTTGTGATATTAAACTAAAAGTATTTTCTCCACTTCTAAAATCAGGAATATTTAAACTTTCATCAGCATTAATAATACCTACTAAAGTAACATTAGGAAAATCTAGTCCTTTACTAATCATTTGAGTACCGATGATAATATCATAACTACCATCTTCAATACCTTTTATTATTGCATCAGTACTTCCTTTTTTTGATGTAGTATCAACATCCATTCTAACAACTCTTGCAGATGGAAATTGATTTTTAATGAATGCTTCCACTTGTTCAGTACCAAGTCCATAAGAAGTAAGTGCTCTTTCCTCGCACTCAGGACATATATCAGTTTTTTCTAAAGTATAACCACAGTAATGACATACTAAATGATTATTAGATTTATGATAAGTAAGAGTTACTTCACAATGAGGACACTTATATGTATAACCACAACTAGAACAAGTAACAACAGTTGAGTATCCTCTTCTATTTATAAATAACATAACTTGTTCATGTTTTTTCATTCTCTCATCTATTCTTAAAGCTAAGTCTTCACTTATTATATTATTTCCTTTTCTTAATTCATCTCTCATATTAACAAGACTTATATGAGGAAGAACAGATGAGCCTATTCTGTTACTTAAGGTAAGTAATTTATAAACACCTTTACTTGCTCTTGCCATAGATTCTAGTGATGGAGTTGCACTACCAAATATAACAGGACAACTATTATATTCACCTCTCCATTTAGCAATATCTAAAGCATTATATCGAGGATTATTTTCTTGTTTATATGTATTAGAATGTTCTTCATCAACAATTACTAATCCTAAGTTTTTAACAGGAGTAAATATAGCACTTCTTGTTCCTACAACAACATGTACTTCATTATTAAGTATTTTTTTATATTCGTCATATTTTTCTCCATCACTTAAAGATGAATGAAAAATAGCAACATCATTACCGAATCTTTTATAGAATCTTTCAATCATTTGAGTAGTTAAAGTTATCTCAGGAACTAACATAATAACACTTTTACCCATTTTAATAACTTCATCACTTACATCCATATAAACTTCTGTTTTACCTGATCCAGTTATACCATGTATTAAATAAGTATTATATTCATTTATATGTGATTTTATTTCATTTGAAGCAAGTAATTGTTCACCACTTAATTTTATATTATTTTCTTTTTCTTTATTTGGATTAATTCTATATTTTAAAACCTTTTTTTCTTTAATTAATTCAAGACTTAAAAGTTTATTAACAGAAGATGCAGATACACTTGATTTAAGAATATCATTTCTTTTTAATGTTTCTAATATTTCATTTTGTACATGACTTCTTTTATTGTTTGAAATATATTCATCTATTTCTTTTATATCTTTATTAAGAGTAATAAATATATCGTATTTAGCATATGATTCTTTACTATTACTTACTTTAAGTGATGTTGGTAACATAGCTTGGTATGCTGTAATAAGTGAACATAATGTTTTATCTTTAATAAATGTTCCAAGACTCATTAATTCTTCATTTAAGACAAAGTCTTCATTAATAATATATTTAATAGACTTTAAATCTTCTAAATCACATGTTTCTTTAATAGATAAAACAAAACCATTTATTTCTTGCTTACCAAATGGAATAGCAACTTTCATACCTCTTTTAAGTTTATCTTTTAACTCATCAGGTATTAAATAAGTAAATGTTTTATCTAAACTTTTAGAACCATATTGAACTAATACTTCAGCATACATATTACCATCACCTTGTTATAGTATTATAACATATAAAATAAAAAAACAAGTGGATTAATATCCACTTATTCATTAGTTTCTGTTGTTGTATTAGTAGTTGTATCTTCTGTTTGATTATCATCTACTGTACTAATATCATCTGTAGGAACATTTTCAAATAAAGAAGAAAGTAATGATTCCTTTGATTGATAAATATATGATCCAGCTACATTATATTTTTCTTTTGCATTTTCAAACATAGTATTAAAGTCTTCTAATGTAATAAATTTTAAATTAACACTATTCTTAACAACAGGTTTATCATCTTGATATGGAAGATTAATAACAGCTTTAGATTTAACATCTACTTGATATAAATTCTTTTTGTTATCTTCACCACTTGATGCATATACATCACCTTTTAAAGTATAATCAAAAGATATTTCAGAACCTCTTTTATATATTTGGGTGAAATCTAAATCTACTACCTTAGTATTGTTTTCATTTACAACAAACTTATAACCATTTGCAATTGGAACAATTGTTGTTTTATAAGTTGTATTATCTTGTTTATATGAAACATCAATTCCATAGAAATCACTTCCAAATAAAGCAGAATAAATTCTAACATTAATGTTTCCTTCAAAAGTAGATTGTTCTTCCATTTGTTTAGTTAAATCAATCTTAAGAGTTGCAGCATCACTTCCAATTAAATTAGCATAATTAGTTAAGAATAAATTAGAGTTTCTTAAAGTATTATAAAAACCATTTTTAAATCCTCTTAATGTATTCTTATTAATATTAAATGTTACAACATTAGCAGTTTTACTACTTCCATTTATATTAACTGATTCAATACTTTGTGCAGCACCTACAGAATGTAAGCCATTAACAATTGCACTATGAATAGAACTTTGTAATACAGCAAAATCAATACTATTTTGTCTGAAATTACTATCAAATTCATCTAATAATGGGAAATCAGTATGAATAAAGTTTTCATATAAATCTTCAAATCTTACATATAGTTTAGAATCATAAATATAAAAATAATATTTAATTGGATTCTTACCAAGTAATTCATCATTAGAAACAATAGAACTAATATTACCATTTATTTGAACATAGTCTCCCATGGAATATCCATATGAACCACTTAACTTAACTCCATATTTATCAGTATTCTCTTTTACTGTTGCATCTAATTCATAAGTACCAATTCTCTTAGATGCATCTCTAAAATATGGAGAAATATAATTATTAATTCCACTTAAAACTGCATCAATTCTTTTATTAGCAGTAGTAAATTCTATAGAATAGAAGAAATATCCTCCTCCACCTAGAATAACTAATAATACTAGAACGAAAATTAATACCTTAACATTCTTCTTAGCTTTCTTAGCTAAGATTTTATCTTCATCACTTATAGTAGTACCTACTTTACCACCATTAATCATTGCATTTGGATCTTGTACTGCATTTACAAATGAACCACTTTGAATACCAGCAGCAATTTGTTCTGGAGTTTCATTACTTGTAGTAACACTTACTGCACTATTAGCTTGAACTGCTTGTGGATTAACAACTACTTTATTAGGATCTTCAACTGGACTTAATAAAGCACCATTGTTGTTAACTTCAGGTATACCATTTACTTGAGTTGTTTGTACTGTAGCAATTTGACTCATATCAGGTGCTGCAATAGTACTTTGTTGAGGTGCACTTTGAGGTGCAGCAACAGTATTTGGTTGAGGTGCAATTTGAGGAGCAGCAACGTTTACATTTTCTGCAGGCATAACTGGAGGTGCAATATTTACATTAGTACCATTATTAACAGGTGGTGTAACACCATTAGGAACTTGATTAACTCCATTTATATTTGAATTATTTTGGTTATCCATATTTATCACCCTTCTTTTCTTTTTATTTTAATTATTTAATTCTATTAATTGGACATGTAATTGTTTCATCTTCAAAATCACATAAGCAAATAGAATCACTACAATTACATTCTAAATCTGGTGTACAGTTTGATAAGAATATATTTCTATAATCATTAAACCAATCAGTAAATCTTAAGAATGTACCAAATTTAGTATTAATACCATTAAACTCATCATCGCTTAATTCATTAATAGCTATACTTTCACCTAGTTTTTCTTTAGTATAACTAGGCTTTTTATCATCATCATATTTAATAACAAAATCTGTTATATAATCATCACTATCAAATTTAATAACTATTTCTCCGTGTTTAACATTTACCATTTCATTTTGAATATGTGATAAAGAACCAGAATAAATATTCTTATTATCGACATTGTAATCAAAATGATACATATTAGTTGTGATGTCTAATACATATTGACGAGTATTACTATCTTTATATACTCCTTCAACTCTATATACTCTATCTCCATCATAATAAATAGAAACAGTTAATGTATCATTGAAGTTATTAGAATGATTATAAGTAAAAGTCTTACTATAATCTTCTAGTAAGGATTTAGTCTTATTCTTATCATATTTTAAAGCATCACTTAATTCATTTATAAATTGAGAATCATCTAATAAAGTATTTATAAATGATTCAACAAATGAACTCATTAGTTCTCCATCAAATTCAATATATGCTCTATCAAGTGACATCTTTTCTCCCTGAAGATTAATTGTTTGAGCATCAGTACTAATACTCATTTCTTTAATTGTTGCATTTAAAGCATCATGAATACCAGATACTATCTTTTTAAGATTATAATTTTGGAAACTATATAAATTACTTAAATTAGATAAATCAGATGATAAAGTCTTTTCATATAATTTATCAGCTTTTAAATATACATTTGATCCATCTAAAACTAAACTAAATGGAAGTAGTTCTGAAACAAATTGAACATCCTCTGTACTATAATTACCATTTAATTCAGCATTATATGCTAAATAATTTTTCTTAATATCAAAAGCATATTTACCTTCAGTATATGCTTTATAAGCATCATTTAAAGTAAACTCAATAGTTGCTTTACCAGTATGATCTTCATCTAATATATTATCATCAAGATAATTATATATAGCATCACTTACACCAAGGAAGTATTCTTTACCATCTCTTGATTTTCCTCCACCTTTAAAAGCAGAAACTATTAAAAATACAAAAACAAGAATTATTACAACAATTAAAGCTAAACCAGCAATAATATATTTTTTATTAGCAGGTTCTTTCAAGTATTTATTAACAACTTTTAAATCAAATTTTTTATCATTATATATATCAGCTGAATCTCCTAATTCTACAGGTTCTGTATAATGAGCATTAGGATCTATTTCTTGATTACAAAACATGCATACTTTTGATGTATTAGGTACAATTTTACCACAATGATTACATTGCATATTTATCACTACTTTCCTACTATAAATAGTATATGATAAAACGTTAAAAATAACAATATTTCATGTTTCTAAAAAAAATTCAAAAAACTATAAAAAAAACTTGCACAGGCTCAAAATATATGGTATTATTAGTCTTGTCAATGGGGGATTAGCTCAGTTGGCTAGAGCACCTGCCCTGCACGCAGGGGGTCACGGGTTCGAGTCCCATATCCTCCACCATTTTGATAATCAAGCAACCATTTGGTTGCTTTTTTCATGTCTATTTTTTGTTGGACAACTCTATCCTATTTTGTTATTATTAATATAGGATAGGATAGATGATAAATGAATATACGTCTAATTAAATTAAAATATTCACTTATAGCTTTTATTATAGCTTTAGTTCCATATCTAATTTTAATATCTATTATTAAAAGATTTGATAAAGTAACTATGCTACATATAAACACCATCATATTCTTTGGTCTATTAACTGCAATTACTAATTCAATTTATATATATTTCTCAATTACTAAGAAAATAAAAAATCAATCTTTTATAGATTGATTTTTTTATTATTTATATTTTCCGTTTGATCCACATGTAGGTCCATTATTGCTTCCTGGTGCAGGTGAATTGATTTGACAATTATAGTAATGTGAACATTCAGAAACACTCTTTATTGAACAATTCTCAGCATATTGTTGAGCACCAGTTTTTGGTCCACATGTAGGTCCATTATTACTTCCAGCTGCAGGTGGATTAACTTGGCAGTTAGAGTACTTAGCACAATCTGAAACACCTAATACTAAACAGTTTCTAGATTTACCATCATCACCAACAATTTTTCCAGTAGTCTTACAATCTGCTGGTTTTAACAAGCAAGTCTTGCAAGTAGCATATTCTGTTTCTACAGATGTGAATAAACTAAATAAACTAAATATTCCATCTAGAATAGCTGGTACAAAGAATACCAATATACCAATTGCTAATTTTCTACCAAATGCATATGCTGACTTCTTAAGTTCAGAATCCGCATCACTCGTAACAGCTTTAAAGAATGCAAATGTTCCTTGAACAACTAATATAAAAGGAACAATATAACGAGCTAGTTGTAAGAAAAAGCCTGCGAATCTTAATACATTTCTTACAGAAGGCTCATCACAAAAGTTTTCTCCTACTGATTCAGTATCATTAAAAAGTGCACTATCTTCTGCATAAACAGGACTAATAGCTGCAGCTCCCACGAAAGTAAATGTTAAAACTAATAAAAGTATTTTTATATATTTCATATAAACACCTCGTTCTACAATAATTATACTTATTAATAAGAATTATTACAATTTAATTAGTAACTCTTTACAACTAAATATAATTTTTAATTATTTCTAATGTTTCATCATCAACATTATCTTTTATTTTTAAATAATTACTATATAAATTAAGTTTTGATTCATAATCATTAAGTTTATTTTTTACTTCTATTAAAGACTTAGAAACAGCATTTTTAGAAATACCATTATTATCTGCTATTTCTTCCATAGTTAAATTATCAAAATAATAATCTTCAAAATAACTACATTCCTTCTCTGTTAATAGTTTTTTATAGTATTCATAAAGATTAGTTAAATATAAAGTTTCTTCCATCTTACATCATATCCTTAAATAATCCATAAATATAATCTTCAATATCAAATGTTCTTAAATCTTCCATTTGTTCTCCAAGACCAATAAACTTAACAGGTATACCAACATTTTCTTTAATTGCAAGAACAATACCACCTTTTGCAGTACCATCAAGTTTAGTTAAAACAATACCTGTTATATTAGTAATACTTTTAAAGCTTTCAGCTTGGCTAATACCATTTTGACCAGTTGTTGCATCAATTATTAAAAGTGTTTCATGAGGAGCATTTGGAATATGTTTTCCAATTACTTTATTTATTTTTTCAAGTTCGTTCATTAAGTTAACTTTGTTTTGAAGTCTTCCAGCAGTATCAACTAAAACAATATCAACTTTTTCTTCTTTAGCTTTTACTAAACCATCATAAATAACTCCTGCTGGATCTGCATTATCTCTTCCATAGAATAATGCACCTGTACGATTTGCCCATTCTTCTAATTGAGGAACAGCCCCAGCTCTAAAAGTATCTCCAGCAATAAGCATAACCTTTTTACCTTGAGAAATATATTTATAAGCAAGTTTACCAATAGTAGTAGTTTTACCTACACCATTTACACCAACCATTAAAATAACAGTAGGTCCTTCTTCAGCCATATTAATTTTATCTGTTAAGTTTTCACCTTCAACATAAATCATTAATAATTCATCAACTATTACTTCAGTTAAATAAGAAGTATCAGTAATATTTTCATGTTTAACTCTATCTCTTAATCTATCCATGAATTTAAATACTGTATTAACACCAATATCAGCACTAATAAGTATTTGTTCAAGTTCTTCATAATAGTCTTCATTAACCTTAGTAAATTTCTTACCTAAAATACTTAATTGAGAAACAAATTCCTTACGGGATTTTTCAAGACCTTTGTCATATACAACTAAGTCTTTATCTTTTTCAGTTAAACCAAAGAAACCTAATAATCCTTTTTTCTTTTTAGGAGCTTCTTTTACTTCTTCCTCTTCTTCTTCAATTTTCTCTCCAGGAGTTTTTTCTTCATCAACAGTAGTATCTTCTTCTATGAATTCATCAAGTTCTTTTTCAACTTCTTCATCACTTTGTTCCTCTTCTTCTTGAGCAGGTGCTTCTTCTTCTACTACTTCTTCGTCTTCTTCCTCTTCATCATCACTAACAACTTCTAATGCAGTCATTAATTCTTTTTCTTCTTTAAACTCTTTGCGAGATTTTTCAATCTCTTCATCATCTTCTACATCAATAGTAATTTCTTTTTTATCTTCTGTCTCTTCTTTTACTTCTTTTTTTGTTTTCTCAGGAACTTCTTGATCTTCTTCTTCAGCTTCATGTTCAAGTTCTTTTTCTATTTCTTCTTCTCTTTCTTTTTTAGAAGCAAACATTTCTTTAAATTTTTGAAATAATCCCATTATTAATCACCAAAAACCTTTCCATAAAAATTATTAGAAATAATTAATTTACTCATTTTAAATTTTAAATCAACTAAATTATTTATTCTATCAATATAATCACTAGTTAATTCATTATTACCAAATGATTCATAAGTATTATCAGCATAATTATATCTTCCTTTATCAGTAATCCAGTTCTTATTATTAAATATAACTAAACCTTCTTCATCAGAAAATACATCATTACCCATTAATAATCTTGAATCATAAGTAATACCAAACATATTTAGAAGAGTTGGTAGAATATCTATACTAGATACATACTTATCTACTTTTACGCCTTCTATACTTGGATTATATATTATAAGAGTGTTCTTATACAAGTCAAAGTTTTCATTTGAAATACTTGGATTATACTCTCTTATTTGATCAAAAGTTAATCCATATGGATAATGATCTGGTGCAATAACTAAAACAGTATCTTCTAAAATACCTTTTTCCTCTAACTTATTAAGTAATAATTCTAATGATTTATCAAACTCTATTTGAGTTGCAACATATGCTTTTATAGCGTCACTAGCATTCATATCTTTAACTAAATCTTTATTCTTGTAAGCTATTGAATTACCTTCAAAACTATATCCAAGATGACCACTAATAGACATGTAATATGCTAAGAATCTATCACTATCACTATAAATTGGAAAACTTGCATTAACAACATCAATATCACTTGTAGGCCATTGATCTTTAATACCTTTTAAAGGTTTATCATATCCTTTATTATGTCTATCATATCCATAATAGATAAATCCTAAATTAGGATATGTTAAATCTCTTTTATAATAATTATATGTCCATCCATGGAAACCATAAGTATCATATTTATAATTATCTAAAATATTACCAAGTGAATAAGGTAAATCTACACCAATAGTAGATGTCATTGAACACGTTGATACTCCAGGTAAAAGTGATAATAAATTAGTAAACTCTCCATCACTTGTAGAACAATTATAAATTGGTTGATAATAGTTATTAAATATAAATGATGAATTAGCAAGTTTATATAAAGTTGGTGTATATTTTTCATCAACGGCAAATGGATAGAAACCTTCGGCAGTTATAAATATTAAATTCTTACCAGCAAATATACCTGTATATTCATTTTGATTAGTAGGTTTTTTAACACTAAAGTATTTATACATTGATTTAATAGTCTCATCACTTTCATTTTCAAAAAGTGTATCAAAATCAATATCAGTAACATTATATAAAGTATCTTCATCTAAAGAATACTCTTCAACAAAACTCAAATTAAATGATTCTTTAAAATGAGTTAATATTTTAAATGTATTTGTTAATACAGCACTTGATAAACCCAATCTATTAGTTGTTTCATATATATCATTAGATTTATATAAAATATCATATGTACTCTTAGGAACATCAAAAGTTAATCTTGCACTTGTAATACACATACTCACACTTGCAAGTAATAATCCTCCAAACACATTTAGTTTACCTTTTTCAATAGTAACTTTTCTTCTTAAGAAAAATACAAGTAATATTATTAAAGGTAAACATGAACATATTAAAACTAAACGATTAGCAATAACATGATCAACAATTGCATATGTAAAGTCTTCTGCTTGATCCATATAACGTAATGCTTCTATACCACATATAGTTTTATAAAAACTATAATAAACTGTCTCAGCAGCAAAAATAAAGAAGATTATAATCCATGTAAGAGAACTTATAATTCTATTAATCTCTTTATTTTTAAATAAAGTCATAAAGAAAGTAATTATAACACTTATAAATGTAGTAAAAATAACAATATAAAAGAATCCTATATTACCTGTTTTAATCACAAAAAACTTGAATAAAAATTCAAGTATTAATATATAAAAATAATTAACTAAATATAACTTGGTAAAATTTATTTTCATATTGCCCCCATAAAAAGTCATCTATTTAACACAAGTCCTATAATTTACTCCATCTCTTGGAACTACATCAATATCTTTTAAAACATAGTAACCATTTTTATTTAATTCAACTGTAATATTAACTTTTAGATTACATTTATTGTTACTAGCTGTTGCATTAAATTTTTCAAGATCTATATATTTGCCCATAAGAGAACTATCGAAATAAATAGTTCTAGTAATAATTGATGAATCAGCAGATTTTTTACAATAAGTACTACTTTCACAAGTTCCTACATATTCAAGTAAATTATATCCGTAATACTCTCCATCATCACCATCACTTGTTAATGGTTTAATTTTTACTTTTCCATCTGATTCAATTACATCAGTTAAGTATTCTTTACCAGCATCAAGGAATGATTTAAATTCTGATTCTTTAATTTTATCTCTACTTTGTCTAGTAACTTTTATAACAGAAGTAGATGTTATAACTAGTAACATTCCTATTACCATAATAACTGCTAATAACTCAATTAATGTAAAACCTTTATTATTCTTCAATTCTATCACCCTTTGAAAAAAGACAACCACAATAATCTTGTCTATATAAATTATATTCACGAGAAAGTTCTATGCTTCTTTTATATCCTTCTCTCTTTTTAAAATCAGCATATAGGTATTTAACTCCTACCTCTTTAGAAACACTTTCTCCTATTAAGTTTATTATAGCACTATTTTTATGTGGAGACACTGTTAGAGAGGTACAAAAATAATCAAAATTGTTTTCTTTTGCAACTCTTGCTGTCTTATCTAATCTCATTTTAAAGCAAACAGGACATCTTGCACCACCTTCTGGTTCAGTTTCTAATCCTTTTACTTTTTCTCTAAACTCTTCATTATCATAATCTGCATCTATATATGGAATATTTAATTCCTTTAATAAACCTATCTGAGTTTCTTTTCTTTTTAAATATTCTTCCTTAGGTTCAATATTAGGATTGTAATAGTATACTGTTACATCTAAATCATTATGTAATCTTTCTATACAAGCACTGCTACAAGGACCACAACATGTATGTAAAAGTACACTTTTTCTTTCACCATTTAAAGATGCTATTTCTTCTTGCATTAATTTATCATAATTTATTTTTATATTATCCATATAAACCACTATCCCTCTGATTTAACTGATGAATATAACTTAAATGTATAATTAGTCTCATCACCATCTAAATATAAAGTTCCAGGTTCAGTTATTTCATTATTTGCAATAATAGTCAAATAATAATTAAGAGTTTTTATCTTTCTAGCTGTTACATAAACAGTATTCTTATCATTCATAAATAGTAAGAATCTATTCTCATCAATTACTTTATTTTGACTATCATAACTAGGATCATATTGTATCTCACTTATTAAATAGAATATTCCACTATCCACTTTAGCTAAATTCTTAGCAAGTAAATTTCTTACATCTCTTGGAGTATCATTTAAAAGTATTGGTAACCCATATAAACCTGGATTATCAATTAATGTACCATCTTCTAATACAACTTGTCCAGTAGATTTTAAACTAAACATAGGTTTATTCTCTGTAATCTCTATTTTTAAATAGAAATTCCATCCAAAAGATACCTTTGCATCCTTTATATATGTATTATTTTTAAGTCTTCTCTCAAGTTTACTTCTATTTATAGAAAGAATTGGAGGATAATCAACAAGGTCTAAATCTCTCAAGATTTCAGCATCACTATAAAGTGTATTACCACTTATTTCATAATGTGTAATATGTTGATTATAAAGACTATAACAAATATATACGATTATATAAATAAATAAAATGAAAACTAGAGTTCTAGGTAAATTTAATCTTAGTTTACTTTTCTTTTTCTTAGTTTTCATTTTATTCACTTCCTTACTTTATTAATTTTTTTAATTCATTATATATAATGTCAGCTGAATCTAAGTGAGCTAGTTTTCTTAAATTCTTCTTAAATAATTCAACTGTCTTTTTATCATCAATTATAGCTTTAATTAAATCATTAAGAGTATCAGGAGTTAAATCCTTTTCTTCTAACATTAATCCTGCCTTAGCATCTAATATTGATTTAGCATTATAGTATTGATGATTATTAGCTACATATGGACTAGGTATAAATATTGCAGGTAATTCTAATGCTTCTATTTCAGAAACAGTAGATGCACCACTTCTAGTAACTATTAGATCAATATCTTTCATTAGTCCAGATAAATTATCTACAAATGGAACTACATGTACATTATCAGGGAATTTATTTTTGATGTATTCATCATAATAACCTTTACCCGTTACATATATAACTTCATACTTTTCTTTTCCAATTGATTCTAGGAAAGGTAACATTTTATCATTTACAACTTTACTTCCAAGTGAACCACTTACAATTAATACAGCCTTAGATTTACTGTCTACACCATATTCTTCACGTTTTTTCTTTTCAACTTTTAAAGCATTAGTTGCACATGGATTTCCTGTTACTACAACTTTAGTCTTAGTAAAATACTTTTTAGAATCATCAAAAGAAACACCAACTAAACTAGTCTTCTTTTGAAGAGCTAAATTACTTTTACCAGGTATACTATTTTGTTCATGAACAAATGTAGGTATACCTAAACTATGTGCTGCTGTAATAACTGGATAAGTAACATATCCACCTACACCAATTACTACATCAGGTTTAAATTCTTTTATTAATTTTTTACACTTATGGATAGCTGCAGGTATTAAATATAAATCTTCTAAATCTTCTTTTAATCTAGATAAAGATTTATTAAAACCATATATTTTAATAGCTTCATATCTAATACCATGAGATGGAACTATATCTTTTTCCATCCTATTATGTGTACCTATATATAAGAACTCACTATCTGGTTCTTTCTCTTTAATTTTTTCAAGTATAGCTAAAGCAGGATATATATGTCCCCCTGTTCCGCCAGCTGTTATAACTACTTTCATATATTTCACCCTCTATAACATAATTATAATATAACTATAATCTTCTTTCCACATATATATGTAAACAAAAAAGATAGCATAAGCTATCTTTAACTAATTATATATGGATCACTTGTAGTTCCTGTACCAGTTGCATCAACACCAGCTTTTAGTGATATAACTGGTTTTACATAACCTAAATAATATTCTTCAAATAAGTAATCACTAACAGCATATGGTTGAGAATGAAGGTCACCATAACATCCACTAAATACGCTACATGCATTTCCATAATAAGATGGAGTCATTGTCCAAACCTCACTATCATCATGTAAATAATATCTTGAATTATAACCATCTTCCGCGTGACCACCAGTTTGATAATCATCATAACTACTCCAACCAGTAGAACCACCAGCAAGAACAACTTCATCATAAGTAATTAACCCAACTGGATATTTTAATGCACCATTACCTATTGAATTAGAGACTGTAAATGCATCATTTTTCTCACATGTTAATGTAACTTCCCCAGTTTTAGTACCTCTTTCATTTCCGGCAAAAGTTAACTTTTCAAGAGGAGACCTTTGACCAAAGATTTTAAATTTTTCATTAAAAGGTCCATATTTATAATAACGTCTATCATTACAATAAGGAGTATCTTCTATATATGATTGGTATGAAACTAAATTATTTGCATACCAATTATCAACAGTCTTTTTAACAGTTGAATCAACTGTATTAACATCAAATGAATTATGCATTGCATCAATTAACTTTTCTCCACCTGTAAAAGTTAAATAGACGAAGTAAGAAGAATCATAACTAAATACATAATATACTTCACTACATTCTCCAGATTCATTAAAACATGTATATTGTTTTCCAACTTCGTCTTTTAAAGATTCAGCAGTAGAATAATCATACATAACTGTAGCACCAGATAATTTATATTTACCATTTGAATAAGTAACTGTATCTCCAAATAATGCTTTATTTTTGAAAGACTTAGAATTATACGTATATCTCTTACCATACATATAACTGGCATCTCCTAATCCATCACTAGAATTAGGATTATATTCAAGTCTTCCTAAATTACTTTTTCCACATTTACCACCAGAATAAGGTCCATTATAAATCATTTTTACTCCACCAGTTGATGTAGTTCTAATAATCTTCCAACAACTTCCACCAAATACAGCATTATTAGCAGTACCTTCTTTAGAAGCATAATCGTTCATATCACCTCTGAAATAGTAAATAGGATAATTATCTCCCTTAGTTGAAGCCATTTCATAAACACCAGTACCATTATTTTTATATGCATAACCATCACCAGTATATGTTGAAAAAGTACCAGAGTTTAATTTAAAATTAATACCTGAACACTCATCTACATATTTAGAAGAAGCATTATCTAAGTAAGATTTTTCAGCTATTTTTCTATAAAGTCCAGTTGCACTCTTAGGAATAGTATTTTTAACAGTTTGACCTTCACAAGTTGTTCCTTCATTACCACCAGGACCACTATCACTTGGTTCAATTGATCCTTCTCCATATTTAAAAGTACTGCAACTTACACCCTTTTCACTTAAAGCATTAGCAAAATATTGTATATCTAAATCACTTACTTTTTCGGGTAAATCATCTAGTTTAGAAGTTGCATCTTTTGAAAACTCTTCATAATTAATAGTATCTAGGAAAAACTCATTATCATGTAATAAAACCCAATATTGATAATTACTATTACTAGATGGTGCAACAAGCACAAATCCTTTATAGTCACCTGTATTATCGATTCCTAAATCTTTTTCTACAACATATATATAACAAGTATTAGCAGGTCCACCTAAAGTAACACCTTCCATATATTTTTGTTTAGAAACACCAACTGCTTTATCAACATACTCAACAAATGATTTCTTTCTTGCAGTTGTTAATACACCAAGTACAGATGGTATAGCAATAATCATAATAATTGCTAAAACCACAATAACGGCCAAAAGTTCAACCAAAGTAAAACCTTTAATCTTCTCTTTCATTTTTTTAATAAACACCTTAACTTTTTTCATACAAACTCACTATCCTAAGTTCATTATACTATTATAAAGATAATAAAAAAAGAGCTAAAGCTCTTTTATTTATCTAAATAGAATTCATAATACTCATCAAAAGTTAAACCAGAATCCACTATTTTTTTAGCATCACTCTTTCCAACATATCTATAATGCCAACTTTCAAAACTATAACCAGTTAAATTACTCTTACCTTCAGGATATCTTAAAATAAATCCATATTTATAAGAGTTATTAATTAACCATTTATAAACATCAGTTGTAGCAAAAGTCTTAGCACTAGCATTTTGTTTAGAATATATATCTAAGGCAAGACCAGTTTGATGTTCAGAGTATCCAGGACGTGCAGCAATGGAATCAGCGTAAGAAGGTCCAAATTTCTTAGAATAATCATCATAAACACTCTTTTGTTCAGCATAACTTCTAAAACCTGAATCTACTAATAAGTAATATCCTTCTGCGTACGCAGCATTCCACATTTCTAAAAAGCTATCCATTACTTCACTTCTAATAGTTATCTTATCGTTAGCACCACCAAAACGATATTTCCATGGTACATCTACTAAATCATCAGGAGTATAATCTTCATCTAAATAATGATATTTATTAGCAAGAATAAGGTATCCTTTAGACATATCAGTTTTAATTGAATCAGTATAATAATCTGTATAAGTTCTTGTGTTAACACTTGCTACTAACTTATCATAATCATAATAACTAGGATCTTTATAATGCCAAAAATCATCTTCTTTTTTAACTGTTAAGGATAAATAATTCTTAGTATTTTTAAATAAATAATACTTACACTTAATAAAGTTAATTAAGAATTCATTTTTACCTATATCATTAATAATATTCCACTTTTCGTCTTCAGTAAGTTTACTATTAATAATTTTTAATTCTTCTTCTGTATAACCTAAATTAAGAATCGCATAATCACTTGTTTTAGTATATAAATAATCTTGGTATTTATTATATAAAAATATAGAACCAATAATAAATAAAACAAGAATAATAAGAATTCTTTTAGCCTGTGGTTTAAGTCTTAATTTTGTCTTATTTTTATGATGTTTCATACCATTTACCTCATAAACAATATACCACACCAAAAAAAAGAACTCAAATTATTGAGTCCTAATCTCTAAATTAATTTACAGAAGATTTTAATTTAGCACCAGCTTTGAATGAAACAACATTCTTAGCAGGAATTTTCATTGGTTCTTTAGTTAATGGATTGATTCCTTCTCTAGCAGCTCTCTTCTTGCTTGAGAATGTTCCGAATCCTACGAAAGCAACCTTTCCTTCTTCTTTAAGTCCTTTAGCGATTCCAGCTAAAACAGCATCTACAACTCTTCCAGCTTCAGCTTTTGATACATTAGCAGTTTCTGCTACGTATTCTACTAATTCAGTTTTTGACATATTAAATACCTCCCTATAGTATTTCTAAGTAAGGCAGTTACCTTACATATAAAATATAGCAAGTTTTATTTGGATTTTCAACAAAAATCAACGTAATTCCGTACTTTTTTAATAAAAAAAGACGTTTTTTTAACGTCTTTTATCATTAAACAATATTATTTTTTAATAGTGAAGTATTTAACCGACCCATCAGGAAGTTCAAATTTAATCACACATCTATTATTTTGGCTTGTTTTACCTGAATCAAAATTCAATACTACCTTATAAATATACGTATTATTTTCAGCATTATAAACTGAATCAAACGATACTACACCACTTAAAGAACCTTCGTTTTTAACAGATACACTTATATCTTCGTTAGTATATCCTTTTTTCTCATTATCTTCAGGTTTAACAGCTAAATATAAATTATATGTTTTAGCACTTGTAGTATGATTATATTCATCCATTTCTTTATATAAACCATCTACTTGAGCTTTTACACTTATCATATTAACTACAACATATACTTTTGCAGTCGTCTCATTTTCTCCAACTTTCAAAGTAACATCTACTTCTCCTGTTGAAACACCCACTGCTTTATTACTACTATCAAATTTTAAAATAGACTCATCACTTGAACTTAAATCAAGAAGTGATGGACTTGCACCTAAAGGTTTTGTAGTAATATCTAGAAGTGAAGAACCACCTTTATAAACATAATAGATTTCTTTATCAAAAGAAGCACTTACAATAGTATTACTCTCAATACTAATTGTCATTTCACTTTTATAATCTCTATAAGTAGCAGTTACTTTAACATCTCCAACTACATCATTTGCATAGAAATAATATTCACCATCTATTTGACGTTTAGTTAAATATTTGTCATCACTAAAAGTAAATTTAACATTAGCAAAATCTACATCTTTTAAATCTATTAAGTCTTTAACTTTAACACCTTCACCAACTGCCAAAGAAGTCTTCTTATTATAAAACTCTATATCACAATTAGTACATGTTTTAATATCTTGTCCTTGTACATTAGTAGTTTTAGCTTCAGGAACATAAGTCTTAGCCTTTTCTTGAAATAATAAAGGTGTACACATAAGACCTAAAACTAAAACAGTTAATACAAATGAAAATACTGTAGTATTTAAAGTTTTAAAAGTACCATCTTCATTTTTAAATAACTTTTTTTTCATTATTAAATACCATTTTTAAGAATATCATCTAAGAAAGAAGCAGCAGTATCACCCATATCAGAATAATCTACTTTATCTGGATTAATACGTTCAAATCCTACACATCTTTCAGGTTCCATATTAACTAACTCTTGTTCACCAACGATACCTTTGTAACAAAGTATTATCCAATCAATCATCTTATTAGAATTTCTATCATATTTAGAATCAATGATGGCACCTACGAAATTAGTGATATTAACATCATCTACTCCAGCTTCTTCTTTTAATTCTCTTTTCATTGAATCTCTAAAATCAACATCTTTATCATTAACAGATCCACCTAATGCTTGAAGTTTTCCAACATCATCTCTAGCACCAGGTCCTCTTCTATTCATAACAACATTTCCTTCTTTATCAAATATGAAACATATAACTCCAACTTTTACTTCGTTTAAACTTGGAAGATTTTCCATAGTTGATAGTTTATTAATTAGTTCATCAAAATCCTTTACCTCATCACGAAAAATTATATCTTTCATTATCTCACCTTCCTCGAGTCAAAATTATATACGTAAGTTATGTCATTATCATTTATAAAGAATATAGAAAGCTTATTTTCAATCATTTCAACAAAGTTAATATTTTTAATCTTAGAAACATTGTTCAAATCTTCAAAGTTTTTAACTAAAACTACAGTCTTATTAGATAAATCAGGTACTCTTTTTAAAGTAACTATTCTTCTCTTATATTTATTTAATAATTTATCTAATTCTTTTTCATAACGACTAACAGTTTTCTTCATTTGATTAACAATCATTAGTATTAGAATAATAAATAGAACTGCTGCTCCAAATAATTCTAAACAAATTGCTAAATATAAAGGTTTTTGTTTATCAGTCATTTTAGCAAATATTACTTGTTCAGAATCTTTAGTATCTTCTGATGCAACAATCTTAGTTGTTCCTCCTAATGGCATATCAAGAGTTAACTTAGTCTTCTTAGTAACCATTTGCTTAACAAGTTCACTATAAACTTCATAAGTAATAGTTACATCATATTTAATATAACCATCTAAATCTTTTTTATTAATTTCTTTAAAACTTTCAAATATTTTATTAACATTATTAAAGTCTAATTTATATGAATCCCCTAAAGAAATTAATCCACCTTCTACCTTATAATTAACATCCTCAGGTTTTAAGAATTCATTATATAAAACAGTAGAGTTATCTTCTTTTGAATTACCAACTAATACACCACTTATACTTACAAGTACCTTACCACTTACTTTATCACTAAAGTTAGTTTTATAGTCATAATAGATATTAATATAATCAATCATATCTGTAACATAAGTAGTTACTTTAGATGAATCAGTTATATAATTATTATCTTTCAATTTAATTGTATAATCGATATAACTATCTTCTTTAACATTTATATATTCTTTGTTAATAGAAATATCTCTCATATTCCAAAAATAAATTAACAAATATACTGTTAATAAAAGAAGTACACTTATTACACCTAGGATAACTCCATAGATTATCTTTCTTTCTCTTTTCATACCACACTCAACCCTTTGATTTTTATAATTCGCTAAATACTAATTGTAAATATAAACTAAAATCTATACTTTCTCTTTTAAATGTATCTCTTATTACTCTCATTTCATCTTGAGTAACATCTTCTTTTTTCATTTCAAGATCTACTTTTATTTTATTAGTAGTTCCTTTTCTTAAATAATCATATGTATTTAATCTATCATTTTTATGAATACCATTTTCTTCATTATCACTTTCATAATAAACATTAAAAGTAATATAATCACTTAATCTATATGTATTATTAGTCTTAGAAGATGTTCCTACAACATAATCAGATAGGTTTGATTTTATTGCTTTAAATATCTCAGTATCTATATTACCTTTATTAGTAACATCAATAGTAAAACTATATTTTTCATCAACACCTAATGTATGAAAAAAGTCTACTCTTGTCCCATCTATAAATACTCTTTCTTCATCAGTACTTAATACAACTTTAAATTTATCATTTTCAGGAAGTGAAAAAGTAGAATTTAAAGTTATTATTGCAGTAGTCATTAATAATATTGCTACACAAGAAATCATACTTAATACTTTAATATTTTTCATTGAAATCACCTATATCTTCTACTAATGTAATTATAATAAAAAATCAATATTTAGTAAACAAAAAAGAAGATTAATTATCTTCTCTCTTATCAATATATTCTTCTACTTCTTTTATAGTATTATTAAAGTCATCAAAATCAACTTGGAACCAATTAACATTCATTTGATTATTAAACCATGTATATTGTCTTTTAGCGTATTTTCTACTTCTTTGTTTAATTAAATCAAGAGCTTCATCTAAAGATATATTACCATCAAAATAATCATATAATTCTTTATAACCAATTCCTGTCATGATTGCTTTACTTCTAATACCTTTATCATATAAAGCTTTTACTTCTTCAATTAATCCGTCTTTAACCATAATATCAACACGTTTATTAATTCTATCATATAGTTTTTCTCTAGAAGTAGTAAGTCCAATTATATAAGCATCATATAGCATTTCATCTTTATGAGTTTTTTCTTCACCTCTATTTAATGCTCTTATCATTCTTTTTCTATTATTAACATGTATATCTGTATTTGAATCTTTCTTCTTTAATAATTCATATATTTCTTCATTAGTTAAATCATCATATGTATTATTATCTTCATCAGTTTCCAAATCAAATTCATAATTAAATAGACCTGCTTTTAAATAAAGACCTGTTCCACCTACTATAACTACATTTCTATTTTTAAACTCTTCTAACTTTTTTCTTAAGTCTCTTTGATAATCAAATACAGTATACATTTCAGTAGGTTCTACAATATCAAATAAGTAATGAGGTACACCACATTTTTCTTCCTCTGTTACTTTAGCAGTACCAATATTTAAATCTTTATAAACTTGCATAGAGTCACAGTTTAGAATAACTGCATCATACTTTTTAGCAAGTTCTACACTCATTTTAGTTTTTCCAACTCCAGTTGGTCCAACAACACAAATTATCATATAAATCACTTCTTTTTGGTATTATACCTCAAAAACTTTATTTTTTCCTTACTTTTTGCTATAATATCACAAGTCAAAGGGGTGAACATATGAAAATACCTAAAATTAATATTCTAGATGAATCAGATAAAAGACTTCATATGCCAAGTGAAAAAGTTACTTTTCCATTATCAGATGAACTAAAAAAACAAATTGAGGATGCTCTTGTTTACCTAGAACTATCTCAAGATGAAAAGATAGCTGAAGAATATAACTTAAGACCAGGAATGGGATTATCATTCTGTCAAATAGGAATAATGAAAAGAATATTCGTTGTTTCTGAAGACTATGGAGATGGAACATTTGGTAGATATGTAGTAATAAATCCTGAAATGATTAGTCATTCAGAAGAAAGAATCTTTGTTGGTGAAGGAGAAGGATGTCTTTCAATTAATAGACCTGTTGAAGGAATCGTTCCAAGATATGCAAGAGCAACATTCAGAGCTTACGATGAAAATGGAGACGAATATACAATACGTGTAAGAGAAGATATCTCAATTGCTTTCCAACATGAAATGGATCATTTAAATGGAATTCTATTTACTGATAGAATAGATCCTAAAAATCCATATAAGGATAAAGAAAAAATGAGAGAAATATAAAAAGCAGATTACTCTGCTTTTTTATTGTACATCAAAATCTATAACAATATTTTTCCCTTGATCAGAATTATCAAGTTTTTTCATATCAATCCATAGATTAATATTTAAATCTATTTCTTCGTCTTTATCTAAATATCCTTTATAAATAATATTATTAGTACTATTAGATAATAAAGACTCATACCCTGAATTAATAGAATAATAAATCTTATTTGCTTCTATTGAATTTTCTCCTTCAAGAGCTTTAGCATATAAACTAAACTCTCTTCTATCATCACCAATATTTTTAATAGTTACAACACTTTCTCTACTAATTGGAGAAACCTTTTTTTCAACAAATGTTGTTTCTAAATTATTAGTATATTTCTTATAATCTACATTATTAGAAAAAGCATATGATGAAGTAATTCCTACAATAAGTATTAATAAAAGAGTAAAAGCAAAATATATAATTTTTCCTTTTATATATTTATTAATTTCCATATTATCTTGTCTTTACTTCACTTTCAGTATTTAATTCATATTGTTGAATTTGTCCTATTTGAGTTCTCATGTTTTCAGCTAAATGTTTTCTTACGCTTGGTATAGTTGTTGAGTTATAAACAGCTAATTCTTTATTAACTGTATCAAGTAAACTTCCCCCTGCAACAGTACCAACTTGATTATTTAATGCTTCTACATCTTGATTTATATCTCTACTTAAATCATCTTCAATGAATTCTTCATTATAACCTGTATTAAGTTCGTCTACCATTGATTCAGGAACTCTAAATAAAACAATTTTGTCACCAACTTGTAACATATCAGGAGACTTAATATTATTATAAAAACATACATCTCTTTTAATATCATTCATTTCATTAGTGTCTTTAGCATATCTAAGAATAATATCATTTAAAGTATCACCTGACTTAATTTGGTAATCAACAGTATATCTTGCTTCAACTTGATTAACAACAGCTTCATCTTCATAATTAATTGGTTCTACTTGTACATAAGCAGTTGGTTCTTGAGTATTAGTATCACCCATTTTAATACCTGCAACAGAAAGTGCTATACCACCTGCAACTAAAAGAGAAACTACTACTTTAGGATTCCATCTAGTTGTACCACGTTTTTTACCATGATTATATACTTCAGTTCTTCTATATTCTCTTGTATCTAATTCTCTATTTCTTTTTAATGGTTTCATTTCTCCAATTGGAGTAAATTGTAATTTATCATTATTTGCCATTATAATCACCTACCATAATTATACATTAAAAAAAGAATAAATAATTTAGTTTTATTCTTTTTTTACATTAAATAACTTCTCCGTAGACATTAATACCATCTACTTTAGTTATTTTAACATCTACGAGATTTCCTTCATCTATATCTTTATCAAAATGAACTTTTATATAATTACTAGTAAAACCACTATTGTTTTTCTCAACTAATACACTAACAGTTTTACCTAAGTATTTTTTATAGTAATTACTTTCTAATTGATCAGATAGTCTTAACATCTTATCAGTTCTGTCAGTCTTATCTGAGTCTTTAACTTGTTTCATTAAAGAAGCCTTAGTTCCTTTTCTAAGTGAATAAGGAAAAGTATGTATCTTGGAAAAACCAATCTTAACACATTCATCTAACATAGAATTAAATATTTCTTCAGTTTCTCCAGGAAAACCAACTATTAAATCAGTTGTTATATTAACATCTTCTCTAGCATCTCTTAATTCATCTATTTTCTTCTTATATTCATCTAAAGTATATTTTCTATTCATTGCCTTTAGAATCTCATCATTAGGACATTGAACAGGAACATGAATATGAGAACATATCTTTTTATTATTTTTAAATTCTTCCATGAACTTTTCATCTAATTGAGTTATTTCAATAGAAGAAATTCTTATTCTAAGTAAATTATCATTCTTAGATATTTCTCTTATTAAGTCTACTAAATCATAATCTTCACCTTCACCATAAGCACCTGTATGAATTCCAGTTAAAACTACTTCTTTATAACCATTATTGGCAAGAGTATTAATTTCTTCTACTGCATCTTTTAAATCTTTACTTCTAACTCTTCCTCTTACTAAAGGAATAATACAATATGAACAGAAGTTATTACATCCATCTTGTATCTTAACAAATGCTCTTGTTTTACCATCCATATCATTTATATTAGTCTTTTCAAAATCAACATATCTTACATCATCAAATAAAGATATTTTCTCTTTATTTTCTAACCATTCATTTACTAAATTATATATTTTAGTTTTACCAGTTGTTCCAAGTAATATATCAACACCAAGTTCAAATAAAGAATCTTTATGTTGTTGAGAAGAACAACCACATACAACTAAACAAGCATTTTCATTTTTTCTTGCCCCGCGAATAATTTTTCTACTTTTAGCATCAGCTTGATTAGTAACAGTACAAGTATTAACAACTATTACATCAGCATCTTGTGTCTCATCTGTAACAGTATAACCATTATTCTTAAATTCTTCTTCTATACATTCGGATTCATAAGCATTAACCTTACATCCAAGTGTCTTAATACATATTTTCATGATTGCACTCCTTTCAAACAAGTGTATTTTAACACAAAAAAAAGATAACACCAAGTTATCTTTTTATTTCTTATTATCTTTAGTATCAATAGAATCTTTAAAAACATAGAATCTATCATATAGATATTCTAAAACAAAGTTACAAAACATATTAATAAGTGTAACAATTGTTCCATTCCAACCAAGATCTTCAGCTAAATAATTACCTACTATAGTTGAAACAGGAGTAAATACTGCATAAAAACAAAATACTTTTATCATTGCAATAGGTACATTAGTTGCGGATCTAAATGTATAATTTCTATTTAAAGTAAAATTCCAAACAACAGATGCTATTAAAGCAATTAAATAACAAGGCCAATATTTCAAAGGAGTATGCTTATCAAAAAGTTCAAATATAAATAATTCAATTACTCCCGCAGATATAGAAAAAATAGTAAATTTTATTGTTCTTATTAATTCTTCTTTTTTCATTTTCATCACACCTCTTATCTAAAACATCCAAGTAATACAATTATAACACTATTAAAAGAAAAAAAAGTATAATTACTTATACTTTTTTAATAATGTTTTAAATAAAATATATAATCCGTTAAAAATATATACACTTAAGAATAAATATACAAAGTATAAAAACATTCCAGTAATTTCACTTTTAAGTATATATTTAGCAATTAAATATAATATAACTACTCCTATAAAAGGACATAAATTATATAACATAGATGATAATTTATCATACTTAGGATAATACAGCTTTTCTATATTCTTAATAAAGAACCATACACATACCGTATTAATTAAAAAAACACTTATATAATAAACTGGAGGCCAGTATAATAAATGGAAATTTAACAATACAAATAAAGATTCAACTCCGAAAAATAATAAAACGCTTAAAATAAAACCACTCTTATTCATGATAATTCACTTTGAAGTTGTTTTAATGTTCTTAAGAAAGCCTCTTCTTTTTCATAATTAAATAATTTTACTTTAACTTTTTCTTCAGGTATTTCTTCTTTTTCTTGAGAAGAAACATTGTTATCTAAATCAATTTTTTTAACAGATAAATCATTATCAGATTTGTATTTTGAATCATAACTAAAACCACTGTTGTTATTCTTATCTCTATTAGATAATAATTCATCATAAGAGATAATAGCATTATCTTCTTGTTCTTGTTCATAACTAGTAAGTTCTACATTAATAGGTTTATATTCTTCTTCTATTCTACTAGTTATTTTTTCCAAATCAGACATATCCTTATTAGCTTTATTTATTGTATCCATATACTTCTCCTTAACGCTCACACGTGTTAACAAATATACCGCCACAATAATAAGTAAAATAATAGAAATTATATAGATTAAGTCACTATAATTCATATCATCACACTTCTTTGCGATATATTATAATACACAATTATCTAAAACTCAAAATTATAGTTGCAATGAAGTTAATTAATGCATGAGGTATTATAGTATAAAATACATTTTTATACTTATCATATACATATGCAAAATATACTCCAACTGAACCATATTCAATAACATATATAAAATTCTTTAAGTTAAGAGCAATAAGAGCTTTGTTTATTCCTCCTGACATTAAAGTAATTATTATAAACATAATAAACAAATACGTAGTTACGCATGCTATATTTAAAAGTAATTTATTTTTTTTCTTACTCATAGATATTCTATCAATAATAATACCTAAGATAGGTAAAGTAAGAATTACTACTTTGAAATCTATAACATGCATAACTCCAAAGATAATTCCACTTACAGCAATAAATACCTTTTTATTCTTAAATATTGTATTTAGACCTAATCTCATGATTATTTCTTCATAAGCTGGTGCTAACAACACAGTTCCAACCCCAATTAGAACAGGTGCACTTTTTAATAATTTGATTGCGACATTATTATTTATAGAACCAGTAGCTTCTACACCTATTATAGAGAATATAAACATAACTACTATTCCACTAATAATCTCAACCATATAAGCACATACCATCAATCTTAATGCTTCTATAAATATCTTCTTCTTATCTAATACTTTATAGTCTTTTTTAATTTCTTTTTTATAAATAATAAATCCTATTAAAAAGACTACTAAAGATAGAACAAACTCGGCAATAGCTAGATTATGAATTTTAGTTGTATCAACATTAATAATTTTTAATACAATTCTTAATACATCTCCAGATACTACCCATATTAGGAATAATAAATAAAACCTAAATAATTTAAATAAATCTTTATTCATTACAATACATAGCTAATTAATAAACTACCACACATAATATAAATGATGTATGTTATAAAACATGTATATATATTACCAGTTGATTTATATAAGTATGTTAAAGCAAACATATTTATAACATCCACAAGCAAAAATACAAGTGTTTTATCAATTGGTAAATGATTTAACAATATAAGAAATATTGCATAACCAATACCACTTGTTAAAATAGCTACTACTTCCTTCCTAATAATATTTGATATTCCAAGTACAAAGATTGAACATATCAAGCAAGGTTTAATAAAACAAGATATGACTATTTCAAGTGCACGATTCATAGTCAAGCTTTCATTAAAGTAGTTAACAAATCCATTAGAAATAGTTATATCAAATAGTTTTAATACTTTTTGAAGTATTATAGTAAATACAACCATTACGATGAATGTAACTAAAGAAATTATTATGCTAGAAAATAATGATCTTTTAAAATTTTCTTTTCCAGCAAATATATCTCCATGGTATATAACAACTCCTACAATTATAAATTCAATTATATATTTAACTAGATTCATAATTGTATAAGCATTATCTTTGAAATGTAATCCAAATCTACCTAATATAGAAAAGAAAAACAATTCAAATATAATTACAATACCTAATGAAAGGATAAATTGTATAATTCCTCTTAATGCATCTCGTTTCATATCCTCACCTATTATAATTATATTCTATAATTGTAAATTTACAATTTATAATGTGTAAACAAGACATTTATTTACAATTATTTGACTAATAAAATTTGTAAACAAAAAAGATATAAGAAGTATAATTCTTATATCTCTTTTTTTAATACCTTATCCTATTAATAACGTCTCTAGGTGTCTTGCCTCTTAGTCGTTTACTCATAACATCTAAGTAATCCCCTTCTTCATAATCAAATAACTCTTTACTAATTTTTTCGAAAACTGTTTTATCTGTAATAGGCATTTCAGCAACCCATTTACTTAATAAGTATCTATTAATACTTTCCATGTTTTCTTTTTCTATTTCACATGAAATTTCATTAAACTCGTAACTATCCGGATCAATTATTACTAAGTTATCAAAACCAACTATCGAATTATTTCTATTAGTATCTGCAATTAATATATTATTATCATTTAGTATTTTTAAAAGTTTTCTAAACTCATATAAAGTGTTTAAAGTGTACTCCATTGGTAAATCTACCATGGCGCCCTTTCTTGTTTCTATAAACTCTGAAGTATAACCAGTTAGCATATCTATATCATAGTCATCCGGAAATAGTCTAACTTTTGTTTTAAATGAATCAATTAAATTAATAAATGCTGGTGAAGAAATACTACTTAAAATATCAAACATCACAGGACTAAGCCTATCATAATAGTCTGATCTTTCAGACATATATTTCTTAATCATAAGGTCTCCATCTTTATAAACTTCCCCATAAAAACCTTCATCATAAAGAAGCGCATTCTCAAATTCTATGATTTTCCCACTATCATATATTTCCACTATTATCACCTGTTGGAAAGTATTATAACACACGAAATAAAAAAACCTAGGAAAACCTAGGTTTTAAATTATAAATCTAATGCTTTAGAATCATTCTTATCTTTAGCATAGCTTAAGAATTCATCTAAACTCATATTCTTTTGTTCTTCACCATGAAGTCTTAAAGTAACAGTTCTTTCATCTCTTTCATTGTTACCAAGAACTAACATAACAGGAACTTTTCTTATTTGTTCTTCTCTCATTCTGTAAGATAATTTTTCATCACTAGCATTAAGAGATACTCTTATACCTTGTTCTTTTAACTTATTTAATACTTCATTAGCATATTCTAAATGATATTCATTCTTAACTGGTAGGACAGCTACTTGAATTGGAGCTAACCAGAAAGGAAGATTTCCTTTAGTTTCTTCTAAGTAGAATGCCATGAATCTATCAATTGAACCCATGATTGCTCTATGAATTACAACTGGAGTTTTCTTACTTCCATCACTATCAACATATTTTAAATCAAATTTAGCTGGTAGACAGAAGTCTAATTGACAAGTTGAAAGTGTAATTTCATTACCAACAGCTGGTTTAACTTGAACATCAAGTTTAGGACCATAGAATGCTGCTTCCCCTTTCTTTTCAACATAATCAATTCCTAAATCATTTAATACATCTCTAAGTTTATTTTCGGCATTATTCCACATTTCATCATCTTGGAAATATTTAACTTTGTCTTCAGGATCTCTTAAAGATAATTCAAATCTATAATTTTTAATTCCAAATACTTTATAAGTGTCAAGAATTAGATCAACTACACCTTTGAATTCATCTTCAATTTGTTCAGGAGTACAGAAGATATGTGAGTCATTTTGACAGAATGTTCTAACTCTTTCAATACCTTTTAGAGAGCCACTTGATTCATATCTACAATCTCTTGCAACTTCAGCAATTCTAATTGGTAATTCTTTATATGAATGAATGTCATTACCATACATAACCATATGATGAGGACAGTTCATAGGACGAAGTACATATTCTTCATCTTCTACTTGCATAATTGGGAACATTGCATCTCTATAATGATCTAAATGTCCACTAGTTCTATATAAGTTAACATTTCCTAAAGGAGGAGTTTGTACATGTAAGTATCCTCTTTTTAACTCTTCTTTTCTTATATAGTCTTCAAGTAAATTCCATAAAGTAAATCCATTTGGTAAATACATTGGAAGTCCTCTTCCAACTAATTCAGACATCATATAAATTCCTAAATCTTTACCAATTTTTCTATGATCTCTTTCTTCTGCGTCTTTAAGTTCAGCTAAATGTGCTTCTAATTCTTCAGGAGTTCTAAAACATACTCCATATACTCTTTGAAGCATCTTGTTATTAGCATCCCCTTTCCAATAAGCACCTGAGAACTTTAATAACTTGAAGTTTTTACATTCTTTAACTGAATCAACATGTCCGCCTCTACAAAGATCAGTAAAATCTCCTTGAGAATAACATGAAATAACAGTATTATCTTCATCCATTCTATTAATTAAATCTAATTTATATGGATCATCTTTAAACATTTCTAAAGCTTCTTCTTTAGAAAGTTCTCTTCTAACTATTCTCTTACCATCTTTAGCAAGTTTTTTCATTTCCTTTTCTATTAAAGGTAAATCTTCTTCAGTAATAACTTTATCTCCTAAATCCATATCGTAGTAAAAACCAGTTTCAATAACAGGTCCTACCCAGAACTTAGCATCTGGATATAAATGTTTTACTGCTTGTGCCATTAGATGAGCACAACTATGATTTAATTTATATAAATCTTCATTTTCTTTAAAATTAACCATTTTAATTCCTCTTTCCTTTTTTCTTTTTTCTTTTTCTTTCAACAAAATTTATTCTATTTGAAACATCGCTTTCTTCAGGTGGACGCATACCACTTAATAAGAAATTAACAGCTTCAATTTCACTTAATCCTTCTTCCATATATTCTTCCTTCATTAAGTCAAATGGTCTATAGTAACCGTGTACTTCAAGTCCACGATGACCTCTTCCCTTTGCTTCAACAAAGATAACAGATGGATTGGTTATTGCTTCCTCATCACTGCATCTTTTAACGCATGGAATTTCTAATTCATCTAAATCTAGATGACTGCAATTTTTTAACTTATTTATCATTTCATCCGAGGTTATTCTACTACCATAATAAGGTAGTACATAATCATTTAGAAAAACTTCTACTGAAACAATATTACGTCTATTAACATCTTTATAGTTCATATGTATCCCTCCTTTTAAAATAAAAAAGGGATGATACCTAAGGAGTGCATGACGCACGGTACCATCCCTTTATTTAACTTGATTAAATATTAACGAGTTCCCCCGGAGTTTATTAACCCTCTTAGAAAGTAGTAATCTAATAAGTCCTTATTCATTTACACCAACCATGAACTCTCTATAAATTATCTTATTAAATCTCGTCTTTCCTCTTCGATTTCTTGAAATATATTAACACTAATAAATAAATCTGTCAATTTATTAGTTATCTTCTTTTCTTTCAACTTGATTATTATAATTTGTACTAGTATCTTCAACTAAATATTTTTCAAAAGCTTTTACACTTTCGACAGGAATTTTTTTATTAGTTAATTGATCTACTACTTCTGTAATAGTAAATTTTTCATTTATACTTGCAAATCTACTATTATGAGCAACACCATGTCCCATTACTTCAGGGTATGTTTGAAACATTTGATCATCAAGTGTAATAACATATTTATTATTATACATACCTACACCTATCTTATGAGGTTCTAACTTATAGTAAAATGTATAAGTTTTAGGTTCATTATGAATCATATCATTATCAACTATTTTAACCAAATCTCCAGGATATACTTGTGCTTGTATAGGAAGTCTTATTCTGTTTTCAAATATCTTCTTTTCTTCTTCTATTGCTGCATGGGCTTCATTACCTTTTTTCATGATTACATTCCACATAACAACAAGTAAAATAACACCTACAATAAGAAACATTATTACTCTAAATACTACAGCACCTGTCACTTTTTATCTACCTCTCTTTAATCCATATAATTCATTTAATTTTGAAGTAGTTTCAGTAAATAGAATTGCATCATTTAAGATACGTTCTTTCCAATAATCCTCATCATATTCTCTACTACCATCAATTACAACATCACTTAATAATCTATCAGATTCAAGTGATAAGTAGTCTCTTAAAGGATTACTTACATTACCACATGCTTCTCCATGAAATGACTTATTTCCATAATTAATTGTATCATAAAATACACGATTATAAATATCGAATATAGAATTTAACACTTCTATACCTTCAGGACTTAAAGATTCACTTTGAATAAAATCATTTACTTTTAAAACATGTTTGCTGGAACCAACTTTTTGTTTTCCTAAATAATTTTTAAATACAAATGGTATATCATTTTCTAAAGCAAACTTAGCTGATACTAAATCAGGTAAAACATTTATTTCATCTAAGATAATCTTAGCACTTGATTTACCACCTATTTTTTCTTTTCTTTTTCTAGCTGATTTAGTCATTAAATCTCTTGCTTTTCTAAGCATTCCTAGTCTTGTATCTGATGAACCATACTTAATAAATGCATCAGCTTTATCTTTATGTAAATTATAATTAACTCTTATAAGTGATCTATAAAATTCTATATTCTTAATATTAGCATTATCATCCATTGTAATATCAAATGTAATAGCATATCTATATTCATTTTGTTTTAAAGATAATTCATTAGCCATTTCAAAATCAAGTAAAGCTTTCTTATAGCCAGTAGCATATACACTTCTACTTAAACTTCTCATAAATTTATCTAATTCAGTATCTCTTTTTATAAACTTATCAACATCAGGAATATGTATAAGCAAATGATTATAGCTACCTTCTCTATAAATACTAAATGCATCATCAAATAATACATTAGTAAGTTTACCATTTCTATTACCATCTATAGATACAGTAAATAGACCAGTTAAATCAATTGTTCCTTTTGGTAAGTTTGCATCAAAACCACTACTAATTAATATAGTTGGTTCATCAAGGGAACAATAATCAACACAATTACGTTTAGTATAAGTATTAATAATTGGATAATGTTCTTTAATAGCATTTTTTAAGAATGTTACTTCTTTATTATCTTTTCCATCTATTTTTTCACATAGTTTAATGATATTGCTTATCTCTTCATTTTTAAGAGTTAAGTTTTCACTTTCAAGCATCATTATAATGATTCTCTTATAATACTTAATTGATTCTTCATCCATCTTACTTACATTGTTTATAAAGTTTTCACATATATTTATAAATACATGATGACCATATGAATCACGAGCATTTAAATACTCAGGATTTACTTGTATAATTCTAAATAAATAATCAGGTGTTTTAAGTGTATTAATAACAAAGTCTATAATATTATATTTTTCATATTTAGAAGATGAAGTTTCTGCTCTATGTAATATAAAGAAAATACTATCATCACATTTTGATTTTAATATTTTTGAAGCATTATAATTATAATCTTTTTTCTTTTCTTTTTTGTTATATGGTTTGCAATAATTAACTGCTAATTTTTTTATATAATTAATATGATTAATAACGGAAAGTTTAACATCTCCATTATTATTAAAGGCTAAATTGGAAATAAGGGCGAAATAACTACTAATGAATTCAGGTTTGTTAATTAACTCTTCAAAAGAAGTCTTAAATAAATCATCTTCTATACTTTGAAGTGCCTCTTCAAAACTTAGACATTTTAAAGATCTAGCAAATGTCTCAATGTCTACATTTTTAAGTTTTAATAAATTAACTAAATCATTCATTATATATTCCATATTCCACCCCACCAAACTTGAAAATATTATAACATATAAATAATAAAAATATTCTATAATTATTTAAAATATTTTTTTACTATGATAAAATTTATAATAGATAATAATAGGAGAAAAGGTATGAACTATAATATTTCATTTAAAATAATAAATAAGTATTTATATGTATCTAAAGTTAAGAAATCCTCTGTTGATGAAAAAAGTCTTAATAACACTAATATAATCACAGCAGATAATATTATCTTTTCTATTGGATATATCCGTAAAAATTTTGATATTGTAGTTAATTTTCTTAACCTACTCGTATTAAAATTCAACACAAAAATAATTGTTATTAATAATACAGATATGAATTCAATCTATCTAGATATTATTAAAACTTTTAAAAATATAGATAAAATAATATTCAATGATGATGTACAAATAAATTCTGAAATAGCACTTAAATTATATGAGTTTAATAATGTTAAAAAGTTTGAATGCTACGAAATGCCTACTTACCTAATTGAAAGATTTGATTCTAACAAAGGTATTAAAGTATTAACTAGACATAAGATAACAAATAATAATAGATTCTTACTTGATAACCATATAGATTCATTCACAGATATTTATTACAAAAAACAATTATTATTAACTGTAGATATGAACGAAGAAATAATAAATGACTTAGATAATTTCTTCTCAATTAATACTAAATTAAGAGTAATAAAAATAACTAAATATTCTAATGAAGCTATTACAACAATCATGAATTTGATTGTTAAAAATAATAGAAAGAATTTATTAATTCTACTAAATGAAAAAGATAATGACGTAAATGAAATATATACAATAATTAACTATATAAAGAAAGAATATAAAACTTACATTGAAAAGAATAATATTGTATTTAAAATGAATTATTCTAAAGATTATAAGTTTAAATATTTCTTTAAAGAATTAAACTTAAAAATAATACTAATGGTAATTACTATTATATTAATATTAGTACTTTTACTCATGGTTCTTAATAGTTATAAGCTATATGAAGATGGAATAAAAATTAATAATCAATTAGATGATATAAATACTATAGTTTATTCATCAAATGAATATACCATAGATGATAATATACCTGATTTAGATTATCTATCTAGAGATGATTTTAGTGCAATACAAAGAAAATCTAATTATTCATCAGCATACTATACTAATTATTCACATGTTATAGATGAACTAATAAAGATTAATCCTGATACTGTTGGTTGGTTAACAGTTAATAATTCTAAAATTAACTACCCTGTTGTACAAAACAAAGAAAATAATACATATTATTTAGATAGAGATTTTAAAAAGTATAAAAATACCATGGGTTGGATATTCATGGACTACAGAAATGATCCAAATGATTTAAATGAGAATACAATCATATATGGTCATAATATACCTGTAGGTGGAATCATGTTTGGTTCTCTAAAGAATTCTCAATCTCCAAGTTGGTATAAAAATGAATCGAATCAAATAATAACATTTAATACTAAATCAGGAGATAAACAATGGAAAATATTCTCAACATATAAAATAAATGTTACTGAAGACTATTTAGTAACAACATTTAATAGTGATGAAGAATATCAAGCGTTTATAGATATGATTAAATCAAGAAGTATATATGACTTTAATACACCAGTTACAACTGATGATAAAATATTAACATTATCTACTTGTGCAACAACAAATACAAGAATAGTTGTTCATGCAGTATTAATTACAAAATAAAAAGTTAAGATTTCTCTTAACTTTTTTATTTATCTTTTTATGGAGTAGCGCCACCTAAGCCACTTTCTGTACCATTATTAGGACATGTGATTGGTTTTTCAGTTCCATCAGATGATGTATAATAACAAGCACAAGTTTTTCCTGCTGAGCAATCGCATCCATAAGCAGATGAACAATATGTACTCTTTTCAACACTTGTTTGAATTGCAGGCCATATTAATGTACGGAATACTAAGGCAATAGCTGCAATAGCAACAACTGCTACTGCTGTCATACTTAATTCGCCAGTCGCGTCTTTCATCTAATTATCATTCTCCTTTACTATATTAATTTTATTATATTTATTTTTTTTATTCAATATCTATTATATTATTTTGACATAATTGTTGAAATTAATACTCCGGCACAAACCAAAATACCAATAACAATAACAATTATAGAAATAATATTTTTCTTTTTGTTAACTGGAACCGGAGCTGCTTCAGGTGTTGAAGTAACAGCAGCTTGATCAACAGGTGCTGCAGCTAATTCTGTTGGCATAACACTAGTTGGTGCAACCTCAGGTGTAGCTGGTGCAACTTCTGGAGTTGCTTCTACTGCTGCTGGAGTTTCAACAACATTGTTAGTCATTGGTTCACTTGGTGCTGCAGGAGCCTCAAAAGCAGGTGCAGGTTCAATTAAAGGTTGTTCAGTTTCAGTAACGATTGGTTCGTTAACTGGACCTTCTTCAACCATAGGACCTTCCTCTACTGGAGGTGTTACTTCTTCTACAGGAGATACTTCTTCAACAACTGGAACTGTTGGTTCTTCTGCTGGTGTTTCTACCGCAGGTTCAACAGGAACTTCATTAGTTGAAGGCACTTCAGTTTGATTACCAAAAACCGGAGCAGTTTCTGCAGGTACTACTACATCAGTTGGAGCGTCTACTGGTGCTTCAACAGGTGTATCAAATGATACAGGTGATTGAATTCCAGTATCAACAGGTGTAGGTGCTACTTCTGGAGTTACTTCAGTATCTACAGGTGTAGATGCTGCTTCAGGAGTAACAGGTGTATCTGGTGTTTCAGGAACTAAATTATTGTTTTCTAAAACTTCATTATTCATATTCTACTCTCCTATCTTAATACTATAATAACATTTATTAATTAATAAGAAAATAAAAAAAAGCGAATTTTTTCGCTTCTTTTATTATAACTCTTTTAATTTAGGCATTTCTATTTCTTCACTTTCATATTGACTATTAATTTCATCAATTGAAAGTGTATTAATAGTATTATATTTATACTCTACATTCTTTACTTCATTTGTTGCTTTATTAATAATAAATGAATCAAATTTATAAAGACCAAGTCCAATTATCCAAGCAATGAATAATCCCATTGCTAGTTCATGAAGACTCATTAATGTTGTATCAGAAAATACACTAAATTCATTAAAATCTATATCACTACCATTAACTTTTTCAATTATGCATAAGAATAAGAATGAAATAATTAATGTAATAGTAGTATTGATTATTTTTATATTCTTAGAAGATTTTTTGCTAACTAATGAAGAAATCATAATAGCAAATGAAAGAATCATTACTATCATAAATTCTAAAGTAGTTGGAAAATAAATCATCTCTAATAATTTTGTAGAAACATTATCAATAAATACTTTTATAGTTTCAATGTAACTAACTGAATAGAATCCTACAAGTATAAAACTTGCTATTAAAGTTATAATATTAACTAATTTTTTATTCATTAAATTACTAAATATAATATTAACAAATAACATCATAAGAATTAGAACAATTAATATTAATACTTTAGATCCTAGTACTGCACTTAATGCAGAACCAAATATTTTTATGATTGATAACTCTTTCATAATAAATCCCCCTTTATTTCTTTTTGCCTTTTTATTCTTCTATAACACTTTGTAACTCTAAGATATAAACTGTTTGTTTAGTTTTACTCTTATATGTACATGTAATAAGTGTTAATACATTTTTATCTTTATTTCTTTTTATTTCAACTGTTCCGTCTTTTTCAACGTAATAAATATCTACACATTTGTAGTTATATACTTTTCCTCTGTAAGTGATACTTGCATCAAATCCAAGATTAAGGTTATGTAGCTTATCAAAAACAGCTGATGAAATTCCACTGTGACCAGCAAGAATTAAATTACCATTTTTAACATTTGGCATTGATGAACCATTAATCAACTGAATATTATAGTCAACATAATTATACGGATTATCTAAAGCAGTAAATCCTCTATCAAGACTGATTTCAGGAATCTTTAAATATCCAATATAATCATATCTACCATTACCAACTTCTTCTTCAACTTCTGTTTCTAAAGAAAGTTTTTGACCAGCATCTTCATCAAATTCAATAACCTCTTCAACTATACTTGTATTCTTTTCATAGAAAAGATTTTCTTTTATAGTATCAAAGTATGTATAACATAATAAGCACAACCCCATAAAAGCAAAAAGAATGCTAAGTGTTATACTAGCATTCTTTGATAGATTTCTTAGCAAAATAAGCTCCACCAATTAATAATGCAAGACCACTTATAATAATTAATGTTGCGTTTTTACCAGTTGGAGGAACAACAACTTCAGGAATCTTAGTATTATAGAATGTTACAAATGCAACATCTACATAATCGTTTCCTTCAAGTACTTGAACTGTTCCATTATCTAATAATTTAAAAGTAACAACTTTATCACTTAATTCATATCCTTCAGGAGCTGATACTTCAGATAAAGTATAAACACCTTCAGATAATGTAATTGAATAAGCAGTATTAGTAGAAGTAAATTCTTTTACTAAGTTACCTTTAGCATCTTTGATAGCTAATTTAGCTCCAGATACATAAGCACCAGTTTCACTGTCTAATTTAGCAACAGTAATACTGTTTTCAAGTTCATTAATCATAACTACTTTATCAACGCTTACATAAGCACCTTTAGCATCTTTAACATATACTTTACCAGTTACATCTAACATAAATGATATAGTAGTTTTACTTAACTTATATCCTTTAGGTGCGATTGTTTCAGTTAAAGTATATTTACCTGGTTGTAAAACCATTTTATGAGTTTTATCAGTTGAAACCCATGATTCTACAGTTTTACCATTTTCATCTTTAACTACTAATGTAGCTCCAGGTACTTCTTTAGCTTGAGTTATATCTGTTTTACTAATATTAACAGTATAGTTAACGTTAGCAATTGTCATTTCTAACGCATCACTTAATTTATTAGGAGTTTTATCAACTTCTCCATATAATAATTTTTGATATTTATCAGAACTGTAATAATAGTATGCAGCTTTAGCTGTACCATCAGCACTAACTTTTAATTTAAATGTTAATTTCTTTCCAACAGGAACAGAATCAACTGGAACTTTAACAATAACTCCTTTTGCACTCTTAACTACTTGAGTTCCTTTTGGAGTATTTTCTAATCCGTATTTAATATTTGAAACATTAACTGCTTCAGTTACTATTTCAGATGATACATAGTATCCATCTACAATTGTAAATCCAATACCATTCTTAGAAAGATTTAATTTGCTAGATTCAGCTTTATAAGCTCTAGCACCTTCTAATAAATCAATAACTGCTTTACATACAGCATGATTTTCAGATCCACTATGTTGAGCATGATAGATTAGATATTTCTTTAAAGCAACATCTAAGTTATCATTATTTCCATTAACATAGTCCATGTAATACCATACAGCAAGTTGTTTAATATAAAAATCTTTATATTTATCTCCTGTATTTAGATTTGCTTCTAATATATAAACAAATCCATCGTCTACTTTAGCTTTTTTAGAATATTTGATTCCATTTGCATAAGTTTTGTCTAAAGCTAAACAATATACAAATTTTCCATCAGATGTTTGTTTAACAACTATTGGATAATCATACTTCTTACCTTTTTCATCAGTAGCTTTAATATAATTAACAGTAGTATATTTACTATTATTAATTAAGTTTTTTGTTGTAAAATTATCTGGTAATGTAGAAGCAGCAAATGTTGATCCTATACCTGAGAACATTACAACGATTGCAACTAACATTGCAAATAATAATGATTTAACTCTCTTCATATACCTTTCCCCCTCTGAGTTGCGATATATTATAGCACTTTTTTTAAAAAATGCAAATTTTCATATAATGTTTTACACATAGGGAATTACGCCCGTTTTTTAGTTAATTTCTAAAACTTTTTATTGCACCTAAAATAAAACTATGTTATATTTAAGTAGTCATGGATCTTTAGCTCAGTTGGTTAGAGCATCCGGCTCATAACCGGGCGGTCCTGGGTTCGAGTCCCCGAAGATCCACCATGACGTTGCGGGTATGGCGAAATTGGCAGACGCG